>Ga0272448_1000711_pt1 | contig 48895 bp, 37 predicted proteins | sample YNPCB0191_FD_202220 | JGI IMG/M metagenome (GOLD analysis project Ga0272448, IMG submission 202220) | Hot spring sediment microbial communities from Yellowstone National Park, WY, United States - YNP-CB-019-1 | ecosystem: Environmental > Aquatic > Thermal springs > Hot (42-90C) > Sediment... | reverse complement strand
CGAAATTGCCGCATTACCTCTTGCCGGCCTATCCGGCTTTGGCGCTCGTGATGAGTGCCTGGCTCGGTGACTGGTTGAGTGAGACGAGGCTCGAAGGCATCAAAAAAAGGCTCAACCCCTTCTCGCCGACCTGGCTTCGAAATGCTTGGCTTTCCTTGATTCTCGCCGGCGCAGGCATCCTCATCGTCGTGCCGATAGTGGCTGCTTACTATCTGCCGCAGGAAGGTTTGCTCGGTCTGGTTGGCGCTGTACCGTTAGCGGCGGGCATCGGGTGCTGGGTGCTGAGCGCCCGCGAGCGAAGAGCTTCCACCGTGTGGCTGTTTATCCTGTCGGCCATCGTGTTCCTTGTCGGCGTTTTCGGCTTTGCCGCCCTGCGAGTTGATCGGCATCAAAACGCCAAAAGACTCGTTGCCGCTGTTCAGGCGGATTGGCCCCGCTTCTTGCCCGGCGACAAGGCGCGCGAGGAAACCCGACCGGCGACGTCATCCGCCGCCCGGCCGCCGCTGGCCGCGGTTCGTTTTTTCCGGGAAAGCTTCGTGTTCTACGGGGGGTATCCGATTGTGAGATGCGACGATGATGCAGCGACCGGGCGAACCGCTATTGCGGCTTTGAGCGAATTTTTTTCTGAAGCTGAAAAGAGCAAAAGCCCTGTCTGCTATGTAATAACTACCGACGAATACGAGAATGAGCTATTGCAGGCTTTTTCCGGCACGCTTCAGCCGGTATGGCGCGACCGTCGCTTTCTGGCCTTCGGCGAGGTGGTTGTGTTTCGCCGCCTTCTGAACAAATTGCCCTAGGGGAAAATCGCAGCGTGTATATTCCCTGCCCCGGCACTCATCTCATGCCTTACGGTCGAAGACATTGCTGATGGCCTCACACAGCTCGTTGAGTGTTCCGCCGCAACGATTCGGGAATTCTGGATAATGTGGCAGATAATCTTGTTTTTTTGAATGTGCATACATTGTAACCTCTTAATCTACCACGAAACCTTCGACCGCAGGATTCTTTTTCTCGTAGGTGGCGGCTTCACAAAGCCTTAACTCGCTTTTGTTGTACATACCTTACCAAAATCACAAGACTTACACTTCCAAGCTTTAGGCGGTGGAGGTGCGAATCCTTCCTCCGTTTTCTTAAACATGGTAAGAACCTCCTGGACCCTATTTTCATCAACGTCAGAATCCCAGGTCTCCGTCACATCTTCTTTCAAGATGTAGATTTGAACTCTCTTCTTACTACGTCTGAAGAAGTACCCATATAAATCTCCTTGCGTAAATGCCACATACCTCACGAAATACGCCAGGAAACGATCCGTTGTTGATTTGAATTCATAGACAAACTCGTCCGTAATGCCATCAGGTACACCTACAATAACATACTTATCCCAGGTATAGTTCCAGCGTATGGTGGGATAATCCTCAGCCTTTGCCATATGAAGGATTTTACCCCGTTCAATTGGCGGAGTTTTTTCTAGGCCGTTAGAACGAGTGCCGTTAGCGGCACAATACCAAAAAACCTCCTCGCCTTCTCCAGAATACCCCAGTCGGCTGCCATCTTTATAAGTAATCTCGATTCCGGCTAGTTCAATGCCCTGTTTGTCTGTCTTCTCTGCCCTTTCTTTGAGAAGCCGCTCAATGTCGCTGAAGCCTATATTGTTGCCGATTTCCAAAAGTTTAGGATGGCTTTTTGGCAACTTATCAATCAGCCCTAAGCGCAATGAGTAATCAATCCTGTCGTAAAGATAACTGCCAAAGAACCCTGGCTCATTTTGTCGGCTCTTGTAGAGCGATTTCATTGCACACCAGAAATAATCAGCGACACCTGCCATTCCCAGAAAAACCAATTCATCTTTGCTCACTTGCCTTCTCTCTTTTTCAAGGTATAACAATTTTTTCAATGCCTTTTCATCTGGAACCAGCGATCGAAGGTGTGCATTGATAATTTCGGTATGCGTTTGATTAGATTTGCTCATTAGTGGTTATTCCTATAGAATAAGCGTTCTTAGTCAGAAGCCACACAAAGCCGCAGCTAAACGGCGGTGTGGCTGTGCGTCGCTAAAGAAATGAGCAAACCCCTCCGCAATTTCTGAGAGACGCAGAGGCTGAAAAAACGTGAACAGATATTCTCCAATGGAGGCGGCGGGAATCGAACCCGCGTCCCGCGACGTTTCCGCGATGGCTTCTACGTGCGTAGCCGGCTCTATTTATGTTTTCGCCGCTGTCGTCCCCGACCGGCCGGGTGCGGCAGCCGCTAGTCGGCAGCGGAGTTTAATTTCGGGCGTGGCCGACAGCGACCCGAAACGAGCCGGATTTGCGGCCGGCAGTCGGACCTCTCCGGCGAAGGTCCTCAGCCGGGGCTGCCTCTAATTAGGCGGCCATTGCGAGACTATGCTCGGCAATTATTTTTTTGGTCGGCTTTTAACGTGGCCTGCTGACCAACCACGGCACGCCGCCATGCGCTTCCATCGTCCGGTCGAATCCAATTCGCCCCCAAATGCCATTCCCTGCGGCCAAAAGCCACTCAGATTTAGTCACACTATATTATACCCTGCCGGCGGCCTCTCGAAAAGTTTCCTCCGGGCTGCTTTCCTTGTCAGCGGGTGGGTTGGTTTGTTAAAGAATCAGGACGCTTGTGGCGGGGGCGATTTCGGCGGTTGGGGTTTACGGGCTTGCTTCAGGCGGGCGCGGATTTTTTCCAGCCGCCGGGCCAACTCACGTTCGAAGCCTCGCTCTGTCGGCCGGTAATACTCCCGCTCCACGCCAAGATAGTCCTGCGCCGCGATGGCGTCGGGAAATTTGTGGGCATATTGGTAGTCCTGGCCGTGGCCGAGCTGCTTTGCACCAGGGTAGCTGGCATCGCGCAGGTGAACGGGGACAGGCAGCAATCGGCCTTCGCGCACGTCGGCTTGCGCGGCAGCAAGGCCCAGCATCGCCGCATTCGATTTCGGCGCGCAGGCCAAATAAGTAACCGCCTGGGCGAGATTCAATTGACATTCCGGCAGGCCGACCAGTTCGCAGGCCTGGGCTGCGGCCACGGCCAGCGGCAGCGCCGCCGGGTCGGCATTGCCGATGTCTTCGCTGGCCAAAATTACCAAACGTCGGGCGAGAAAGCGAACGTCTTCGCCGCCTTCGAGCATACGGGCGAGCCAATAGAGGGCGGCGTCGGGATCGCTCCCGCGAATGCTCTTAATCAGTGCGCTGATGGCGTCGTAGTGGGCGTCGCCCAGCCGGTCGTACTGAATGGCTTTGCGCTGCACGGATTCGGCGGCCAGCCGGCGCGTGAACTCGAGCGGCTGTTCTCGGCAGGAAAGCACGCCCACTTCCAGAGCCGACAGGGCACGCCGCGCGTCGCCGTCGCACACTTCCGCCAGGTAGTCCAGGGCGTCCTCGTGCAAGCGGATGTCGTAGTTTCCGAGGCCGCGCTCTTTATCGGCGGCTGCGCGGCGGAGCAAGGTTTTGATGTCCTCCGCCGAAAGCGGCTCGAATTGGAAGATGCGGCTCCGACTGACCAGCGGACTGATGATGCTGAAGAAAGGATTTTCGGTCGTTACGCCCACGAGGATTATCACCCCTTCTTCCACCACCGGCAAAAGCACGTCTTGCTGAGCTTTGTTGAAGCGATGGATTTCGTCGATAAACAGAAGCGTCCTGCGGCCTTCGGCAGCCAGGAGGTTGTCGGCATCGGCGAGTATTTCGCGGAGTTCTTTCACGCCGCTGGTTACTGCGCTGAGCTGGCAGAAATGGCTGTTTGTGGCGCCGGCGAGCAGCCGCGCGAGACTGGTTTTGCCCGTGCCCGGCGGGCCGTAAAAAATCACCGATTCCAGGCGGTCGGCGTCCAGCAAGCGACGGAGCAACTTTCCTTCGCCGAGAAAATGCCGCTGGCCGACGAACTCTTCCAGCGTCCTCGGCCGCATTCTTGCCGCCAGAGGCTGCGCCTGGTATCGTCTCGCAGCTTCTTCCGCCTCGAATAAGGACATCTTTCGCTTCGCACTTGCCTCACGACAGACGGACTTTACAACGACGGTTATATCGCGATTGTTAAGGTGAAGGTGAAAGAACGTGTCTCCCCGAGCAGATAGCATTTACTAATACATCAAGCGCAGATTTCAAACGCCGAAAAGAACGGCTACTATTGTGAATCAGATTTAAATCCACAATATGAGTCAAAGCTGCCTGATCACGTGTAGGGCTGTAGCCTTTTATGACTTTATTAAGCCAACGCTTAGCATCTCTGGGCGCCTTTTCAGGGTCGGAAGGCACTGAAACATTATTAGGCAGATCGCTCGGAATGCCTTTTCGGCCGTCCGGCAAGGACTTTCCTTTTAAGGATTCGATGCCGGAAATCAACCACGATTCAAACTCCATGCAAGCGAAGACCACAGCGACGGAAAACAGTTTACCAGCCCCCACTTTTTGAGCTTCGGCGGTGAGAAGTTTGGCGGCATCCGCAGCGCAAAACTTTTGGTCGGGTAAGGTGTTCTCGCAATCTCCGTCGAGCAGCAATAGACAGCCCCCCAGGTTCTTTCTCTTCGCGGCGGCTTGCAGATATCGTCGCCACTTATCAAAGTTGGGATTGCCGGATTTGCCTTCGCTACTGCGGATATTAGAGTAATTCCCTATCCTAAAGGGCTCCTTATCAAGTACTACTGCATCAAAAGCGGGTTTTGAAGTATGCAACTCTTTGAGTAAACGAGTAACCAGCACCGGCGCCGCCTCACGGTCGCCATAACCTTCGACCATTAAAACAAGCCGCTTCGGCTCCATCATTCCGCCCTCCGAGCGGGATCGACGGTCAAAAGCTCACCGGGGCGTAATAACTCTTCTTTAATGGACTCCCTTTGTTTCTCAGCCAGGGGGCCGATTTGTGTTTCGAGGTTTTTTAGCTCAACGACGCGGATGTGCTCATCAGAGAAGTAATCGAGCAGTACGGGATTGTGCGTCGTAATCAGCACCTGACCACGATTGTCTTCGGGAGCGGCTTTGAACTCGTCAGCCAACAGTTCTAGAGCGGCGGGATATATTCCGTTCTCCGGCTCCTCAAACACCAGTGTTTGCTTAGACGGCATCTGATATAAAGCCAGTAAATGAGCATAAAACCGACGAAAACCGTCCGATTCCTGCCAGAGCATTAACGGAAGCGTTTTATCGCCGCAACGATGCGCAACGACTGCATTTTGCGGATTTTGGAGGGAATCTAATTCTATGCTTGCGACCGTCTCGTTGATCCTTTGCAACGTCGCAGCCAAGGTCTTTCGGAGAGCAACACCCTTTTGGAGGTCGCGTGAAATGTTCAAAAGCACTTGAAGATAATTGCTCCCGTCGTCGGCAAGACCGGCCGCGCGATTTCCGTCGGAACTTTTTCCTACAAACACACTGTAGGGAAACGAATGCACGCCGATAGCGTCGGTTAAAGCCGTGTGTGCAACAACAACTTCTTCCAGGCCGGGAAGCCGCCCTAAAGCCAATTCTCCGGGTTGAGGGACAGGGAGCAAATTGGGTTCGATTTCCCAGATAGAATTAGATACATTAGAAGGGTTTCTTATCTGCTTGAAAACTACCTCATCGCCATACTTTAGAATTTCTACGAGGGGCCAATAAAGGCGCCGCAGTCCCTCGAGCCGAAGAGTGTAGGTGAACCGCTTCGGAAATTCTGGGACACTGAACTCGACTTGAAATGCCGGATCGCCCGAAGGATTTGTTGCACAACTCCAGTTTGAAGTCTGTCTCAAAGTTTTGTCAATCCCGTAGGCGAGGCAGTCTCGGAGGAATTTAATTGCCGAGACAAAATTGCTCTTGCCTGTTCCGCTCTTGCCGATGAAGACGGTCACCGGCGAAAGCTCCACGGTAACGTCCCGCAAACTCTTAAAGTTTTCGATACGGATTTTATAAATCATCCGCGGGGCTCCTTGTAATGTTCGGCCCTAATATGGTCCGCTTTTGGCAAAGGAAATTTCTGTTAGTTCAGTATATCGCCGTACATCTCCATGTACAACGACGAAAGGTTTTCGGTAAACTCGGAAAACCGATTGTGAAGATATTAGGCCGTGATGCCTTTTGTGAGGGCCATGAAGGCGGTTTCCAGGTTCAGTTCGTCCTCCTTGAAAAGTTTGAGTTTGAAGCCGGCGTCCACGAGCAAGGTCGGCAACTCGCTGTAGTCGCTGACGTTCTCGGCCAGGGTAACGGAAATCCGCCCATCGCGCAGCTCCACCTGTTCGACTAAAGGGCTTTGTTCGAGCAACCGCGCGGCAGGCTCCTGGTCGCCGACGACGGCCACCAATAACAGCGTGCGTTGCCGGACTTTGCGCATGATTTCATCCACATCCGCGCAGACCAGCAATTCGCCGCGCTCGATGATGCCGACTTTGTTGCAGATGTCGGCCAGTTCAGGGAGGATGTGGCTGGAGACCATGATGGTTTTTCCCAGCTTGCGCAGTTGTTTGAGCAGGGTGCGGATTTCGATTCTCGCCCGCGGGTCCAGTCCGCTGGCCGGTTCGTCGAGCAGGAGGACTTTCGGGTCGTGGAGCAACACTCTGGCCAGCCCCAACCGCTGCGTCATTCCGCGTGAAAGGCTGGTAACCAGGGCGTCGCGTTTATAGCCCAGGTCCACCAGTTCCAGCATCTCGTTGCAGACTTTCCGCCGGGCCGGACCGCGAATCCGATAAGCAGCGGCAAAGAACTCCAGATATTCGATGACTTTCATATCATCGTACACGCCGAAGAAGTCCGGCATGTAGCCGATCAGGCGGCGGATTTCCTTGGGATGGGTATAAATCGAATAGCCGCAAACGCTGGCCTCGCCCCAGGTAGGCTGAAGCAGCGTCGCCAGGATGCGGAGCGTGGTCGTCTTGCCGGAGCCGTTCGGGCCGATAAAGCCGAACAAGTCGCCTTCGGCCAACTCCAGGTTGAGATTATGAATGGCATACAGCTTGCCGTAGGCTTTTGTAAGGTCTTGGGTTTTAATCATAAACGGCTACATCTTCTGATTTGAATCAACGGTCTTCTCCAGGCTGGACCGGAAAGATGAAACGGAAGAAGGTCAACCGCACGTCATTCGGCAAAAGGGGCGTCGGGTTTCCATCGCGGAGCAGTTCCGAGCCGGCAAAACCTTCGGCGCCCGAAAGCGGACTCTGCGCGAAAAGAATCGCCCGACCGGCCTTTAACAAATCGCTCAAATCCACAAAGTGTTGATAATCGTTTCCCAGGCCGGTGTAGCGTCGTCCGCCGGCGGCTTCAAAGAAGAGCATGGTTCGCATGATGTAAGGCAGTTCGACGCTTGATTGGTCGTAGGGCGTGGCTTCCACCTGATATTTGTCACCTTCGGTAAAGACGGCCTTCCGCCCGCTGAGAAAGGTGCGCAAATCCGTGCGTCGCGTCATCGGGCCGATACTGATGCTTTCGCCGGGCTGAAGCGTGCCCAACTCATACACCGAACGGCCGTAAGCCAGAAGGCAATCTCGCAAGGGAAAGCGCATGGTATTCTGAATCCGGCCCGTAAGCTGCCAATCGCTTTGCTGCAATTCGGCCGCCGGCACAAGTTCGCAGGGGGCATCCCAGCGGGCGGTAAAACTCTTCGTAGAGCGCACCGGTATCAAAACTTCCCTCATTTCCCGCCGGTCGGGAGAATAGCGGAAGGGTGTATGCCGGAGAGCAGGCGTCGGCGCGCGCGGGTTCATTCCGCCGAGTGCTTCGCCGGGTAACCCCAACCACGTGAACCAACAGGACGCTTCACTTGCCGGACTGCCGTCGGGCAGCCAGGGTCGGAGGCTGAGATTGTAGAGGTCTGTTTTTGGGCTGAAGATATTCAGCCATGACACACCCCGCAGATGCTTGCCCGATACATCCACATCCACCAAATTAACCTGATTCACACGCAACCGGCTGCCTTTCAGTCGATAATCCAGATAGCAGGCGACTCCGCCGACCAAGACTACGACCAAAGGAAATGTTACCCAGGTCCATTGCATACGGCGGATTACCCTGCTCAGCAGGAAATAGTCGCCGGGGCCGATGAGTAGGATGTAACAAGCAATCAGGCCTACCACGAGCCAAAACGGCACGGCGCTGATGCCGCTGAAACGTTCCAATGCGGCGCGCAACTGGCCGGTCATGTCGTGAAAGCCGCGATGCATCATGGCGGCGCTTTCAGTTCCTTCTTCGCTGGGCGTAAGAGGCAAGTCCAGAAGCTTAGCGAGCAGCAAAGGTCGGTCAGGCCAGTTACTCAAAGGCGGCCGGTCCAGCGCCGAAGCCGTGAAAAGTATTTGCCCAAACCCTACCGCCTTTCGAATTACAAGCGGCAAATCGGCTTCACGCGCTTCGACGACGCCTTCCACGTCGGACAGCTTCACGGCTTGCAAAGCGGCTGTTTCGTTGTCGCCGCGGATTATCGCATTGCGGCTGCCGCAATAAACTTCCAGCGCACTGCTTTGACGTAAACGGACGGTTCCCTGATATTTCCCAGGTAAAAGCGGCCGCAAAGGAGAATCGTCGGAAAAAACTTCTCCCACCGCCGTACCGCCAAAAACAACCACCCGGCCGCCCAATTGCAGCCAGCGCTCGAGGGCGTTTAGGCGCGCCGCGTCGGCGGCCAACGCCTTAAGTATTTCCGGTCGGCTCGTCGAAAGGATTACGGCATCGACTCCTTCATAACCGCAGTCATCCGGCGGCAGACGGCCAGGCTCACTTACCACGGCGGCCACGGGTCGGGCAGCCGGCTCCAGCCCAAGCACTTTACCCATCTCTGACACGCCCAGGTCATCTTCGTCGAAAACGACTATCAGCTTTTGCGATTCCAGGGCGGGCAAGAAGTGTTCTTTGTCCGCTTGCGGGGCGGTGTAAAAGGTTTTTCGCGCAAGCACTTGTTCGCCGACGCTCAGCTCTGCCGTCAGTTCGCCGTTTACCCGACCGAGTCTAGTGAACAAAATTACACTGGCTTCCTGGCCGGGCGACAGCGCACACGGCTGCGAGGAAACCATCCGGCCCAGGGCGCCGTCGCTATCGACGTTGAGCACCGCGACTTCGCCGTTAAAGATTTCCTCGCCGCCGCGCAGCCGGATTTCCACCTGGGTCCAGAGCCCGACTTTGTAACGATCGGCGATACCCACCCGAAGACCGATAATCTCCGGCGGCTGCGGCGCTGCCGGCTGGGGAGTCGCGGGCATCCCTACTGTGCAAACTGCGACAAGAAACAGAATAGCGGCATTCATCATGGCTTCCCTGCATCCGGGCAGACGCAACGCAATCGGCCGCAGCCGGGGCAACCGCGACCGTATTTCTCTTTCACCGCCGCGTCTAGGTCCACGCCGGCCACGTTGGCGATGGTCGCCAGCCAGGCCAGCACGTCGGCGAACTCCGCGGCGCGTTCTTCCGCCGTACCTTTACGCAATACGGCCGCCAATTCGCCTATTTCTTCTATCAACCACATAAAAGTTCCGTCGATGCCGCGGGCTACGTCTTTTTCCAGGTACATGCGGCGAATGAGCTCTTGAAACTCCGCCAGCGTCATCGGCGGCGAAGCGCCGTCGGGTTGAAGCGCGCTCATGGATTCATCCCATCACAAGAATATGCTCAGCCTGCTTTTCCTATTCATCTTACTCCAGCAGGGTGTATTCCTTCAATCCAGTGTTACGGTTTCGCGGTATTGAGGGATGCTGCTCGGCCAGGAGAAACGCTCTTTCACGGCTTGGGCCAGAGCAGTTACGGCCTGAGGTTCGCCGTGGGTGAGGAAGAGTCGGCGGGGCGGTTCACGGAGGTGCGAAAGCCAGTCGAGCAAGCCTGCCTGGTCTGCATGGCCGGAGATGCCGTGAATCTGCCTAATTTTCGCGCGTACGCGATGAAAAGCGCCGTGGATGCGCACCTCCTCTTGCCCATCAAGTATCTGCCGACCGAGGGTTCCGACCGCCTGATAGCCTACGAAGAGCACGATACACGCCGGATCGCCGAGATGATGCGCCAAATGGTGTTTGATGCGACCGGCCGTACACATGCCGGAGGTGGCCATGATGATCGCTGCTCCTGGGAGGGTGTTGAGGGCCATTGATTCGGAAGTGGTTCTGAGGACCTTCAACGTGGGGAACCTCATCAAATGCTCGCCCGCCGCTATAATCCGCATTGCTTCGTCGTCGAAACATTCGCGATGTCGGCGGAAGACCTCGGTTACGTCCGCGGCCATAGGGCTATCGAGAAACACCGGCAGCGGCGGCATACGGCCGGCGTAGAGCAAGCGATTCAAATAGTACAACAATTCTTGCGCCCGTTCGATGGCAAAGATGGGGATTATCAATTTCCCTTGAGCAGCCACGGTTTCCGCAATCACACGCTCCAACTGCGATTCGACCGTCTCGTGGTTTTCGTGAAGCCGGTCTCCATAGGTGGATTCCAGAATCAGATAATCGACGGAATCGAAGACCGTAGGATCGCGGACGATGGGCTTGTTCCATTGGCCCAGGTCGCCGGTGAACACTATCCGTCGTTGCCGCTCGTCGTCCTTCAGCTGCAACTCGATCATGGCCGAGCCGAGGATGTGGCCGGCGTCATGAAACACGGCCTGTAAGCGGTCTGTCAGCCGCACCGGTTTACCGTAAGGCGTGGTGTTGAGCAACGGCAAGGTACGTTCGACATCTTCCAGGGAATAAAGCGGCTTGACGGGGTATTTTCCCCGACGGCCTTCACGGCGATGCCGTTTGCGCTTGAAAGCGGCGTCCTCTTCCTGAATGGCTGCCGCGTCCCGAAGCACCAGCGCCACAAGGTCCGCCGAAGCGGAGGTGGTCCGGATCGGACCGCGAAAGCCTTCCCGAACCAGTTTCGGCGCCAGACCGCAATGATCGACGTGGGCATGGGTAAGGAGAATGGCGTCCAAAGTGCGCAGGTTGATCGGACTAGGGTCCCAATTGCGTGATAGGAACGCCCGTTCCTGATGCATGCCGCAATCGACGAGCAGTTTCGCCCCGCCGGCCTCGACATAATACTGCGAGCCGGTTACCTGCTCAGTGGCCCCCAAAAATTGCAGCTTCACGTTGTCGGTCCTCGCTTCGGGGCCGAAAGTATCGGGCATACCATCGCTTATTTGCCTCTTGTGCCGAGCAATTCGTCGGCCAACCGCTCCGCATGATATACTTTTCGCAATGCTTCAAGAATCGCCGCCGCGTGAACGGCAATCGCCCGCCCTTCGACCGCAGTGTAGTGGAAGTCCCAAACCAGCGAAGGTAAATTGCCGTCAAAGACCACACCCACCAGTTCGCCCTCGGCGTTCACGACCGGACTGCCGGAATTGCCGCCGATAATGTCCGCGGTGGAAACGAAATTTAGCGGCGTGCTAAGATTAAGTTCTTTTTTTGTTTTCATCCAGCTTTCCGGCAAGGAGAAAGGAGCGCGATACTTATGTTCGGCGGCGCGCCGGAATAAACCTTCCAGCGTAGTCCAGAGCGGCAACTGTCGCCCGTCCTGCTCGTAGCCGCAGACTGTGCCGAACGACAGTCGCAGCGTGAACGTCGCATCCGGGTAGCGTTCTTCCTTCTTCTCCAAGGCGAAACGAAGCTGCGCCAGCCTGGTATAGGCTTCGTGTTGCGGCTCGCTTACTTGTTGCTCGAATTGTTCGCGGATGCGACGCGCGGGGCCATCGACCAGTCGAGCCAGGTGCAGCATCGGGTCGTCGGCGGCTTCGATTGCCGTGCGGCCGCCTTCGAGCAACCGCCGCCGCGTCTCTACCTCCATCAAGCGCGTTCCCTGAATCAGTTCGCTTGCCCGGCGCCCAGGCGGCTTATCGCCCATGATAGACCGGACCAGCGGGTTGTCATAGCCTAATTGTTCGATAAGCAAGCTCAACGAGTCGGCCAGAGAGGCCGTTTCCAGGTCCGCATAAAGCGGCGCAGGCGAAAGTAAGCCCTCACGTACTGAATCCAGGTTCGAATCGCGGTATTCGCGGAGGCGTTGGGCGTTGGGTTTTGCGGTTTCCGCCGCCCAGCGCACAAGCGTTCGGGCGAAGGAGAAAGCCGCACATTGAAACGCCCTGCCGCCCTCCAATAGTTCGTATTCGTTTAACAAGCGATCCCAGATCGGCAACGTGCGGTTGATGGTCTCCTGAGCGGTATGGAATTGGGCGGCGATCGCCGGATCAGCTTCGGCGGCAGAGGCCAGGCGCGCTTCGGCCGCACGCTTCAGCTCCATCAGGGCAGGGTCTTGCAAGCCGGCAAGCTGGCCCAGCTTGGCTTTGCGGCTGTTCTGAATGCCGAGCAGATGTTCACCGGCACGTCGCGCGTGTTCCTCGCTTTGTTGGGCAAAGACCGAAAACAACACTTCCCGCCGCCGAAGCAAATTGAGGGCGTCGGGCAGCAGGCGGTCACGCATGAACGCCAGATGCCGCACCGTTTTCAGCCGCTCCGTTCGACCAGGGTTTCCCGCGATAAACACCAGTTCGCCGGGTCGGAGGGTATTCGGGTTGCAGTGCAGATAAGCCGGCGTTTCGGCCGGGCGCCCATTCTCATACACGCGAAAAAAAGCCACATCCAGGGCATAGCGAGGATACTCGAAGTTATCCACATCGCCGCCGAACGCCGCCACGGCTTCCTCCGGCGCGAAAACCAGTCGAATGTCGGTGTATTTTTTGTAGCGGTAGAGATGATACAGTCCGCCATGATACAGCGTAACGATGTCGCTGCGCAGCCCGGTGCGGTCGAAGGATTCTTTCTCGATGGTGTTCATCACCGCGCGACGCAGGCGTTCGGCCTCGGCGTGGTCGGCGGCGTCGGCCACCGCGGCCAGCACACGCGCGCTTACGTCCTCGATGCTCATCAGCACGTTCAGTTCCAGATGGGGACATTTCAGTTCTTCTTCCGGCGAGCGGGCGTAGTAGCCTTGCTTCAGCAAATCGCGCTCCGCAGTGCTCAGATCGTGCAGGATGCCGGAAGCTACGTGATGATTGGTCAACACCAGCCCATGCGGCGAAACGAACGCCGCCGAGCCGCCGTTGTTAAAGCGGACCGCGGCGTGTTGCAGGTGGCGCAGCCATTCGTCCGTGAGAGTGAAATCATATCTTTGTTTCAGCAGGTTTCGCGGCGGGGCGTCAAACGGCCACAGGCCTTCATCGGCGGCGGCAGCGACATGCAGCACGAATGACAACAAGAAAACCGGCAGCCATCTTCGATGTGAATACATGTTCAGTTCTCCATGGTGGGTATCGTTGCCGGCAGGTCAACCGGAAGGAAGCCTACCATGTATGCTACTTAGCCGAGGGATGATACGCAAGAGCCGCAGCGACTTGACGCCCGCCGACACGGCGGCATAAAATGTCCGCCTATGAGTAAAGAGCAGCTTCTTGCTAAACTTCGCCCTTACGGTCAAGAACATCTTCTGGCATTCTGGAAGCAGCTCGGCCCTGAAGAACGGCACACATTAGAGGCCCAGATTGCAGGTATCGATTTCGCGCTTCTTGAGCGGTTATATCGTCTGCGGAATCAGCGGAGCGAGCTGGGGGCTTTGCTGTCGCGCGCCGAGCCGCCTCCGGCGATTCGGCTGAAGTGTGAACATCATCCTTTTTCCTTAACCGCAGCACGAGAAACGGGCGTAGAGGCGATTGCTCGCGGTCGGATTGCCGCGGTGCTGGCGGCGGGCGGCCAGGGGACGCGGCTCGGTTTTCATCAGCCCAAGGGGATGTGGCCCATCGGCCCGCTTTCCGGCAAAACGCTCTTTCAGATTCACTTTGAGAAAGTGCGTGCCGTAGGGCGGCGCTACGGGGGGCGGATTCCTCTTTGCCTGATGACCAGCCCCGCCACGCACCAGCCGACGGTCGCTTTTCTCACAGAACATAAGCGCTTCGGCCTGGCGGAAGAAGACCTGCTGATTTTTTGTCAAGGAACCATGCCGGCGGTAGATGCCGAAAGCGGTCGCGTGTTGCTGGAATCGCCTTGGCGACTCGCTTTAAGCCCCGACGGCCACGGCGGCTTGCCGGTCGCCATGCTGCGCAGCGGGGTGTCGGCGGAACTTCAACGGCGCGGCGTGCAACATGTATTCTATTTCCAGGTGGACAACCCTTTGGCTACCATTTGCCATCCCGTGTTTGTCGGCTATCACTTGCTGGCCGAAGCGGAGTTTTCGCTCCAGGTGGTGGCTAAACGTGAGCCGCTGGAACGCCTGGGCAACGTCATGCTACTGGACGGACGCATCCAGGTGGTCGAATATAGCGATTTGCCGGAGGAAGTCGCTCAGCTTTGCAACCCGGACGGCACATTGCGATATTGGGCCGGCAGCATTGCCGTACACATAATTTCCTTAGACCTCTTGCATCGCGGGGCGCTCTCGACGAGCGGATTGCCTTTTCACATTGCGCGGAAGAAGGTTCCTTTTGTTGACCCTGCCGGTCGGAGGTGCGAACCTGAGCGACCGAACGCCTTGAAGTTCGAACGTTTCATTTTCGATTTGCTGCATCAAACCGAGAGGGCGCTGGTTGTCGAAGTGGATCGCCGGGAGGCGTTCGCGCCGCTGAAGAATGCGCCCGGGGCAAGCGAAGACTCGCCGGAAACGGTGCAATCGCAGATGATGGAGCTTCATCGAAGCCGGCTGCGAAAAGTCGGAGCGCAGGTAGCCCCGGGAACGCCGGTGGAAATCAGCCCGCTTTTCGCTCTAGACGCCGAAGAGCTGGCGGAAAAAATCCCTGCCGGCACAGTCATCGACAAGCCGGTTTATTTCGGTTGATCTTTCGGTTCTTCGTGCGGCGGCTCGTCGGCGGGGGTGGTTTCAGGCTCGGTTTCGGATGGAGAGGATTCTTCGCCGGGCTTTTCCACCCCCGGCGGAGGCGTTTGTTCTTCTTGCTCGTGATGCTCCTTGGCGGCAGACTCTTCGCCATGTTTTTCTTCCGCCGCCGGCTTGACGCTTTCTCCGCCTTCGGCGCCGGCTTTTTTGTCTTTGCCTTTCTCTTTTTTCTTGACAATCTCTTCCCGTGAGAGACGGATATTGCGGTAAACCTCGTCGGAAATAATGTAGTACCAGTCGGCAAAGCGATCGTTAAGCTCGGCGACGCGCTTACGGCCCTGATTTAGTTTTTCTTCGTATTCATCCTGCTTTCTTTTGTTTTCCTTTTCGATTCGTTCGCGTTCGGACTGTTTGGCATCCTGCTTTTCTTGTTCCTGCCGGCCGTCTTGTTTCTTTTCCGTCTTTTCGGTGGATTCAGTTGCCGGCGGCGGGGAAGGTTCATCTTTTTTCTCCTCGGCGGCCGGTTCAGGCTTTTTGCCGTCTTCCGGCAAGGGAGTCAACTCCGGCTTGGGAATTACGTCGGGGTTGAACTCGGCAGTGATGAACAGGTAGCGATTCATGCCAGGCGTGGTCGATTGTTCTTGCTCACTTTCTTTCGGTGCGGATTCTTTTTCGGCTCCTTTTATAGCGGAACTGCGACCGGCGATTTCGCCGAAGCGGAGCACGTATTCCACGCCGTCTTTCATGGTAATGCGAATTTCACCCTCGTTGGAGAAAAGTCCGATTTGGTCGTCGAGCTGGGCGACGAAAAAGCCCTTTTGCATCAGCGACTCGACGGCCTCACGGTTGGAAGTGAAGTCAGCGGCGGCTTTGAGGTCGGCGCTCAGCCCTGCCGGTTTGGGGCTGACATCCACGATTTTCAGATTGTCCAGAGCATTGCGCAGTTCGTCGAGTTTAGCGATGTTCAGCTCTTCGTCTTCGGCCAAAGCGAGCGGCTCCCAGCGGCCGTTCTTGTAGCGCAGGTCTTCCAGCAGTTTCCAGCGCGGATCGCCGGCGTCGTTATATTCCAGTCGGGTTTCGCCGCGGAGAACCAGCCGGGCGTTAAGCTCGTCAACCGAATAGTCGCGGAACCACAGCCGTTTCATGTCCCAGGTGTTGATGCCCAGCAGATTCCGCTCAATCCAGTTTTCGAACTTGGTGGAGAGCTTGTCGGTTTTCAGCTCGACGACATAGACCCGGTCCTCGCCGGTTTTACGGACGTAGCGCAAGCCGGGGCGGCCGGCGACTTCCTTGCCGATGATGAGGTTAAGCAATTCCTTGCCTTGCTTGTCGCGCATGATGACTTTGTCGCCGACGCCGGTAGAGCCGACACGAAGAGTTTTCGGGTCCGGTTCGAGGACGCCGTATTCCTGGTGATCGCCCACATTGTCGCCGGCGACTTCGAGGATCCTTAAGCCCATTAGTCCGGCGGCGGCGGAGGCTACCTGATCCTTGGCGTCGGCCGGATAGTTATCATGTGAGGGGATGACCCAACGGGTTTTGCCTTTTCGTTCGACTTGCGCCACCTCGAAGGGGCGAATCGTGGCGGTCTCTTCGTCAAACTCGACGATTTCCAGGTCGGTTACGGCCAATGGGTCGTTAAGCTCAGGATAAAGCAACTGACCGCGAAGGTCTTCCGCTTCATAGGTCGGCAAGGTCGGTTTGGCAAGGACCGCCAGACCGATCATCCCGGCTGCGGCCGCTAGAAAAACCACTGTTTTTACGTTCTCGTTCATGGCATCCCTCTAAAGTTCAACTACCCAGGGCGAACCGGCGAACCTTATCGCAGCCGCGAGCGCGCCACACCCTCTCGTTCGCGGATGCGACGAGTGAAGAACACAATTGCCGCCACCACCAGGGGCGGAATGGGCGGCAGCAACACCGCCCAAAGTTTATATTGGTCTTGCACACGTTTGATATGCAGATTCAATGCGGTTTGGCTTTTTTGAATTTCCCGGTCGCGTTGACGACGGGCTTGTTCGAGTTTGGCTTCTTTGCGCCGCTCCAGGTCTTGTTTCATCAGACTTAGCTCGATGGCCATTTGTTGAACGTCCACATTCTTTCGCTTTTGCAACTCGGCGAGTTTTTCCTGAATCGCATCTTCTTCCTGTTTTGCGAGTTTATCATATTCCTTGATGAAGTTCTCCCGCGCCTCGGCGGCTTCTTGTCGCGCTTGCTTCGTACGCTCTTCGATGCGCGTGAGCGTGCGGTGTGCGGGACGGCGTTTGCGGACCTCGATGAAACGCCGTTCGCCGGCCAGTTCGTCAAGCACATTTAGCACAAAGGTTACATTGTCGAAGTCAAAGTAGATGCCGGCTTCGGGCACTTCGCCTTGCTCCCGTAAGCGGAAGAAGTCTTGCGACAGCATATCGATGTCGGCTACGAGCACAACGTTAATATTGCTTTCAGCCGGTGGTTTTTCTTCGGGCTTTTCCTCTTCCGGCTTTGCAGGTTCGGCTTTTGTGGTTTGTTCTTTTTCCGCCGTACCTTCCTTACTTGCTTCGGCCAGCGGTTCCAACTTGCTTTCAGCCGACTTCTCTTCAGCAGATTTGTTTTCTACCGACGGTTTGGTTTCCGAAGAAGATTCCACCTGGGCGGTAAATTGCAATTCTCCCCTGCTGTTCGGACTTGGAGCGGATGTTTGTTTCTGCTCGGTTTGTTTCTTTTCGGCAGGCGATTTTTCAGGCTGGGTCGGCGAAGTCGCCGGTTTTACCTTCCCGCGGATTTGCGCGGCCAGAATGTAAGAAATGCCGGTGGGAATTTGCTGGCGGTCAGGATTCAAACCGCCGCGGCCGCCGAAAGGCGTCATCTGCAAAATCTCGCGGTAAGCCACCGTGCCGGTTTCGTTGCCGCTGCGGGCCAGGGGGATGAACTCCATCGGGGAAGAATGCAACTTTTCCAGAAAACCCGGGAAGGGAAACAACATGTGTTGCAGGCCGGAGCTGATGGGGTTTCGGGCGTTAAAGGGCTGCTTGGACCCGCAACCGGCGTCGATAAACACGAACTCCGGCGGAAAGTGGCCCGCCTTGGGATAAGGATTATAGGCTTGCCAGACGACCTGGTCGGCGGGGAAGTCCACGCCCAGCAATTCCCAGAGCGCCACGATGTCGCCTTTCGGCAGCGATTGCATCCGCATAAAGAAAGGATTCATGCCGCCGGGCGGTTGTCGCGGCGCGCTGGTGGCCGGCACCGAGGGGCAAAACACCGGTGCAGGGTCCTCGAAGATCGCGGTCGGCTGCCCACTGCGGACGGCAGCTAAGAAGTTGTCGAATTCTTCCGGTCCCAAAGAGGAGGGCTGCACGGCCAACAACACGTCATACCGTTCGGTAATCGGTTTTGAGGCATCCACACGAACCACTTCGTACTGCTTCTCCAGCTCGTCGATAATGGGCCAATTAGCTTTGGCGCCCATCGTTTGGAAGTCGAAGCCGCCGTAGAGTTGGGCGTCGGTGTTCAGCACGCCTGCTCGTTTCCGCTTCTCCGCGCTGACGGTGCACAACGAGCGAATCAGTTCATATTCGACGGGTATGCCGCGGTCGATGAAGACGGGCGGCACCTTTCGTGTGCCGCAGCCGACGGCTACGTGCAAAAAAATGTTATCCGTGGAGAGGACGCCGCGATTGAGTGTCGTAACTTGTCGCGGCTCGATGCCGTAGCGTTTTTCGGCTAGAGCGGCTTCGTTGCTGAAGCGGTCGGTGTGGTGAATCTTTACCCGTACCTTTTCCCCGCCTAGCGCCTCAAACTCCCGCAGCATGGTCAGCAAATTGATCCGCGTCTGTACGTAGGATTCAGGCACGACGGGACTGACGAAGGCTTCGATTTCCACAGGCCGTTTGACTTCCAGGTTGCGGAGCAATTCTCTGGTTTGCGGCGCGAGCGAGCTGAGTTGCGCGCTGCTGATGTCCCACCGCAGATCGTGCTGGTGGAGAAACGCTACGGCGGCTGCGGCGAATACGCCCAGCGAAACCGTGCGCAGCAAATAATGGAAGAACATCGCCCGACGCTTCTTTCCTCCGGGCCAGTGCCGACGGCCGATGAGCACCATGCTGAGGTAGAGCATAACCACGACAATCAGGAGAAAGTATCCGATGCCGGCCAGCGAGAGGACACCGCGCCCGAAGTCCTCGAATTGTCGGGCGATACTCCAATTTTTGATGGTCAACGTCCTTTCCTGGCCGAGAGCGCTGAAGACGGCGTCGATGGAGTCCAGAAAGACCAGCGGCATATTGAACAACACGCCCAGCACGAAGGCGATGGTAATGTTGCTGGTGAGGAAGGAAGCAATGACGCCGACGGCCAGCATTGCCAGTCCGACCAGCCAGTAGCCGATGTAATTCGCCAGGAACAGCCCTCCATCAGGATCGCCCAGCCAGGAAAGCACGGCCAGGTTGCAGATGAGCGAGAAGAGGAGCGAAACGCTGTAGATGGCCACGGCCGCCAGGTATTTTCCCAATACGATGTCGAAGTCGCCGGCCGGAATGGTCAACAACAGCTCGTCGGTTCCCTGCTTACGTTCTTCCGCCCAGATGGACATGGTAATGGTTGGAATGAACACCAGCATGATAAAGGGAAACCAGTAGCTGAGTTGGTCCAGATTGGCCAGGTTATTGTTGAAAAACTCCGGCACCCAGAACGCGGCTATCGCGCCCAGGAGCACAAAGAGGCAGATAAATACGTAACCGGTGGGATTGGCGAAGTAGCTGACGAAGTTTCGTCGAAAAACAGCCAGAAAAACGTGTCTGTTCATGGGAGCTGACCGTAGCTATCTAGCAGGCGGTAAAAATGTCGAAGGAACCTCAAGCGGCCGTAAGTTCCCGGAAGCATTGATCCAAGGGACGGCCGTTCTTGGTCAATTCCTTGATTGCCCCGTCAAAAACCAGGCGGCCCTCGTTGATGAACAACGCGCGACTCGCCATCGCTTCGACTTCCTGGAGAATATGCGTCGAAAGTAAAATGGTCTTGTTCTGACCGAGTTTGCGGATGGTTTCACGGACCTCGTGAATCTGATTGGGGTCCAGTCCTGCGGTCGGCTCGTCGAGAATCAGCACGTCCGGTTCGTGTAGCAGGGCCTGGGCCATGCCTACCCGCTGACGGTAGCCGCGCGAAAGTTTCCCAATCGGCTTTCCGATGACGGCGTGCAGATCGCAAAGCTCGACAACCTCCGCGATACGTCGGCGTTTTCTGTCCGGCGGCAGTCCGCGGGCGTCGGCAAAGAAACTTAACAGCGACCTGGGGGTCATGTCGGGATAAAGCGGGCCGTTTTCCGGCAGATAGCCCAGCCGCGCCACAGCGGCCAGCCGGTCCCGCGACATGTCGTGTCCGGCGATTTTGGCCGTACCCGCCGAAGGGGCGAGGTAGCCGGTCAGCAGCTTCATTGTCGTGCTTTTGCCGGCCCCGTTCGGCCCCAGAAACGCCACCACCTCGCCTTCATAGACCTTGAAGCTTACGTCCATAATGGCCGCAAACTGCCCAAAGTATTTTGTCAACCCTTGAGCTTCAATCATCGCCGGACGTTCGCTCATGATGCTGTTGTCTCCTTAAAGGGAGGGAGTCCACATGTCGGTTCCCGCTCCTCTCACACCGATCTCAAACTATAATTAGTTGCCAAGCTAAGCAATATCTTGCAGGCGGGCCAAGCAGGCCGGGAATATCAACCGCCTTCTTTGCCGCCCTGGCCTTTGGCGAAGGATTGCAACGCCAAGTAGCTGGGGCCGAAGCGCTTGATATTTTCCAGTTGCTTGTCGAATTCGTCGAAATGCGATTCCTCGTCGTTTACCAGGGATTCGAATAACTGCTTGGTGGCCGCATCGGCGTCCGCTCCGGCCTGCACTGCAAAACCGTTGTACAGGTCAACCGTCGAGCGCTCCAATGCGGCCGCTTGGCGAAGTATCTCTTCCGGGTCGGTGATTTTCTTTACTTCGCCGGCGACAACCATCTCGACATCGCCGTTGAGAAACAGAATCCGTTCGGCCAGCCGTTCGACATGGCTCATCTCTACGACGGCGATGCGTCGCAGCAGCGCGGCCAAAGGCTCAAAGCCCTGATCTTCGAGATGAAAGTGCCAGTACATGTATTGGTGGACGGCCTGGAGTTCCTCGCCCACCGCTTGATTCAACAATTTGATACTTTTCTTGGCGTCCATGAAACGCTCCGCAATGGAAAGTGAAGCCTTAGTGAAAGGTGGTAAACACGCGGGCAATCGCCCTGCCGCAAGTCCCTCTACTTTGCGACTATGTAAACATTTTACTCCCTTATGTCAAGCCCCCACTACGCTGACATGTGTTATATTTGGCTATAAGCTTTTAGCAGGGAGCAGCCAAAATGTCGGCATATCTCGTAACGGGCGGAGCGGGCTTCATTGGTTCGCATCTGGTCGAAGCCCTGGTTCATCGTGGGGAGCCAGTTCGCGTGCTGGATGACCTCAGCAGCGGCCGCCTGGAAAACCTTTCCGGCGTGCTTGAACACATTGAATTTATCCAGGGCGATGTAGCCGACGCGAACGTAACCGCCGGCGCCGTGCAAGGTGTGGATTGCGTGTTCCACCTGGCCGCCCTGGCATCGGTTCCGGCAAGCGTGGAACGGCCGTTGGATTGCCACGCTGCCTGCACGACAGGCACAATCGTCTTGCTGGATTCCGCCCGTCGCGCCGGCGTCCGTAGAGTGGTCTTCGCCGGGTCGAGTGCGGTTTACGGCGAACGCTCCGGAGGCAGCCGCAGAGAGGACGAAGTGCCGGAACCACTGTCGCCTTACGCGGCCGCAAAAGCCGCTGGCGAGATGTATTGTCGCGCGTTTTGGGCGAGCTACGGGCTGGAAACCGTCGTCCTGCGATATTTCAACGTTTTCGGCCCCCGACAAAACCCGCGCAGCCAGTATGCGGCGGTTATCCCGCAGTGGATTACGGCCTTGCTCGAAGGGCGCCGACCGGTGATTTACGGCGACGGCCGACAATCGCGCGACTTCACCTCTGTGGACAACGTCGTCCACGCCAACCTGTTAGCGGCCTCTTCCCCCACCGCGGCCGGACGGACGATCAACATCGCTGAGGGGCGTTCGTTCGATCTGCTCCATTTGCTCGACGTGCTCCGACAAGTGATGAACGTCGAGGTAGAGCCGGTTTTTGCTCCTCCGCGGACCGGCGATGTACGTTTCAGCCGCGCTGATATTTCTCTCGCACAACAGTTGCTCGGCTATCAGCCGCAGGTCGATTTTGAAGAAGGCCTGCGGCGCACCGTAGCATACTACCGGCAAGATCACCGACGATTCCAGGGTTGAAAACCCTGTGTAAAAAGCTTACATTAACTGCTGAATAAGGTTTTTTTTCCGACATTTCCAGAAGGAATCTGCTCATGCCGCAAGAACTGAACAGAAGAACACTACTAAAACGGTCGCTTACTGTTGCCGCGGGCGGCGCCATGGTCATCCCCCATGCGGAAAATAAGCTTTTTGCAGCCGAGGAACCTGCTAAAGCAGCCGGCGATAATCCATCACCCCTTACCGGCTCATTGCCCACTGGCCGCATCGGCAAGCTGAACATCAGCCGGTTGTTGTTAGGCGGCAATCTGCTTACTCATTACACACATAGCCGCGACCTCAAGTACGTTTATCGCTTGACGGCACACTACAACACCGACGAAAAGATTTTGGAGACTTTGGCCCTGGCGGAGCAGCACGGCATCAATACGCTTTCCATGCACAATCCGCCCCACCCCATGAGCCTGCTGAAAAAATACCGCAAGCAAGGCGGAAAAATCCAATGGATCATCTGCCCGACGGCTGTGGTAGAAGAGCAGATGGACGCCTACAAATTGCAGGTCAAAGAACTGCTCGACGAAGGCTGTGAAGCCATTTATCTCTGGGGAGTTTGGGCGGATCAATTGGTCTCCCAGGGCCGCATCGATCTTGTGGCCAAGGCCGTCGAACTCGTCAAAGACTTCGGCGTCCCTTCCGGCGTGGGCTGCCATGATTTGCGAGTAGTGGAAGAGTGTGAAAAGCACCAGGTACCGGTCGATTTCTACATCAAAACCTTCCACCACCACAACTACCCTTCCGCTCCAAAACTTGAACAACTCAAACGCCCCTATTCCGAAGTCCCCGGCTACTGGTGTAAAGAGCCGCAAGCCACGCTGGAACTGATGAAAAACGTCGCAAAACCCTGGATTGCTTTTAAGGTTATGGCTGCCGGCGCTATCCCACCGAAAGATGCTTTCAACTATGCCTTTAGCAATGGTGCTGACCATATTCTGGCAGGCATGTTCGATTTTGAAATTGCCGAAGACGTGGAAATCGCTAAGGCTGCCATCGCCGCCGCAACTTCTCGACCACGACCCTGGCGAAACTAGCTGATTTACAGCTTTTTATTTAAGCCGCTTTTGCCCGTAAACACCGCTCTTCTTGCCACTCAGCAAAAACAGAACAAAGTCTGTGTGAGAGTTTGCCGATTATTCCGAAGGCAACGGATGGGCAAAGTCTGACCGTGAATTACGTAGTTTGCTCAACTCGCCTATCTTTTTGCCGGAAGGTGGCTTGGATATGACTTTTCGCCAGAGGTTTTTTACCAACGTTCCTCACTTTAACTAGATTGCCTATATCAACTCCTCGCAATAATTGTCGCCGGACTGCGGAGTCGGCCATGAACGACTTATCTCGACTCGCTGTGAAAACAGGTAGCTCCCCACGCTTTTCCCTGGCGGCACTTTCCCGGTCGGGAGCAAGCCGGAGGGCCGGGGCTTTTCGCGGCTGTCGGGGCTTGTCGTCCGTCGCTTCTTTTCGTCCGGTGCCGGCGATGTTCTGCCTGGTGGTGCTCTGTCTGGCCGGCTGTCATGCGGTGGACTTTTACGACGCCTCCTTACAGCAGCCCACGCCGCCGGCGCTGGAGCCGCCGCGGGAATTGAACCTGGTTTCCTTGCCCAGCTACCGCGTGGAGCCGCCGGATATTTTGATGATCGAGATGCTGAAGATGGTGCCTTTGCCTCCGTATCGCATCGACATCTACGACGTGTTGCAGATTCGGGTGTTGGGCACGTTGTTGGACCAGCCGATCGACGGCTTCTATTTGGTGGAAGGGGAAGGGGTGGTTACGCTGGGTCCGGCCTACGGTCGCGTGCGGGTGGCGGGTATGACGGTGGAAGAGGCCGCCGAGGCCATCACCCAGAAGCTTCAGGAGGTGTTGGCCAAGCCGGAAGTGTCCGTGCAACTGGCGCGAACTGCCGGCACTGCACCGCTTACCGGCGAATATCTCGTCGGTCCCGACGGCACGATCAATCTGCGGCAGTACGGCACGCTGTATGTGGCGGGAAAGACGGTAACCGAAATCCGCCAGGACTTGCAGAAACATCTTTCCCAGTACTTCGACTCGCCGGAAGTGGCCGTGGATGTGCGGCAGTTTAACAGCAAGGTGTTTTACGTGATCACGGAAGGTGCGGGCTTGGGCGACAACATCCGTCGGGTGCCGATCACCGGCAACGACACGGTGCTGGACGCTTTGAGCGCCGTCAACGGGTTGTCGCAGGTGTCCAGCGCGCGGATTTGGATTGCCCGACCGGCGCCGAGCGGTTTCGGTTGCGAGCAGATTTTGCCGGTGGATTACGAGGCCATCGCCCACGGCGGCTCGACGGCCACGAACTATCAACTGATGCCTGGCGATAGATTGTTCATCGCCGGGGACAACTTGATAGCCTTCAACACCTTCTTGACGAAGCTGACGGCGCCGGTGGAGCGGCTGCTGGGCATCGGCTCGTTGGGCACGTCCTTCGCCCGCAGCGCCCAGACCCTGGGTCGCGAATACAACCGCAACCGCTACTACTAACAGCCTGAGGGGATAAGCAAAAGCGAAAATCATAGTTTTAGCCGTTACAAGTTCGGGTATGAAATAAGACAAAGGAAACCACAATATGAAACGTTCGCGATGGTTATCAAGGACGTTAGTGTTAGGGTTAACGCTTTTGTTAGGCTGGCTAATAGCCGGCAGTTGTGAGGCGTCGAAGCTGGAATATCCCCGGCCGTGTAATCCTTGCATGCCCAACGTGGCGCATTGGGGCCATTTTCGGACGGTCTGGCGCCAATGGCCTGGCGAGGAAACGCCGGAACGCACCAACCCGCAAGCTATCGGTCGGGAAGTGTTGCCGACGCCGCCGGGCCAGGAAATAGTTCCCCCCCCGAAAGCGGCGCCGAGCGAACTGCCGCTGCCGGAACCGAAGGAGCCGGAGGAAGAATGGCCGACGATTCCGGAGGGAACGATTCAGCCGCCGGAAGGGTTGCTGTTGCCGGAACATCGTCCTGGGGCGTTACCGCGCGTTCCGGAGCGAGAGCAACCCTTGCCGGAAGGAGGTTTGCCGGGTTTGACGCCGCCGGAGCCGTTGCCGGGTTTGCCTCCCGAATCTGAATCGCCGCAGAAAACGCCCGCGAACAATCAGTCTTCGCAGTCTTCAGGAGCAAAAGAGACTAATTCCAGTGAGACTCCGACTTTGCCGCCAAGGAGTACAAGCCAGATGGGCCGGCAAGCAGCGGTGGAGAGTTCTGCGACCGTCGGCACACAGGGGGCGGTGAAGCTGCCTGATACCATTAAGCAACCTGATACGGTAAAGTTGCCGGGGCGTCCGGCATTTCAACCGGTGCCGCCGCAAAAACCCAAAGTTGAAACAAAACAGCCGGCGCCTCCGTCCAGCTCGTCGAGTCGGTCGCCTACCGGCGATAGCGTGCGGCTGCAAACGCCGGCAGAATCCCTCCCGTTCCATCCACCTGCGCCGGCGGTTGCTTCAGTCAATGCCGGCCGGCAGAGAGAAATGGTGCTTCCGGCCGGCGGCATCGCACCGGAACGAAACGAAGTTTTGCCGGCGGGCTATCGTTTTACGCCGGTAAATGGCGCCGGAGACGAAGCGAGCCGACCTGTCCACTTACAATCTTATCCGCTTGATAATCTGCCGGCACGCGAAGAACTCGCCGCCCGCACAGCCATTCCGCCGGTGGCCTTGAAAGGCTACTGCCCGGTGGAACTGGTCCGCAATGGGCGTTGGGTACAGGGCGATGTGCAATGGACCGTGGTTTATAAAGGCTGGATATATCGCTTTTCCGGCGCCCAGCAGCGCCGCGATTTCCTGGCCGAGCCGGAACGCTACGTCCCCGTCAATGCAGGTAACGATGTGGTGCTCGCATTGGATACCGGACGTGATGTGCCGGGCTTGACGGCGTATTGCGCCATCTATAACGGCCGCTTGTATATGTTCTCCAGCGCCGCTACGCAAGCTCAATTCAACCGCGAGCCGCAACGCTACGCCGTCGAACAGCCGTCCACAAGCGACGCCCGTTGACGCCACTTCAATTTTCGACCGTCCAAACCAGGTACGGATGATCGCCGACAAGGAAGCCGTCCATGCAGGCAGGGATGATCTGAGGATTGCTCTGCATCCTGAGCCGTCGCCATCTGGTTGCCGCAAGAAAATTCTGTAAAATAGCGGCAAGTTAAGCTGCGCGCGAAGGAACTTAATTATGGCACCGCTTCGGATGTGCGTCGCACTTGGTCCGCCGGCGATTTATTTACTCCTGCTCGGCGCGATAAATCTTTCACGACGGCCCTTGCTCGTTTCCGGCGGGCGGGACGCCGCGGCGCTGGCCCTGGGACTTTCAGGGCTGGTGATTGTCGGCCCGCTCGAATTGCTTCTGCCGGTGGAGACTGCGGCGAAGTTCGGCGACTATGTATGGCTGCTTTTGGTCGGCCTGTATGCCATGTGTACGGCTTTGTATCTCTTGACGATGCGGCCGCGGCTCGTGGTTTACAATATCTCCATGGAAAAAATTCGTCCCGTGCTGGCGGAACTGGTCAATCGGCTGGACGCCGAAGCTCGTTGGGCGGGCGATAGCTTAAGTTTGCCTTCCCTGGGAGTCCATCTGTACGTTGACGGCTTCCCGTTCCTTCGCAGCGTGTCGCTCATTGCCGCCGGCGGAAGACAGACACACGCAGGCTGGCGCCGATTGGAAAGCGGTTTGCGGGCGGTGCTGGCGGATGAGGAAAACCCTCGCAACCTCCGCGCACTGCCTTTCTTGATTGTCGGTGGGTTGCTCCTCGTTTTTCTGGCCTATCTCGTCAGCCGCGATCCTCAGGCGGCGGCCGGACCGCTACTGGACTTGGTGCAAGCGCTTCTCAAACTGATGAAAGTTCGTTGATTTCCGCCGCTGGGAATCGTTTCTATCAGCAACAAATCAGTCGGGCGGAGGCCTGTTTTCAGGCTCGTTCGGCTCCCGAACAAACACTACGCGATATGTTTGATAGCCGGCGGCAAGCTGTTGGGGGTAAAGTCCGGCAATCTCCGCACGCAACTCGGCTGCGTTTTCAAAGCCGTCGAGCCGGGCGTCTTCGTCGGTCAGTCGGTCCAGCCGGACTTCTTCGACGCGGATGATGCGGATATAGCCCACGCCCGGAATATAGCTTCGTTGTCCGCTGCGCATGCGGCGATATTTCCAGAGGCGGATGGTTTGCGATTTCCGACCCGCCCTAATGGCCGGCAAGAATTTCTTCTTGAAAAGCAGCATAGGCTGACGGCAAAGTTTGGGTTAAAGCGAGAATATTCAGGGTTGTCCTTCCTCGACCTGCGGCTCCGGCGCAGGCGACTCGACGACGGTTATGCGATGGGAACCGATGAGGTCGTCGCGGGAGAGCAACTCCAGGGCGTAAACGCCGGGATGCGGCGCCGGCAAAGGCGGTAACAGTACGCCCATCTGGATCGTTTCCAGCGGACTGCTTGCCCTGGCCGAAAACTCCACGCGCAGCATGACGGCGCTGTTGCTTAAATCCACATAACGCAGCTCCAGCGGCACGGTGCCGTAAACTTCCGTGAGGCTGATATACACCCAGGGCGAACCGACTTTGTGGATTTCCGCCTGGTGGAGTTTGCGAAAGCCTTCGCCAATTTGTTTCATTTCTTCCGGCGTGTGGAGGATATTTTCCTGCGGCGCAGTGCGTCGCAAAATACATAAGCGGTTGAACGTTCCGGCAATTATCCAATTTCCGGTTCTTTTGTCCTGATACACATGTTCTGCCAGGACGAGGGCTTGCAAAACAGGCTTGGACACGTTAATTGCTCCACAAGGTTACAGGACTCGGTAACGCGCCGCCGAGAGAATACTTGCCGGCGATAATCGAAGGCAGGCAAGCATCACCCGCGGGGCGGAAATCGTCAATGTTTCCAGCAATAAACTTTACCATGTCGAACAAGCCAGGCAAGTCCATCGTTTATGCTGGGAAAGAATGGAGTATGAGCCGCCTGTTCCTCTCGTCCGCCGACTAGAGCGGCCTCGCCCGCCATGTTAGTTGAGATATTGGGAAAGCCGCTGAAGGACTCGGCCTTCTGCATCGCGGATATTTACCACCAGCGGCATCCGGCCCGGCAGGCTATGGGTGGCGCAACCGAAGCAAGGATCATAGGCGCGGAAGGCCATTTCCACCATGTTCAGCAAGCCTTCGCTCACTTTGCCGCCTTTTATCAGCCCCTGGGCGGCCTTCTTGATCGACATGCAGATCGGGGCATTGTTGTTCGTCGTGCCGACGATGAGATTTACTTTGGTGAGGATGCCGCGCTCGTCGCTGACGTAGTGGTGCGTCAGCGTGCCGCGTGGGGCTTCCACCGAACCGATGCCTTCGTTCGGCGCGGCCGTCGGCAGAATACGATATTCCTTGCCGGTAATCTCGGGGTCGCAGGCCAGTTCCACCCAACGTTCGGCGGCATAGAGCAGTTCAATCAGTCTTGCCCAATGCGTGGCCAGCGTATGATTGACCGGTTTGCCGCCCAGCGTTTCGTAGAAGCGTTCATATTCGCGTTGCGCCAGGGGCGTGGCCATGCCGTCTGCGGCATTGAGGCGCGAAAGGGGCGTGGCCTTATAGACGCCGCTGTCTTCGCCGTCCACAAAGCCCTTCCAGCCCACTTTCTTAAGATAAGGGAATTTCAGATAACTCCAGGGTTCCACTCGTTCGGCAACATATTGACGATAGTCGGCCGGCGGATACTTCGCATGTTCGCGGCCGTCGGGGCCGGTAACGCGAATCCAGCCGTCGTAGAAGTTGACGCGGTTCTGCGCATCTACCGTGCCCATGTTGTAAGTCCGGTGAACATACACGTCGCCGGTAATCAGCTTGACGTAGTCGCTGTTTTTCAGGACCACGTCGTCGAAGAGTTTGAGGGAGAACTTGGCGAACTCGACGGCTTCGCGGCCGCGTTGTTCGATTTCGCGTCGTTGTTCGTCGTTGATTCCGCGACTGACGCCGCCGGGGACGGCCCAGTTGGGATGGACGCGCCGCCCGCCCATCAGTTTAATCAATTCGTGCCCATCACGGCGCATTTTGAGCACTTTTCCGGCGATGTCCAGACCTACTTTTCGCACGATGCCGAGGATGTTCCGTTCGGCCGGGGGCGCCGTAGGGCCGACAACGAAATCCGGTCCCGCCAGGGCGTAGAAATGCGTCGTATGGTCGGTAACGAAAAAGATGCTGTAAAACAATTCGCGGAGCTTCTTGGCCGTCGGCGGCGGATCGACGTGAAACAGAGCGTCCACCGCCTTGGCGGCCGCCATGTGATGTGCTTCCGGACAAACGCCGCAGATTCTGGCGGTCAGATTCGGCATGTCTTCCGCTTGCCGACCGACGCAAAACTGCTCAAAACCCCGCAGTTCCGGAATCTGCAAATAAGCGTTGGCCACGTCGCCGCGATCATCGAGAAAAATGTCGATTTTCCCGTGACCTTCCAACCGCGTAATCGGGTCTATGGAAATGCGTTTCATAAGCGAACTTTCCAAAAACAATCGCAATAAAACTCAACTTGCAGCCTGTGGTAGTCTCTTCTTCCGGCGGAGCTGGCTGGCCGCGAGGCTGAAGCGATAGAAATTGCCTACCGGATCGGGTATGCCTTCCCGAATGATGCGCTCGATTTCCGCCGGATCATTGCTGTCGATTACCGAAGCTAGGGCGCTCATCAGCCGTGCGCCGTAGTCCAGCACTCCGTCGTTAGCGCCGTGGCAACCGATGCAGGGCGAATTGACCGATGGGCAAAGCGCACCGCAGCCCGCCCGGGTGGCTATCCCGCAGCACAAAATGCCTTGTTCCAGCAGGCAGGTTTCTTCGTCGGGAATAATTTGCCAGGTGCGGTAAAATTTCTTGATTTTCTTCTCGTTTCGCTTTCGTGGGCACTCGTCGCAAACGGTGGTATTCGGCCCGATTACCGCTCCGCACGGCGGCAACGCCCCGGAAAGGACGGCTTCTATCGTTTTCCAGATGTTTTCGGCTTCGGGCGGGCAGCCGGGCAAGTAGTAATCCACTTCGACGGTTTGCCCTAATGTCTTCAGCGTGTCGTAGAAGATCGGCAAATGAAGCGTGCCTTCCGGCACTTTAGTCGCCGGCTGTGGCCTGACGTTTTGAGGGTTCTCCGGCGTTGTCGGCGAACCTTCGGCATAAACCGTATCGAATATCTTCTCGCGGTCGTACAGGTTCGCCAGGCCGGGGATGCAGCCTTCGCAGGCGCAGGAGCCGAAGGCCACGAGCACTTTCGACTTTTGCCGCAGCAAGCGCGCCATGTATTCCTGCTCGCTGGTGCGGATGCCGCCGTTAAAGAGGCAGAGGTCGATAGACTTATCCGGCATTTTTTCGATGTCGCGCACCTTGCCGTCAGTGGCGCACGGCCAGAAGACGATGTCGAAATTGGCCGCGACATCCAAAATCTTTTCATTGATGGCCAGGACGGCGATTTCGCAGCCGCCGCAGGAAGCCGCCCAATATAGCGCCAACTTGCCTTTCGCCTTTTCGGCCTCATTCACGGCACTCATGCAGGAACCTCCACCGCTTCAGCATGCTCTTCGGCGATTTCACGCAAGACCTGTTCCCGCGATTCTTCATCGCGCCAATTCTCAGGCCAGCCTAAAGAACCTAATTTTCGCACATCTTCGACAAAGGAGTCAATAGCCTCGGCAAGATATTGGCCTTCGGCCGCCGAAGCCCAAACCAGTCGCAAACGTTCTTTTTCGATGCCGATCTGCTCTAGATAGTACTGGAGCATGGTATGGCGTCGTAAGGTTTTGTAGTTTTGCTCGATATAGTGGCAATCGCCAGGGTGGCAACCGGCTATGAGAACGCCGTCGGCCCCCAGCGCAAACGCCCGCAGTACAAAGCTGGGATCAACCCGGCCGCTACACATCACGCGGATTATCCTTGCGTATGGCGAATACTTTATGCGCGACGTACCGGCCAGGTCGGAAGCCGTATAGCTGCACCAATTACACAGGAAAGCGACAATTTTGGGTTTGAAAGTTTCGTCGGTCATGGGCGTACGCAATTAGTTAAGGTGAAAAACTTAGAATTCGGTCAGCAACCGTTTTTAGGCATAACTCATCAATCCTTCCAGTTCCTCTACAATTTGTTCGTCGGCGAAGAGGTGCTGCTTGGCGGCGCCGGAAGGACAAGCGGCGACGCACGTTCCGCAGCCTTTGCACAGGGCCTGATCAATCACCGCCACTTGCCGCTCTTCATCGGTGTGGATGGCCTGGTAAGGACACAAGGCGATGCAAGTCCGACAGCCGGAACAAATCTCCTCGTCCACCCAGGCTGTGTTCGGCTCCAGTTCGATCTGTCCGGCGTCGAGCAACGCCAGCGCTTTGGCGGCGGCGGCGGAAGCCTGGGCGACGGTGTCGGGTATATCCTTCGGCCCCTGACAGGCGCCGGCCAAGAGCACCCCGTCGTTGGCCGTGTTGACCGGAGCAAGCTTGGGATGCTTCTCCAAAAAGAATCCTTCCGCAGAACATGAAATGCCGAAGGTGCGCCGGATGTTGTCGGCATCGGGCTGAGGCTCCAGGGCGACGGCCAGCACCACCATATCCACTTCGATGTCGCGAATCGTGCCCAGCAAGGTATCGTCCACGCGCATAATCATTCGTCCGTTGTCGGCGGGGGTTACGTCGGCCACTTTGCCGCGAATGAACCGGACGCCTTCATTCTGCACGCGATTGAAAAACTCTTCAAATCCCTTGCCCGGCGCGCGAATGTCGATATAGCAGTTGATCACTTCGGCTTCGCTTTTTTCCCGAATGAGGTGGGCGAGTTTCAAGGCGTACATACAGCAGACGCGGGAGCAATAGGGATGATAGTTGTTGTCGCGGCTGCCGACGCAATGCACGATGCCCACCCGACGCGGCGTGGCGCCGTCGCGGAGAACGAGTTTTCCGGCAGTGGGGCCGCCGGCATTGAGCAACCGTTCGACCTCTAGAGCCGTATAAACATTGGGATATTTGCCGTAGCCGTAAAAAGAAATCTTCGCGGGGTCGAAAGCACGAAAGCCCGTGGCCACGATGATCGCCCCCACCTCATATTCTTCGACCGTCTCTTGCTGGTCGAAGCGGAAGGCGTTTCGTTCGCCGCAAGCCTCGACGCAGCCCTGTTTGCACTTGCCGCGGCTCAGTTGCAAACATGTTTCCGGGTCCACGACAGGCACCGGCGGCACGGCCTGAGGAAAAGGTATCCAGACGGGCTTGCGAAGTCCCAGCCCCTGGTCAAAGGGATTTGGAAACTTCGCCTTGGTGAAGACGCAACCGTCGATACATTGCAAACAGCCGACGCAGAGGCTTTCGTCGATGTATCGCGGGTGGCGACGCACTTTTACCCGAAATTTCCCCACCGACCCTTCCACCGACTCCACTTCGCTATAGGTGAGCAATTTGATGTTCGGGTGGAGCTTGACGGCGGTCATTTTGGGCGTGAGGATGCAGGCGGCGCAATCCAGCGTCGGGAAGGTCTTGTCGAACATGGCCATATGCCCGCCGATCGATGGTTCTCGTTCGACGAGGATGACTTCCCGGCCGGCTTCGGCGAGTGTCAGCGCCGCCTCGATTCCGGCGATGCCACCGCCGACGACCATCGCCCGGCCTGTGATGCGGACGAACTGGCGCTGCAAAGGCTCATGCTGTGCCACACGTCTGACGGCCGCCGCGAGATGGGCTTTGGCCTTATCCAGGGCTTCATTTCGATCGTCGGTTACCCAGGCCACTTGCTCTCGGATGTTGGCCATCTGCACGAGAAAGCGGTTCAAGCCGGCATCTTCGGCGGCGCGGCGGAAAGTCGGCTCGTGAAGGTTCGGCGAGCAGGCGGCCACGACAATGCGGTTTAAGCCCAACTCCACAATGTCCCGCTTGACCAACTCCTGGCCCGGATCGGAACACATGTATTTGTAATGTCGGGCGACAACCACATTCGGCAGCCCGGCGGCGAAATCGGCCAGGGCCTCGACATCGATTGTTCCGGCGATATTGCTGCCGCAATGGCACACGTAAACGCCGATGCGCAAAGATTCTTCGGTTTTCATACTTTCGTCACTCCGGCTTCGGTGTGTGTTTCAGAAGATATCTCCAAAGCTTCTTGAACCAATTGGGCAAGGTCGGCCACGCGCAGACGGTTTTCCGCGCCTACGGTTTTCACGGCGTCTTGAAACATCGCCAGGTCTTTGGGACAGGCGACCACGAGGCATTGCACGCCGGGAAGGGCCAGAGCTTCACGGATGCGGTTTTCCGCCGGACGTTCCGCGGTGCTGGGCGCGTCCTTCATCCAGATTCGCCCGCCGCCGGCCCCGCAACAGAAACTATTGCCCCGGTTGCGCGGCATCTCGAGCAGCTTTACGCCCAACGCCCGTAACACCTCTCGCGGCGGATCATAAACGCCGTTGAACCGACCGAGGTAGCAAGGGTCGTGGTAAGTAGCGACCATGTTCAGCGTTCTTTGCGGGCGGAAGCGCCCTTCGCGGATGAGTTCGGCGATTAGTTCGCTGTGGTGCACCACCTGATGGCCGGACGTTTCACCATCGTGATACTCGTTTTTCAAGGTGTTGTAAGTGTGCGGATCGGTGGTGAGCAGTTTGCGGAATTTCGCCTGGCCAAGCTCCTTGAGGTTTTTCTCCCGCAACAAAAGGAACAGCCCTTCTTCGCCGATACGTCGTACATCGTTTCCGGCGTTTTGTTCTTTTTCATAGAGCAGACCGAAATCCACGCCGGCGTGATGGAGCAGCAAGGCCATGGCGCGGCTGACCTCCACTGCCCGCTGGTCCAGCGCAGCATAATCGCCGAGAAACCAGAGATACTCGACCTCTTCCTTTCGGGCGTCTTTGGGCTTGAAGGGAAGAGTTTTCGTCCATTCGGCCCTTTTGCGCGGCGACTGGCCGAAAGAGTTGCCGTAGCGTTGAAAGTTGATTAAGGCATCTTGCAAGCCTTCTTCCACGCGGCCTTGATCAACCAGGCGCCGGCGAAGATCGACGATAAGCCGCGGCTGTTGCACGCGCACAGGGCAGATTTCTTCACACGCCCGACATGAACAACATGCCCAAAGCTCCTCGGCCGTGATCAGTGCTTCGTGCAGATCAGCGGCTTCGCCATCGGGTTTCCAGGGCATGCGGAGCAACTGCGAATCCACCGCCTGCACCACGTCGCGGGGCGAAAGCGGCTGGCCGCAGGTGTGGCTGGGGCAAACCTCCTGGCACTTGCCGCACCAAGTACAAGCTTCGACCTGTAGCAACTGCCGCCAGGTGCAATCGCGCACGCTCCCTACGCCGGTTTCCACAGCCACCGGCAACCGGCCCGGCGGACGAGTATCGCGCAGCAGTAGATTCACCGGCGAGGAGAGCAGATGAAAAGCCTTAGTAAACGGGAGGCTGAGAATCAAGCCGAAGGCCAGCAGCCCATGCACCCACCACAGCAGCCGGTGCAAGCCGCGAATGGCTTCCAGCGGCAACGGCGTAAAGACTTTCGCCAACGCTAGTCCGATAGGCGCCCAGGGAGCCGCGGGAAACATAGGCCCCCCCGACCGAAGCCGCTCAAGCTCGACTTTTTCTCGCGTTGCGGCAAGGTGGAATTGTTCCAGTAAGCCCAACTTCTTGATAGTCGCCGCTCGAGCTTCAGGGCTGCCGGCCGCCGCCAGTTGGGCATCCACCTGGAGACCTTCGGCCAGTCGCAAGCCTTCTACTACAAACCCGCTGATGGCTATCAGAAGCAGAATGCTCAGGAAAGGGAATCTATCCCAGAGGCTGACCTGGACGCGATTGGGCGACAGTCGTTTGGGACGGAGCAGGTAGCGACGATAGGCCGCCATTAACACACCGAGAATGAGGACCGCGCCGAAAAGGTCCAGCACTAATTCAAAGAACAAATAGAAGCGGCCGCGAAGAAGTTGCGTATTCAGCAAGAGATAGGCGAAGTCCTGATCGAGGGTGGCCAGGGCGGTGCCCAAAAAGAGCACGACCATGCCCCAAAAAATTGCCCCGTGCATCGTCAAGGCGAACAGGTCCGGCGAGAGTCGCCCTTGAAACAGCGCGGAACGAACCCATTCCCAGAGTTGTTTGGGGCGGAGAGCTTCGAGAAGTAACTTTACGGGCGAGTCGGCGTCCGGCTCCGGTCGGCCCAGGAACCATTTTCTTACCCGCCAAACAATCCCGCCCAACAGACCCAGGAACAGGAGCGGGATCAACAAATAAAAGATGATTTCCGCCCCATGCGGCACGTTCCACATGATAGGTCGGGCGAAATCCATGGCGCAATTTCTCCCTTGCACCGTTTCCAAAAGTTACTGTTTCCTCGCCGTCAGGGCATCGTTCAAGGCCGGCAGCAACTCCAGGATGTCGAGCTGCGCGCCGAAATGGGCGATGTCGAAGATGGGGGCCTTGGGGTCGGTGTTGACGGCGATAATCAGCTCCGCTCCCTTCATGCCTTCTTGATGTTCCGGCGCGCCGCTGATGCCCAGGGCGAGATATAGTTTTGGTTTTACGGTCATGCCGGATTTTCCGACCTGGCGCGTGGAAGGCAGCCAACCTTGATCCACCACCGGGCGCGAAGCGCAGACGGCTCCGCCCAGAGTTTGCGCCAGGGTTTCGGCCAACTCCAAGTTGTCTTTTTGCTGGATGCCGCGACCGACGGCCACGAGGATGTCTTGCTGCGTAATGTCGATGTCGCCGGCCGGCGGCGGCAACCACTCGTCGAACCGAATTGCCGCGCTCGAGAGCGGAGCGGAAGGCCGACGTTGTTCCACCATGCCGGCGCCTTGCGCCTCGGTAGGGCGATAAGCACCGGGCAGCATCATGAGTATTGCCGGTCGGACTAAAAGGGAACATTCGGCCAGCATCTTCCCCCCGCAAAATGAGGCCGTTGCTATCAGCTCTTCGTCCTCCCATCGTAGCTCCTTGCATCCCGTAACCAATGGGGTGTTAAGTTTCGCGGCCAGTAGCGGCGCCAGGTCCCAGCCGACGGACGTGGCGGCCGTGAGCACCACCCGTGGTCGTTCGGCGGCAATGACTTCCGCTGCTGCGGCCAGGTATGGTTCAGGAGAATAATCGGACAGCAAAGGGTCTTCGACAACAATAATCCGATCCGCAGCCCGAAGCTGTGCGGCTGCCTCTCCGGCGCGGGCACACAAGAGCAGCGCTGTAACTTGTCCGCCGGATTGTCCGCCGGCTGACGCCAAACTTCTGGCGGCCGCCAGCAACTCATAAGTAACATCCGCCGGCTTGTCGCCGCGCGTTTCCGCCAAAACGAGAATGTCGTTTGCACTCATTTAACCAATCCTTTCTCGGCGAGAATTTCCACAATGCGAGCGGCCACTTCCGTTTCGCTTCCGGTGAGCATCTGCGCGCCTGCGCCGGCCGGAGGCGGATAGAGCCGTCGAATGTTCGGTTCGGACACGTCGGCGGTCGGAGGCGGCTCGATTTCCTCAAACTGAGCGGTTTTCATCGCCGCCCGAACGCGACTGACAGGCACATATCGCGGCGGCTGCTCCGCACCGAGAATGCCCAGCACGGCCGGCATCGTTACCGTCAATCGCGCCATCACTGCACCGGGAAATTCCTTACATACGGATAGCGTGCCTTGTGTCTCGCCCAATCGCGCACCGCGAATTACGCCCACATAGGGCATTTCCAGGGCTGCCGCCAGATAAGGCGCTAGGCCGCCGTCCAGTTCGTCATGCGCCCCGACACCCAGAAGAACCAGGTGGGGCTGCTGAGTCTTGATGGCGTGAAGATAGAGCGCAGCGGCTGCGCGTGGCGCGGGCGGGGTTTCGCCCGTCCAGACGATTTTGATGATGCGGTCCGCCCCTTTTGCCGCCGCTGTGTAAAGCGTGTTGTCCACGTCGCCGAAGTCCAGCGCCAGCACGCTCACGGTTCCGCCATGCGCTTCTTTGAGTAGCAGGGCTTGTTCCAGGGCGTGATCGTCGGATTCGTTGACGATGAAAGTCGCCGCACTATAGTCGAGTTCCTTGCCTGAGGGAGCGATTTCCAAAGGCTCAATCAGATCCGGCACTTGCCGGAGCACGACAGCGATGTTCATGCGATGTTCCTTTCGCCCAAATCCATAGATTCAGCCAGGAGTTCGATGATGTCGCGGACCTTCAGCCGGCCCTCGAGACCGGTAACTTTTGCAGCGTCCTCGAAGCGTGAAAGCTCGTAAGGGCAGGAGACGGCCAAAGTTGTGGCGCCTGCTGCCGCCGCCTGACCCACGCGGAGGTCCGATAGCCGCTGGCCGCCATGAGCGACGATGTGTGCATCGAGCCACATCCCACCGCCACCGCCGCCGCAACACAACGAATCGTCGTGATGGCGGGCCATTTCCACGAGCTTAATGCCCGGAATCAAGCTCAATAACGCCCGCGGCGGCTCGTAGCAACCGCAACGTCGGCCGACGCAACAATTGTCGTGGTAGGTAACCACTTCCTCCACCGGCTTGACCATCAGCGGTCGAAGTTGCTCAAGGTACGCGGCCAAAAACATGGTGTAGTGTTCCACCGGATACCACGCGCCGAAACGGGGATAAAAACTCTGCAAGGCGCGATAGGCGTGCGGATCGAGAACTACGAGTTTTCCGAAGTCGTATTGATCAAAGATTTTGCGGTTTTGCTCGACCAGGGTTTCAAACAACCCTTCTTCACCGAACATGCGGTCGCATTCACCCACCGCCCGCTCTTTCGTTCCCAAAACGCCCCAACTGATGCCTAGCTCGGTAAGGATGCGGGCGAAAGCCCGGGCGACGGATTGGTTTCGGGGATAGTAGGAAGGATAGCAACCGACCAGCCAGAGGACATCCACCGGCCGGGGTTCGCGGGAGAGGTCCAGAACCCTGACTTCCAGGTTTTTTGCCCAGTCCATGCGTTGCCGCGGCGATTTGCCCAGGACATTGCCGTATTTCAGGACGTTTTGGAAAGTTTCCTGAAGTTCCGCCGGCGGCTGGAAACCCCGCTGCATGGCGGCGTCTCTTAGCGCCGGCCAGAGACTTTCGGCCAATTCGATTCCGCGCGGACAGCGTTTCGAGCAAGAGTAGCAAGCCACGCACATCCACAAGGAAGGACTGGCGAGCAATGTCTCGAGATTCCCGGCAGCGGCTTGCAGGATGAGCTTACGCGGCGGAAACTCCATTGCCGGCCCCAGGGGACAGGAAGCCGCACAGAGTCCGCATTGCAAACATCCTAAGGGCGATTTGCCGTAGCCCGACTGACCCAACTTCTCCAATAAGCCCAGCCCATCACCTTCTTGCCCGCCTGCCATGTTTATTCTCCTCAAATAACCGAGTAGAGCCGCCGGGGCGTCTCTCGTTGTCAGTGCTCGAAACGGTAACTGACAATTTGGTGGCCGAATAATTGCAAGAACCGTGCCGAGAACCCGCCGAAAAGCAAAAAGTGTTCTAAGATGAGCTTCCGCAACCGGTTACGACGGCAGCAACGATTTGTGTAACGTCGGCATGACAGGCGCTTGCGCTTTTCCGTTAAAAAATTGCGGAAATCCGCCAGAAGAGTTTTTGATACCAACATCTCTTCATGCCAGACCAAGTCCTACAAGACGGAAAGCGACCACGATGCAAGAATCGGAAAAAAGTGACGCCGATCGCAAACAGCGCCGGTCGGCTGCCGGCAGGTCGTTGAGCACCTGACCGCCTGGCCGTTAAACGGGAGGAGAGAACCTTATGAGAATTGTAGGCGCTCGGCCATCCTCTTCACTATTGCTACGGATCTTTGTAAGTCAAACGCCTGAAAATCTTTCGTTCTAAGGACAACCTTCAATCGGGCGTCGAGTTGGTGCTCTAGAAGGGCGAGTCTTGCAGGATCGACGTTGAGGGGCGGGTTGCCCGGTACGGCGAGTTTTCGTCGTATGAGGTCGATCAAGGGGACTTCCAACGGGTCCACACCCAGGCGTTGCACGGCATAGTCGATGTCGTAGAAATCCCGTATGGCGATGTCCTTTCGGGTCAAAGCCGCCCGAAACTTTTCAGCTATCGCTTCATACGGGGAGATGCAGTTGATGAGGATCGCATCCACAGCCGGCTCTTCGCTAATAGGATGAAGTAATAGCGTTCCGGCCGGTGCGCGCGCAACAGGCAGCAACAACGGCTCTCGTACACTAACTTCTATTAGTAGGGTTTCCCGCAAGCCGGTGGTGGGCGACAAGTAGGTATAAGAGCCGTTGTACTGCGTCGAGTTGTTCGCCCCTCTAAGTGGTCTGTCTAAGGTAAATACCGGAAGATACTGCGCGACAGCAGCAATTGTGCTTTTAAGAGGTGCAACCGCTCGACGACGTTCAAAGCGACCGACGTCGGCCGGCACAGAAATTGTGAAGTCAAGGTCCTCGCTGAGACGGTAGAAGTCTGCGTGGACCTTCGCCAAACACGTTCCGCCTTTGAAGATGAGGTTTGCGCCGGCATTACCGGCAAAATATGCCAGAAGGACCGTACAGAAATAGTCTTTTTCAACCAATCTCGTACTGAAACCGCTTTTGGCGGCAGTGAAGTTCACGGCCTCCCGAAAAAGCACCGTGTCTTCATGCAACCGAAGCCCTACAGGCTCAGACATTGACCACGATCCCCCAGCGTTTCATAAGGTTTCCGCGCGTGGGCCGGCCGGGCACAAAGGGAATCTTCGCCGTCGTCGGCGCGATTGCTCGTTGGAGTCTTTTCAATATACACTCCTCCACCCTCATCTGCTCCAGCAATGCGCCGAGTCGGCGTATCGTGCTCGTATTACCATAGCGCAGGGCCGACTCAATAAGTTCATCCATGTTTATTCGCCCGGCTTCCAAATCGCGCCGTATCCACTTGTAGGCGTGGGGCAGGCTGTCGAAACGAGACCAGTCGTAAACCGCATCAATTAAAGTGCGAACACGGGATGAATAAACCAGAGTCTGACCACTGAGTGTTTTAATTTCCTCCGTATCACCCAGCCTGGCCGGACTGACCTTGATGAGCACCAGCGAGATGGTACCTACGCGCCGCGTACCGGAAATGGCATTGTTGTAAAGAGTAACATGCAGAGGAATCTGCTCTTCATAGCCGTAATGAAGGAAAGCGCTGGGACCGGTAATCTGATAAAGTGCGTTCTTGTCGTTCATCAAAACGTTGATGGCAAGGGCCTCATCCGGCGTCCACACGCCGCCCAGGGGCAGGCGGGTTGGAAACAGGTACAAGCCCCTGCGAACCTTGGCGATAATGCCCGATCGGCACATCCGCCCCAGGAGTTCTCGTTCTTGTTTGATGGTTATCTGTAGGGGACCAACAAGCTCGCCGGTACTAATGGTGGTCAGGCCGCGTAACTGAGAGTAGGCCAAAGCGGCCGCTTCGAGTTTTCCGAGTCTTCTTGCCATGTCGTTATTCTATTTTCGGTAGATTGTTTGTCAAGCAATTATCCAAAAATATCACAACCAAGGCGTGCCTACGCTATTCACGGTTGCGCCGCGCGCCTGGTCGCCTTCCATACAATCCTTACAAGCGGCCCGATTGGGCGGGGCTGAAGCTCATTCGGCCCAGGCGGCCGATCCTGTCCCGCCCCTATCGCAAGCTAAATTACCTTTAGGGGAAGTTGTAACCGGCCACGAGTGAAGAATATGTTTCGGCAGGAGCAAATAAAATGACCCAGGTTACGGAACCGACAAGTTGGCCTACACAAGTGCCTTTTATCGAACGTCGCAGCCCTTCAGCCGTCGAGCGAACGCCGTTCTGCGAACGACGGCAGTTCGGCAACTCGCATGAAGGCCTGTCGCCGGAGGCCGCCGAACTCGCCCGCGCCATCGACCAGTACAAACTGCTGCACCGGCGGCGATTCATCACTTTCGAGGAGATGCTGGGCGTGATTAAGTCGTTAGGCTATCATCGCTGATCGCCGGTGACTCACTCCTCCGCCGTGGTTCGGCCGGTGGCCACATCAAACTCATAAATGGCCGGCACGAGCATCGCTGCCGTGGCAAAACCATACGCTCCAGCCGTTACCAGAAACGCCGCTAGAGGCGCCATCAGGAGATAGCTGGTAAGTGCATAAAAGGTGGCGAAAGGGCAAAGCAGCGAAGCCATGCCGATGGCTGTCGAAGGGTTCCGCAGCCCCAGCACCCCATATAACCCTACCCCGCCGAAGACCATAAACGCAAAAAACGGCAAGAACTGGGCGCTGAACGAACCGCTGAAGGCAATCATAATCCGCATACAAACCGCCACGCCCACAAACAAGAAAAACACTGTGCCCAGGCTGGTCGCCACCGCGACGCCGGAATTCGAGAAAGTCATGCCCACATGCAGACCGAGCATGGCCGCAAACAGAGAGAGGACAGCCAGGGCGCCCAGCAGGTACAAGAGATTTTCCATTCCGATCGCGCCTCTTGCCCATAACCAGATTCCCAGCCCCATCGGCAGGAGAACCATCTCTTTGGTGTTATAGAAAATCCCACCCAGCTTGCCGAAAATAATCTCCTTCGGCGTCAGATCGGTAACCAACAGCAGGTCCAGTGCACGGGCGTCGCGTTCGCTGGTGATGGCCGTTACGGCTTGTGCGTTTACGAGCACGAGACTGAGGAGCGTTAAAGGCGTCAGCAACCACTTCGCCCGCTCTTGAACGACCGGCGCCCCGGCGGCTTCGGCGGCGTACAGGCCCAGCAGCACAACGGCGAAGAGCAGCCAATAAGCCACCCGAACGGCGATAATCCTCCGCCCATAAGCCCAGGTGCGTATTTCGCGCCAAATAATCGGGTTGTCCCACACCCGCCGACTGCGCGCGATTGATGGCGAAGATACGCCGGCGATGGAAGAAGCCTCGCTAAGTTCCGCCTCTTCCGGCAAAGCCCTGGTAGGAGCAGCCTCGCGGGTCGTATTCCATGCCCGAACCCGAAGAATCGCAATCCCATTAAGCACACAAGTCAGCGCCAGGGCAAACAGCAGAAAGCCATTTGTGGGCTGACCGAGGGGTCCCAAACCTGACAGACCTTCCAACTCATGCCGCGTGGTTTCTAACACTGCCTGCCAGGGACTGAAGAAGGCGGCCAGCCGATAACAGGGCAGACCGCGCCACTCTGCGCCGAATATGCCCCATGCAACGGCTTCGCCCGCCGCCAGCCACACCACTAAAGCCAGCACGGTGAGCGCCAGGCTTTGAAAGGTCTTCTCGCGCCAGAGGGCGATTGTCGAGCCGATGCTTCCACAGGCGAGAATAGCGACCAGGGTAACAATCGTAGCCTGGAAAATCTGCCCATGGGAAACCCCGCCGAACAAAGCCGTAAGCAGAAATACCGGCAGCGCCGCCGCCAGGGGAACAAGCACCCGGAGCAGACTTGCCGCCAGTTTGCCCAGGACGAGTTCCGTGTTCGTCAGGCGGCTGAGGAGCAAGAGTTCAAGCGTGCCGCGATCCTTTTCATGGGCGACGTCTCCGGCCGCCAGGAGGGCTGAAAAAAATACGGCCAACGCCAATTGCAACGGGGCCAAAACCTGAAACAACGCTGCCCCGAACCGCGCCAGGTCGCCCAGCTCGCGCACCAATTGCGTGCCCGTCAGCGCCAGCCAGGCAGTGCTCATGAGCACGAGTAGCGCCAGCGCATAGACGGACCTTGCCACATAGGTCTTAGGCCGGCGCGGCGCCAAAAATGCTTCGCGGGCGAACACCGGACCGAACATCAGGCCGACTCCGTTTTGCCGATCATCCCTATGAAAAAAGCCATGATAGCAAAACCACACCGCCTCGAACAGGATGCGAAGCTAAGCTCCCGCCTGTAAGTCGGCTGCACCGCATTGCGAACATGCGGCTGTGTGTTCGGCGGTTGTTGGGCCGGCTAAGTGTCTTTTGGCACAGTGAGCTTGACCCTATGGCCGCTTGCCCTCACAATTTACCCTGTATGTATATCTTGACGCGCTATGTGGTCGGCGAAGTGCTGAAGTTTTTCCTGGCCGCCCTCCTGGTCCTCACCTTGCTGGTAACGGTCGGGATGGGTGCGCGGGAGGCCCTGAATCGGGGTTTGCCGCCGCAAGTCATCCTGCGAACCATGCCCTATATGCTTCCCGAAATTTTAGGCATCACCCTGCCTGTGGCCATGCTTTACGCCGTGAGCAGCGTATTTGGACGGATGACCGGCAGCAATGAAATCGTGGCCTTGAAATCGCTGGGCATTAGTCCCATGGCCGCCATCTGGCCGGTTATCGTGCTGGCCGGCTTTCTCAGTTTAGGCACGGTCTGGATGTACGAGCTGGCCGCTACCTGGTGCCGACCGAGTGTGCAGCGCATTGCCTACGAATCGCTGGAAGAAATCGCCTACAGCCGCTTGCAGAAAGTCGGCTCCTATGACAACGATCAATTCGCTATCGCCGTGCGCAGCGTAGAGGGCCGAAAGCTGATCCGGCCGACAATCACCATCAAAGGTCAACCGGGCCGGCCTACCATTACGCTCATGGCCGCCGAAGCCGAGCTTCGCACCGATTGGAAAAACCGTATGCTGCGAATCATCTGCCGGCAGGGTGAAGTGGACATCACCGGCCAGATGCGGGTTTCGTTCCCCGATGAACAGCACTACAGCATACCGCTGGCGGTTCCGCCGCCGCCGCCGTATCATCGGGATTGGGTGGCCATGAGCCGCATCCCCATTCTCGTCGCCGAACTCCAGAACCGCCTGCAAACATTACAGCGGGGATTGGAAAGCCTCCGGCGTGCGCGGCGCATCCTCGGCGAACCTGACCCGCCCGAAGAAGACGCCAAAATCGCCGAATATCAGCACCTCATTTCGCAGCTTAGGGCTGAGTCGTATCGCCGCTGGGCGAACGGTTTTACCTGTCTGTTTTTTACCCTGCTCGGCGTGCCGACGGCCATGTTGCGACGACACGCCGATGTACTGACGAACTTTTTCCTTTGCTTTCTGCCGATTCTCGTGCTGTACTATCCGCTGCTCATGTTCGGCGAGGACTTGGCCACATCAGGCACGTTTCCCCCGGCATCGTTTTGGATCGGTAACGTGGTGCTGGCCGTGCCCGCTATCGTGCTCCTCCGTTGGAATCTGAAACACTAAACCGCAGGTTGCTGAACTGGGCGCCTCACCGCAGCGGCGCACATCTGTCGTTGCAGTTTCATGTCGGCGGAGTAATTTGCGCGGCGAGCAGACGGGCTTCGTGATCCGGGTCCAGCCCGTGTCGGATGGACATGGTTTGCACCGACATCGCGCCGTTGCGTACTAGAATTTGATCGGCCTGGGCTTCTTTCAACCGGTCGCGGACTGCCAGCGACGGCGCAACGCCGCGAATCTCGACTGCCGCGAAAACTTCGGCAGACAAGCGCCCGACGGCCACGGCTTCGCCGACTACCCGCCATAGCAGTTCGATGTCCTCTTCGAGCATTTCGTGTTGCAAGCGTTCAAACATCCGTACGGCCGGTCCTTCGGCCACCATCGTCGAACTGTAGTTGGCGTTGCTGGCGTCGGACGTGAGCATGAACTCCGGCATCACCAGCCGGCTGGCGATCGCACGCAGCTCCGCCTGCAACACAGCCACGTAACGTGCGGCGTCGATGCCGGCGGCGGGAAATTCATATTCCATACCGGCGGCGGCGTCGATGATTGTTCCAGGAGGATAACGGCGATAGTGGCTCGTACGTCCGCCGAGATTCACCGTGGCGTCAGCCTGAGCGGCGATGAATTGTTCCAGACCGGCGGCGGTGACGGATTGGTGTTTGCGGATGACGGCGATGGCCGATTGGATTTCGGCCACGATGCTCATGTTTCTGAGGAGTTTTTCCGCCCGACGCAGGTTCTTGCGAACCGGATAAAACAGCGGCAATCCGCGCCGCATGTTCGCATCCACGTTGGCCTTGCGATGCTGTATTTCCTGCGCTTCGACCAATCGCCCATCAATCCAATAGCCGAGCACGTTTTCTACGTCCTCAGGGTCGGTCTGGATGCCGAAAGCGGCGGAGGAGTCGGCGAGTCGGTCGCGTGGGGCGGCCACCTGGTCCGGTTCGACGAAGCGCACCCGCATCACTCCGTCCACGGTCGGAAATAGTCGCAAGAAGCATTCCCCATCGCGGTCCTTGCGGCGGACGATTTCCTGTTGTCGCTTGTGCCAGCGGTTCACACGCACAAACTCGTCGAGCAGAGTTTGCACTTCTCGCGCGAGAGGTTCGGCGCCTTTCCGGTCTTGACGTACCGCCGCACGATAGACATGGCCGCTGCCGACGATGTAGCTGATGCGGTTCTCGTGGCCGTTGATGGCGAACTCGTTTCCCACGGCCAACGCCCGACATTGCCGACGAATCTCGGCCAATTGTTGTTCGTCGGCATAAGGTAGGCCGCCGCCGGCGGAGGCGGGATTATCTCCCACGCGATTCCAGGGCGATTCGTCGTCCCAAAACGGTTCGGCGGGATCGACGAAACTGTTCCACAACTCATCAAACGCCTCAACCAGGCGGCGTCTCAAATACGTCAGACGCGGCTCCGGACTGCGGGCGTTTGCGGTCGGTTTCGCGGATTGCTCTTGCGGCTCAGTCATACCGGCGTCGGTCATGGCGTTAACCCTCAATGGAAGTGAACTAATGAACACATAGGCATAATATCAAGCGTCAGGTGCAGGATTCAAGCAAACTTTTTAGGCCACGCTGTCGCTCTCCCCGCCGCTTTGCCGTCAAAGACCGGAGAAATGGCTGGGGGGAGAACGGCGGCGGTCGTTCTGTTCAGCCGACCGGCAAACGATTGCCGAGGCCGTCGCAGGCCGTCCGCCCGTGAAGGATTTCGCTTGCCATACGAACAGCCATTTCCAGGGCGTCGGGTCCGTCGTCATGATCGGCCAGAGGAAAATCGCGGAGCTGTTCCACGAGCACTCGCGTCCCCCGGCTGCCGGAGCGAAACCTTATGCGGTGCACGGCCAAATACGGCCCCAGCCGACGAATCCGCACCGGCTTCGGCACACGGTTTTCGATCAGCGCCGGCCGGACCGTAAGCAGTCCGCGCCGCCGAAACTCCGCGAGGAACTCGCCGGCCAGCAATTCCTGAAACTGATTGGCTTCGACTCCGAAGGCGTCGAACCGAAAGCGGCAGTACCATTCTACGCTTTCGGCGACCATTTCCGGCGTGGGTCGTCGGGCGAGATCGGCGTCCACATACAAAAAACCCTGCCGGTCCACGCCCAGCGCGACCAGGGCCGAATAGTCTCCGCGGCGCGACTCGACTCCTTTGCTCGGGTCCAGCGCCAGCACACGCACGACTAGATTTTCCGGCCAGAGGTCGAACCAGAGAGGTTCGGCGAAGTATGCTTCGGGCCATTCGCACAATTCGGGGTTTAGCGGAGAGTTTTGTTTTTCACGCTCGAAGGCCGTCCGTCCGCTTTCGGCCCTCATGCACATCAAACTGTAAAGGTCTTCCGCTTCCGGCCAGAGCACCACTGCGCCCTGCTCCATTGCCGCACGGTGGCGACGATAGAACTCTGCGGCGGCGGTTTTGTAGTGAGGGTTTTCAAGGTTAGTGTAAATTTCCTCCCATTGTTGCCAGAGGGCCATATTCTCCGGCCAGCGCAGAATGGCTGCAAAGCGCCGCGAAATCCAGCCGGGCGTACGATGCAGCTCCATCGCCAGACAATCGCGGTGCAAGGCCGTGGCCAGATTGATAATGTTCGTGTGTGACGCCCCGGCTTTCATCAACGCCGCATGAAACCAGTTGCGCGATTGCTCGCGCAAGTCCGGCGAACGAATATGGCCGTCGTTTTGCAAATCGTCGCAGATAATCAGCGTCGGGCGGTGCTCACGATAGCGTCGGCCGCGGAGCCGTTGACCGGCGCCGAAGGCTTCGATTCTTGCGCCGTTTCGCAACACTACGGCTGTCGCGCGCCATACCGGCCCGCGTCCCACGCACGCCGGATAAGCTGCGGCCAAAAGCGGATTCTCGAGCAGTTCGGCCTTGATGTTTTCCAGATGTGCAGCGGCCTGGGCTTTGGTGTCGCAGATGATCCAGATATAAGGTTCGCTGCCTTCCAGCGCGGCGCGCAGAGGGAGGGCGAGCGTGGCAATGGTCGATTTGGCGCTGCCGCGCGGGCCCAGCACGTTCAGCTTTACGCCCCGTGCCGTCTGCGCCGCCTGAAGTCGCGCGGCCAACCAGCGATGCATGAGCGAAGGAGGGCGGTGAAAATGTTGCGGCAGAAATGTTTTTCCCCAGGCCAGCAAATCAGAGGTAGGCACGCTTCGCGCACGGCGGCGCGCCGCGGCATGACGGCGCGTGAGGTCCGCACGCCACTCGGACAGCAAGCGTCTCGTGGTCTCCAACCCGAGCGGCCACCCGAAAACGTTCACCGGCTTGACGGTATTCGCTTTATAAGTCGCCATGGTCCGGCTCCTTGCGCGGCATCAAGCCGAGACTGCGGCACGCCATATCCATGCGCTTGATGATCTTCTTGCGATAGCGTTCCGGCAACTCTTTGACGATAATTTCGGAAAAGCAACTCAACAGGCGGCCGATTTGCTCGACGGTGATGACATCGGGGCTTCGCGGGGCGTATCTTTCAGGAAAGCCGCGTTCTAAAGCCCAGGCTGCCGCCCGCCAGTGTCGGGCTTTCTTCGCGGCATTGCGGATTTGTCTGATGAGTCCCAACTCGGCATGGCATTTGGCCTGGCTCAGTGCGGCGGCGAACTTCGGGTCGCGCTCCGCCGTACGCTGGATGGTCGATGGCGCGCAGCCGACATACTGCGCCGCGACGTTCTGGCTACAGCCCAGGCTCACAATGGCCAGAATGCGGCTTTTTTTCATCTCATCCAGCACCGGCGGTCGTCCAGGCTTTCCCATAGTTGCTAATCCCGCAAGCTGCAAGAGCACCCATCATTTTGTGAAACACTACCTGAAAATCCGCCGCCTAAGTACTCGAAACTCGCTACCGAGCGGCCCAGCGAGCCGCGATAGTTGTTGACCGTTTTGGGTAGGCGTTCGCAACCGACTTTTTTCACGCGCACGAGCCGCCAGCGCGGCGAGCGGCTGCAATGGGCTAAAATCGCCGGATGCGAACCGGCAATGGTGAACCTTTTGCCGGCGTCAAGGTACGTTTCGCCAACGGCTTCGGCCAGGGCTGTGCCGATACCCAAGCCTTGGAAGTCCGGCAAGGTAACCAGCCGGCTGATACGATACACCCCCTGACGACAGATTGTATTGAGCACCGCACAAAACGCCGTCGGTCTCTCTTCCCATACGGCGAGGTAGCAGCGTGCCGAACGGTGCAGATCGGCGCTTAGATAGTGATGCTTCTTAAACAATCGCCAAGCTTCATGTCGGCAACGAAAGATTTCCAAGCGGATTGGCGGTCGCCGAAGACTCCTCCTGGAAAACTCTCCGGTGGCCATGTCCAATACCCAGTCCGGCGTCAACCATGCCGTCACGTCGTAATGGCAGGTAACGGCCACAAAACGTTTTGAGATATGGCCGGCGCGAATCGCTTTGGCGGCGGCCGCGGAAACAACCTGCGCGACCGTGCGGTCAACAACGCTCGTAAACTCGTCAAACACTACCAGCGTTTTTTCGGTTGCCAGCGCACGGGCTAAATCGCAGCGGAACTGCTCCCCGCCGCTGAGCACCTGGAATGGTTTTAGCCAGCTCGGCGGCGAACTGAGTCCCACGGCGGTCAACAGGTGTGTAATCTCCTTAATCGGCTGCTGGCCGAAGCAGTCGATAATCGCCCGGTCGGTCGGCCAATTGCGGGGTTCATACACTTGTTCGCCGAAAAGCTTTTTGGCGATGGTCGATTTGCCGCCGGCCGAAGGGCCGACAATCAAGCCGATTTGCCAGTCTTTGCCGCTAAGCCAATCCGGCACGTCCACACAGAACCGTTCCTCCGCACGCCCAGTTATCGGCACGTCGAACATGCCGCCTACCTGACGTACGCGAAACGAATCATACACGGGACAAGATACCTTGACCTCCAAAAGCGTCATA
>Ga0272448_1000710_pt1 | contig 49121 bp, 45 predicted proteins | sample YNPCB0191_FD_202220 | JGI IMG/M metagenome (GOLD analysis project Ga0272448, IMG submission 202220) | Hot spring sediment microbial communities from Yellowstone National Park, WY, United States - YNP-CB-019-1 | ecosystem: Environmental > Aquatic > Thermal springs > Hot (42-90C) > Sediment... | reverse complement strand
GGATATAGCTGAAAAACTAAAGCTAATTTTAGAAAGCCCAGCCTAAAGTCGATATTCTTTCATTCGCTTTTTCATAGAATTTCATATGATTGAAATATTATATAATTGCAGCCAAGTACGAGTGAGTCCTTTCCATCGAATTATTGGGACTTTTCTAACTATCCCATATTTTGTTTTAAAAGAAAAAGTTTCCCTTATTCGAAGATTTTCAATTTTCACTACTTTGCGCCTCTAATGATTTCTGATAAAGCCTGTTTCTGGATGCTTTTGCTTGAAGCGTCTTGTTTTTGGCGGGCCCGGTGGGATTCAGACCCAAAAGGGTGCGGGTCCATTTTTCACCCATAATTGAACTGATCAAATTAACGAGTTCGGAGTTCAACCTCCACCCTACGACACTATAGTTCTAACAAAGTAGAAGCTTTATATTTATGAATTCTTTTGAGCTCGTAATTTAAACAAAACTTTTATTACATCTGCAATTATAATTTCATCATTGTCGTTTAATTTTTGTTTTCCCATATCCCTAATTTCTATTCCATTCAATTTTGTTCCATTTGTGCTCAATTTATCCTCAATGTAAAATGATCCTTCCTGTTGAAATATCGTACAATGCTGTTTAGAAATCCACCATACTTTTTGAAGCGAGACCACATGAGCATTAATGTCCGCACCAGCATTTTTTTCGCGTAACCTCATCTGAACGTATTATTTCCTTGTCTTGGTCTTCGCTATAAGCTGGCCAAGCAGCAGCTACGGTTATTTTGCTGCCGGCTATTTCTATGATATCACCAGCATTTATGCCAAGCCTCAACATGCTAGTTTGATTTATTCTTGCTATTGCCTTCCCGAAATCTCTTTGCCTCGCCTTACTCACTAACAATTTGATCTCAACACTGCGAAATTCTTTGCTCTCTATTGGCGTTTTCTCTTCTGATTTAAGTTTGATGGAGGTTAGAGCTATCGACAAAATGCCAATGATAAATATCCATGATAGGTTGTTGGAGAGCCAAAAAAACTAGGTATGGCTCAAGACTATAAGTTGACGGGAAGAGAATTAAGTTTATTAACTCGGCAATAAAAAAGCCAACGAATGCGGAGCTAATCTTTAAACGCTTTTTATATAACGTAGCCGGCAAATATCCATAATTGCATGTGTTATTGCGACAATCATGCTTGATAAAATTAGTGCAGGATAAATGTGTCCATAAAGGAACAAGAAAGCAATACTAACGAAGAAATTCGACGATCCAAAAGCTAGTCCTTCTGTGGGTCCCTTTAATAACCCAATCATGATTACAATGCTTGTTTCAATTCCGTTAAAGAAAGCTCCACTTGGTGATATCGCAATAGACAAAAACAGAGTAAAGAAATAAAAGGCAAAACCAATTGCGAAGTACTTAGCGATGGACATTGCAAACAGCCTAGTTTTTTATATAGGTGCAAACTCTTCTGGATTAAAATCAGTATGTTTTAGTTTCCGCTTAGGTTTATCCTCAGATAATTGGATGCTCTTTCCCTTAAAATCGCTGGTGTTCATTTGCTTTATGAGATTTACTATTAACTGTGTTTGCTGTAGTAGGACTTGATATTGCTCTTGGCTTTTATCCATCAGAGCTTCTTGCTGTTTACTTAATTGTTTCATTTCACTCTTAAGATCATGCCCCATTGCTTGTATATTTTCAAGAATTAATGTTATGCGTTGATCTACAGCATTGTAGGCCTTCTGTATTTCAAGCGCTGTCAGTGCACTCTGTTTTTGCAGAGTTTTCTGCATTTCATCGACAAGGTTTTGATGGTAAAATGTAATCATTTGCCGAAGATTATTTTTAATCTCGTCGGTAACGACGCCAGAAAAGTCTTGCAATATCGCAGTCATTATTTGATTGATAGTTTTTTCTTCAAGGGTTTGTTTAACGACGTAATCTTTCTGGCAGCTTCGGCAGCGAATGACTTTGTTTGGTTCTATCATTGTGATTGGTTCTTTTGGATAATCTCCACAAAGTGGGCAGTGTATAGGTGAAGCAATCGTTTTGTATGCAGTCGAAAGTTTCTGCATTAACGCCTCTGATTGAAGTTTGCCTTCCATATTCTCACTCATACTACTTCTATTTTATTTTGATGCAAGGAAACGGATAAGCCTTTTTATATACGATGGAAAAGCACAATTTTTTTATCCGCCTATCTAAATATATTATTGATAGTTGGGAGGGGAAAGGGCGATAATCTTTGATGGAAAGTACACGTGAGCAGACCCGCGTTTCTACCAAAGTTGTTCCCTATGAAATTCCTTCAATAATAAGTTCGGAAAAACTTGATGAAACCGAAGAAGCCCTAGAGGTGTTATCTTATGCTTTTCATTTGGTGTCAACAGAGTATTTTGAGGCAAAAAACAAGATAGAAGATGACATGGCGGACATTGAACAAGAAGAAGGCAAAACGAAAAGATACTATGCACTTACAGGAAGCATCATTGTTTTCTCTCTTATTGTAACAGTATTTTTGGCAAATTTCTATATGTCCTTTGTAGCAATTATTGGCGTCATAGGAAGCGTGGCTGTTTATCTGAAACTAAGAAAACTAAATCAAGAGTATGTTGGCCTTGTACAAGAATTAGAATCATTAAAGATAAACAAGAAGATAACATTCCTCTCTAAGCTCTACCTTCCAGTATACTTGATACCATATAAAGAAGGAGTCATGATCTTTGATGCGTTAGGAAAAATGCCTTCAGTTTCGTTTCCACTTTATAATCTTCAAAGTGACCAGTTGGATCAAGCTTTTAATCAATTAAAAGATAAAATGAGCAACTTCGAACAGAAAATCTTAGGAAGAGATACGGTTTCCGTAGAAGAAATTGTAGAACACGATCAAACCGTGAAAGACAGTAAAATTCTTGAAAACCCAATTTTTGAGGTGCTGGAAAAAATCGCTAACCTTACAGAAGACCTTCAGAGAAATGACTTGACTTTCCAAATTTACGGACCACAAACAAATTTCTCTCAGTCGATTCGGCAAGTTTTTGAAAAAACAATCCAAGAAATAACGGAGCAAAACGATACGCCCACGGTCAATGTAAAATTTACCATGGAAGATGCCATACGAATAGTTGAAAATATAAGAGGAGTTAAAGCAAGCGCGCTTGAAGCAGACATAGTTTCTGCATGCAACAGGTGGAAACAAGAAATAGTTAACAACCAACTTTTAGATAGAATAAAGACAACTCTAATGGAAAATATCGAATACTCAAACGAGTTGTTTGATCGTTACACTGAGTCACTAAAAATAAGCATTTACGATTATATTTGCCCAGAATGTACAAAAGAAATGCTAAAGGATGTGAAACAAAATTATAAACTCCTAACAACGTTTAAGGATTATCTTGGAGGAGCTGCGGAAGGCTTTAAAACGCTGAAAGATGAAGAGAGTCTTAATCAGTTTAATGAGAGACTTCTAAATATAACGAAGGAGATAAATCTAGATCTTCCTGATGAAATCATTCCTGGAATAATTGAATATTCAATGATGAAAACGAGAAAAAATGGTGCGAACTTTTACTGTGAAACACATGGGGAGTTACAAAATTGTATTGAAGTGCCTTGTTTTGTGAACGTTTTTGCGTCGACAGCTTCTCGACTATTCGAAGAACTTCGAAAGCCTATAAGAGATAGTCTCAAAGGAATTTCTCAAGAAATAAATCAACTATATTTATCCACTAAAAGCCAAAAACTCGCTCTACTTCCTTTAGAACAAATTCAAGCGCAATTAAAGATAAAGTCCAAAGAATTGGAAGCTGCAGTTCGAGAAGCTGAGCTTATATTAGCTAACATTTAGGAGAGTGATGTAAAATGCCCGAGCAAATTAGAATTGATATGGGGCCAGTTGTAGACGCAATTCATAGATTAAGCCGCCAAGTTGAGGAATTGAATCGGAACATTTTGTTGACTAACTCCGCAATCGCTGCAATGGAAGGTACCTTAGTTGCCCAGATTTCGGACTTGAAAAAAACTTTAGTTGATGTTGAGAGACAAAAACTATATGCCCGGACAAGAGCTATAAACGATTTCTTGGACAACATTAAAGAGGATGTTAAAGAAATTAACGCTCGCCTCGAGACAGAAAACAGCAAACTGAAACAAGACTACTCAGAAGCTGTAAATCGAACTCTCGACCATATCCGGGAGGAAATAAAAGTTAATGTTGAGCCTATGCACAAAGTTTTAGGAGAGTTAAATAAAATCAATGATGAATTTGTTAAACCTATAATGCTTTTCTCCGAAGATCTTAAAAACGCATACGTCCAAATTTATCAAAATAGACTAAACAAAATGGAGGAGCTGCGCCAAAGGATAGTCCAAAATTTTGAAAGCTTCATTGGTGCAAGAATCAGTCTAGTTCAGCAAATCGAAGAAATGGCAGTTTCGGGAATACCAATTGCTGACAATGCTGCATTGTATATTCCCTTCTGGCTTGTCGGAATTCAAGATGGCGATTCCGAAAATGTGATTGTTTTGCCCGTATTAGAAAAGTATTCAACTGAAAGAATTGCAGATTCCCAGGCACCTTATGTGGAACATTTACGACCACCACCATACTTCTCTTTCGAAGAGCTTACAAAGGATGTTGGAAGTAGCGAAAATATTGAAATTGCACGGAACAAAAGAATAAGTTTGAAGCGATTAAAAGAAAAATTACAGGACTTTATACAGAAAATGCAGCAATCCGGTTTAGTCCATCAGTCATTTGTTGAGGCTATGGAAAAGTTCCAAGAGGTGTACAGCGATGTCTAGTGAAGGGAGTCGTGCTAGAGATAAAACTGTAATTGCAAAAGGTGCGATAGATACAGATTATGCCACTTACTGTAATGTTATGCCTGATCAGAAAGTTTCTGAACCTTTGATCCCATACAGAAACCCCCTTAAACAATTGAACTGGCGAATTGAAATCCACAAGGGAGTGAATTATTCGCCGCAAGAGAACCCAGGCATTTATGGCATGAGCGTAGGGATAAGATACGGCTGTCTGATTAAAGGCACAGTCTTCGCTAAAGAGAAGGTTTCACTTCAATCTGGGTTATGCCTTAGACCCGGCGCAAAGGAAGGTGAGTTTACTCCAGGGACCATCTATGGCAACATAATCACCGAAGGTAACTTGGAGATAAAAGAGCCTTCGGAACGAGAGAAGAAACAGTATGGTGACTGGACAGCGCCTGAACCAAAAGAAAGCGATGACTACCCATTAGTCATAAAAGGCAATGTGATCTGTAACTCTGCAATAATAAATGCTGGCGTATGCATTGAAGGAAATGTTATTGCAAGCAATGATATAATAATTAAGCCTGGGACGAAAGATCACCATTTTGTTAAAATCAAAGGATCCATTTATTCAATTAACGGTAAGATAGAATTAGATCGGTGTTTTTGCAAAACAGTTCGCAGCCTTAAAGACATAACTGTCGATAATTTGGTGGTACTAGAATTACCTTTTATGATGGCAGCAGAAGGGCGAATCATTCTAAACAAAGATGTTTATGTCGTGGATCCCTTGCTGTGCCAGTCATGTGTTGGATCCGATTTTGACTTAAGGGCTTGCGAATCTTTTCTAAAAGAACAATGCCCAAAGCTAGAAAGACTTACACAATCGGATTTGATACCTTATCAGAATGGAGTTATACTTACCAAAACATGGAGGACATTTAAAGATACAAAGCGGTATCAAGTGATGATAATTGATCAGTAATTTTTTGTTTCTACAAAACTTGTACAAGCAAACATGCAAATTTATTAGTAAATATTGGACATTATTAGTAAAACTTAAATATTTCCATAACTATTTACAAATTGGAGAGGTGTAGGTTGAGCGTAAAATTGAAAGAGAAGGCTAACTCCTTCGACCGCATTCTCAGACAAAGATCTGCCACTTATCTGAAAAATGCGGAAAAACATTCTCTCAGATTGATGGAGTTAGTGTATGACAAAAAAGCCGCGACACTTCTAAAAAGAGTTGATAAACTCAAGAATGGCATTACTCAGATAAAAAATGACATAGAATACGGTTCATTTCTTTCGTTACCTGCATTTCGTTCTGGAAGGCGATTTCACACAGAAGCGCCAACGCGAGCAGAAGAGGAAATTTCTCAGTTATTATTTATCGGCGAACTTATATTATTAGAAAGCAGAAACTTGTTTGAAAAATTGCAAGATGTCGAAAGAAAAATTTACGGAGACGACGAAACACAAGTTCTGGAGGCGCTCACTAAAGCTGAAGAGTCTCTCCGCAAAATTGAACATCTACATCTATCCCGTTCAAGCTCTGAAGGTTTTTCTCTGGAGGACATAATAGCTGGATATGAGGAGAATGTAAAAGAGTTAGAGGATCTTGCAGAGAAAGAAAACTTGTCCTTGCTTGAAAAGAGTCAGCTTAGTGGTGTAATATCTATGAATAACAGCTCATTTCTTTCTAGATTTATATCTAAAATTTCTAGAAGACCAGTTTTCGAAAAAGAAATTACTGACGCAATACTTTTACTTAGCGAGAGATTGCGCACGAAGACTGGGGGTCTCGTAAAACTCCCCGCTTTATATGCAATGATCAAAGCGGCAAAACCTACGTTGAATATAAATATAAATGATGTTGAAAGCGTTGTTCGTGTTTTACAGAGGAAAGGCGTTATCCCCGGATTAAGAGAAGTTTCGGGGATGAAAATTGTCGAACTTGTACCTGTGACCGCTACACCTGACCAGAACATTATTTTAGAGTTAGCTTCTGGAAATGGGCGTTTGAATCTAGAGGAAGTTTTGATGAAGACTAAATGGACAAATGAGCGAGCCATTAGGGCACTGAAACAGTTAGAGGAGTTAGGCATTGCCAAGTATGAAATTACTTCTCGGGAATGGGCTTTTCCGGCATTTGTAAAAGATTTTAAATTGGAAGAAGAAAAATGAAAGTAGAGAGGTGAGACCTGTGCCTTTTGAAAGAATTAGAAAAATTCTGGGGAAAGAAAGAATCCTTACGTGGGATCATGTTAAACATCCCGGAATAGTGTGGAGATTTCCAGACCCTTCCTCGGATGATGAGAAAGAAATGGATCCAAACAAGATTGATGCCTTTCAAGTGAAGATTGGGGAAAGAGCTGTGGCATTGATTAATAACGAATTCTATGAAGATACGCCTCCTGGCATTTATTGGCTTAAAGGGGAGCAAAAGAAGGGTTTAGAGATAATTTTCGTTGACGAGGGTCAAATGAGGGAACCTTGGGGAATACCAGGAAACGTTCTAACTAAAGATGATCAACAAATTGGAGCACATGGTTTTCATGTGTTTAAAGTAACAGATCCTAAAGCTTTTGTCTTAAACATAGTTTCGGCGCAAAAGGCGTATACCTCTGAGCAAGTTAATGATTTTATCAGGGGGCACGTTTCTAACCTTCTGAGACAACATTTAACAAATTATACAATTTTGGATGGACAAGTCCTTCGCGAACAGGAAGAATTTACGTTGGCTATGAAGGCGAAATGTCAAGAAATGTTCAGTAGGTGGGGACTTGAGTTAATTAACTTGGAAGTGGAGATTTACATTCCAGACGAACTAAGGCAAGTCATTGAAGATCGGTCACGAGTGCGGCAAGAAATGCTTTTGACTGATCATTTGGAAATACGCAGAGGTCTTGAAGAAAGGAAGTTGGAAGCACAAAAAGCTATTGAACTTAAAAAAATAGAAGTTGAGGCAACTAAGGACCTTATGAAAATTAAGGCTGACCAAGAACGTGAGCTTTCGCTTGCTCAACTAAGGAGAATACAGAAGGAATCGGAACGCGATCTTCAAGGCTTGGATGTTGATATTGAGAAATTAAAAGCGATAATTAGATTTGATATTGAGGCTGGTGGAGTTGAGCGCATGGGAAAGGCTCAAGCACTGGTTACCGAGTTGACTAAGAAGGCCGAGCTTGCTGGTGAACTTTTGGCAAAGACCACCGAAGCAGAGTTAAGGATAAAGGAGTTAGAAGCAATGTTGAAAGGAGAGACTGAGTTAGAGAAAGTAAAGGCATTAAAAGAGATTGAAGTTGCAAGAGCCAAGGCCGAGGCGGAGATCGCTGAAAGGGAAAGGCAGTTAAGAGCCTTGCGTGAACTTGGTGAAGTCATGGCGAAGATGGCAGAAGCGGTGGCTATAGGTGGGCAAGAAGGTGAGGCTATTAGAAAAGGATTGGAAGAAAAATTTGCTACACTTCTAGCTGAGGCCGGAATAAACGTACCCAAATATATTCAAGCCAAGGCAATGGAGAAAACTCCTCCAAAACCTTACATAAAAATAGACAAAGAAGTGACAAAAGAAGAAGAGAAGACCAATAGATGCCCAAACTGTGGGCGAAAACTAGCTTCAGACGCGAAATTCTGTGACAACTGTGGACACAAACTATAGCACTAATTTTTCACAATATTCAACTTTGGTAATTTATGAGCATGTTAAGAGTCTTCTATTACATACAGCGCGCGCATTACTTAGCATTTATCACTCTTGCCCTACAAGACGATGTGAATGCGCATTAACTCCTATAAATGGAAATGGAGTGATAGCTCTTCGATTGCGTTTTGCCAAAAAGAAAACATTCAAAATTTTTTAAAAGCCTGATATCGCCTTGCAAAACTGAAAAGCCTTTAGATGACTATATTTTTATTATTAGTGATGGGTCACCGTAAAGAACGAAGTTCGCCCAATCATAGCTAGAATCACCTTGCTTTTTTAAGCTCAACTTAGCATTCCTCAAGGCAAGACCCAAAGGTTGGTTTCTGTCAAGTAACTCATCATAAAATGCTAACGCAAGTTTATCCGATCCCCAAATCTCTTCTTCTCTGAATTCAGCAGCCCATATCGCCCCGATATACGCTACATTATGCAATAGAAAAGCTGTCGACAATCCCACAACTTGAGACTCATAAGATTTTAAATCCCAACTTCGCTGAGCCCCAGCTTCACATGAATGAGCGAAAAATAGAAAAGGAGGATCCTTACCGGACGAGATAGTCTTATCTAAAGCCTGTGCTATATCTTCCGCAAATATGTACCCATCAGCCACTGCAAAAGAACTCTTTTCTGGGTGTCTAGGATTATAGCCACCATGCCCTATAAAATGGACAACATCATATAGACCAGATTCAAGAGCTGCCAATAAATTATCTTTTGACGTATAAAAACGTCCTTCCGCTTCGCTGCTAAAGTTGTCAACAAAAACTCCTACTTTTTGCATCTTTTCTTTGAGCAGCGTTGCAACCTTAACGTCAGAAGAAAGCGAACCATCGGGATTACTAACCAGAAGAATGCGCGTCTCCGGTCTACTTTTCCTCCGTTGGAATGGACGACCATCAGAATATATGACACGCCCTATCCCAAACTTAGTTGCTAAAAAATCAACTCCATCAAACGCAAGTTCCCAAGGTAATCCCACAACTTTATCTTCGAGAGCTAAAGTTAGGAGAGAACCCGAAGGCATTTCGGTAAGTTGCTGTTTAATACATGCCGGAAACAACCCATACATTAACTCCCCTACCTTGTTGATTATGTCTTCGAGTTTTCCCATATGCAGAATTTCCATTCCTATCTCTGCCCAGTGTTCCCTTGCAATGACTTGAAGTAATCGTCTTATGCTTTCCTCAATTCTGAATCGTTTTTCAAAGGGGAACTCAATTGTTCCGATTATGGGTTTCGGTTTTATTATGTCGCATATCCTTCCTCTCTCAAGTTCCATTTGAAGAATATCAGAATCAGTTTCAGAGTATCTTACGCGCAAAACACCATAATCCACATCCATCTTTGCTATAACTTCACTATAATGAAAGACTTCTTCAGCAGACAATTTGGATGTCAGAGATATACAAGACATAATTTCTTCGCTATAAAGTTTCAACTTTTGCAAATCTTTTTCGCTGACACTTCTCATATGTGCAATTGCACTTCTTATCGGCTCAAGCTCTCTAAGTTTTGTCACAATAAACAGCTTTTCTTTAAAAACTCGTTTGAACACTTGATTCCAATTTTTGTCTAAAACGATTATTTTCGCATAATCTGAAAAATTGACATAATAAATCAAAGGCAAATCCTTTTGCACGTGCCAAGGGTAGAGCCTTTCATCTTTCAGTTTCCGGCGACTAGCTTCTTTTCGAACTTCTTCGGGAACTCTAGTGTCCCACCAATCATTATCAACACTAGTGAGTTTCTCTTGAATGAATTCTCTTAAAGCATTTTCAAGCGACTTCAGAACCTGATAAGCTTCAGTCTCCTCAACATGCTTAGTAACACATGGAAAGCCACACCAAGGACAATGCGTTTCCGTTCCCTTTAATATACCACCGCATTTAGAGCATTGAAAACTACTACTTCTAGGTTCAGCCGAAAGTACAGCTCCGCATTTTGTGCATTTACTTAAATTATCGCTTAGTGGTTGTCCACAATATGGACAGAATCTCATAACAAAGCCTCCTCATAAGTATCTTTCAATTTATCTTCAACTTCAATGATCCTCTTATTAATTACTTGTTTCTCCTCATTAATATTCTTTAGATTTACCAAAATTTTTTTTATCCTTTGCCCAAGAAATACTGAGGACACATAATTATGTAATCCAGCATAAACCTCAGGATCATTCAAAACATCATTCCATCCTTCTAGCCAGAAAGCTCTCATTTTCTCTAAAGTTGCTAGTTTTTCGCTTAAAATCGACTCGGTATTCTCAATTTGTTTCTTTTTCTTCCTTAAATTATCTAATTCCTCTCTCCATTTTCTCCCAAAATCCAGAGCAATCTTTTCAAAAACATAAAACTTACCGCGTTTTGTTTGAATTTTCTTTGCAACCCCATTTTTTACGAACTCGTCAATACACTTCTCGATTTCAACCATTTTTCCCATATGGGAAAACAACCTATATACATCGTTTAAGCAAACTTTGCCATAGTTCACAGGAGCCAAATTTTCAAACACACTTTTTTTGATCTGATTGCATTGTTCTTTTCGCATTCTCTCAACGCCCTAGAAGGGAAAAGCCCTTCGAGAGTTCATTTTTAAAAATCGTAACTATTTTTGTTGCCGCTATTGGTTGATCTACAAAAAAAACCTTTGCGCGAGAAACCTCTGCCAATTTTCTAAGAATCTCTTCAACATCATCTGTCATTTTCTTAACGTCCTCCTCTGATATGCCATTGATTTGCTCTTTAGTTACTGCTGTTAATTGTTCTAGAAAATCTCCGTGCAAAATATCAAAAAAATTAAAGTGTATCTTTTGAGAACCAATTTTAATCTCGAAGTCTTCAATTTGAGGGTCAAAAGGAACCTCGACATATTCTATAGAATTTTTTTTATCCGTTGCTAATGGACGGAATTTTGCTAGAACTACGCCGGCGAATACATGGTGCATTTGAAATCCTAAAAAGGTACGATAACCTATAGATCTTAAAAGACTACATAGAAGAATCGCTAAATCATCACAATCTCCTTTGAAATCAAGTATCTCCAAGGTATGATACGCCTTTTGATAGTAATCGTCCGGGGGATCTGAAACATAAACCATTTTAGAACGTACACATTCGTAAATCTCTCTAGCAACTTTCTCGCAATGATTGATGAATACATTAGCATATTTGATTTCCTCTTCAGTAAGAGCCTTAGAATACAATTCTTCCACAGGAGGGACAATAACAGGAATCCCTAGATTTTGAGAGCACCTTTCCGCAATATTCAACGCAAATTTTCGAATATACGGATTCTCTGAACCTTCTCTAATTAGTTTCCTCATGACTTCGGAGGCTTCCTCTTCATTTTGTGGTCTCTTTTCATATTCCCAAAGCGAAGAAAGTTTATCCACTATTTTTTCCTGAATCAGAACTTCCCCTCTGATAAAAGTTGCTTTTAAGATTTCAGATAATTGTTCGTTATAGAGTGAACATTCCTGATAAGTTTCGCTTGTTATTTCAGCTTTTTTTAACCAGTCTTGAAGGGTCTCGCTGCACTCTTTACGCTTTTTTTCGATAAAATCAATAAGTTCTTTCGTAAACAAAAAATCACCTATCATATTTTTTCAATATTTGTTTGAGATGATCAGGAATTGCAGAATAGTTTATTTTGAACAAGTATCTGGCGCCCTTTCCTTCCAAATTAGGTTCCTTTGCTACATAGCCTAAATCTGCTAATCTGTTCAGATACCCAGAAGTTAAATTGCGGGAAAGGTTAATTTTTTTGGCAGCGTCTTCAGCGCTCATCGATTTATCCTCCTCAGCTAATCCCCTTAAAACTCTTATCAATGATGTTGGAATGGATGACTCCTTAGACGTCTCTGAAGATTTAACCTCTATTTTTTTCAGTCTTTCTTCGATATTTTGGATGATTTTCCTTTGTTGTGACAGCTCGTCAGACAGTTTTTTCTGGTTTTGAAGAATTTCCTGTAACATCATTTCAATTGTTGACATCTTGAACCACTTTACATTATATTTGTATATTTTGGAAAATATAAGCTTTTCTCAATAATTATTGGACAATCTCAGTAAAGCTTAAATATAAGTCGGCGTCTAATAATTATTAGACACAAAAGGAGGTGCCTGAAACATGAATAAAGAAAGTATCGTAACCGCAATAAAAGAAAAAGGACCCACCTTCGTATTGGGGGTAGTGGCAGGAGCTGTTTTGATAACAGCCGTAGTAAACCGCGACAAAATAGTCAGGGTTGTTAATCAAGCCCTAGGAAGAAGTCAACAGAGCGTGGTGAAGAATGAACATCTTGAAAGGAGTTAGGAGACTATCGGAGCTTCTCCTACTCCTCTCTTTCTTTTCGTTCACAGCTTCACCAATAACTTCACTGCTTGGCATAGAAGAACCGCCTGTAGGCAACACTATTGAACTACTTCGCTATGCCATAATTTCTGGCATTGTAGTAATATTGATTGCTGTATTAGCCGTTTTCGGTTTTGGATATATAATCCTGACTGGTTGGCGACAACATCGAAGAATACCTAAAGCGGTAAGGCTACTCTTGGCATTTACACTCGGGGCTTTGGCGTTTTCATTATCTGGTCCTATCTCAATGATATTACCTATACCGTTCCTGCCTACGGTGCTTACAACCATATTGCTTTGGGCTGCCTTGAGAGCATTCTCTAACCTATTCCCAAACTTGGAACCCGAACCGATAAAGGTAGATGAGGCTATAGCATCCGCAAGATACCTCGTCAAACAGGTTGATCCGTCCGCAACGAATATTGACGCATTACAGTCAAAAATGGGAGATAAACGCTGGAAAGTCATAATGGTTTCAAAACCTTCTGGAAGAAAATATGAGGTTGAAGTCGACATGGAAAAGGGAGGAATTATAGGATGGAAGTCAGTTTGATCCCGAAACTTCATTTCAAGAAGACCTCAAGTACCACAGTTAAAGGCACAAATGCTTTCTTCAAGCCTTCAAGAAGATTGCGGAAAATTACAGTAAGTAAACTTTACCAACGGAGACTTGAGATAAACGCGTATTCCCCAATTAACTATTTCAAAGATAGGGTAGCTGATGTGTTCAATGAGATGCGAAGCATTTACGGTAACATTCCATTGTGGGTAAATTATTCCATGTTTCCCTCCACCGTTTCATGGAACCTTGGTTCGGTACAAGCAGTTCACAGTCTTCTCGTCTATGGAGAAGAGCAGTTAGCAAAGGAATTTATCTCAAGATTTAATGAAATAATAAGAAATGATGAATCGAATATTGCAAATAGCATAAACATCTTGAGCCACAATGCTCCTGATGATGTTCAGAGCCTTACAGACGCGCAATCTTTACCTGTTGCTATCCAAAAAAAAGTTAGTAACACGACGCTTCGGTCAGGTCTATTAGGTGCTTCGGGCTTGATCGCAGGACTAGCTGGGATAGCACTTGCACTATCCTTTTTTAGCAATAGAAGATCATGCAATTCTATGCAGCGTGTAAGCAGACAGACTGCACTTAAGGCTGCTATAAACAGTGTTAGTGAACTGATGTCCACGCCTCCCGTCCTTCAGAATGAAGAGTTCACTGGAAACTGTTGGCGTTTCAAACTTTCAGACTATATGGTTACAGTCGATAGCAAGGGAGTAGTCACTGAAATTAGGAGGGTTAAAGAAAATGACTGAAGAGAAAGCGGAACCTATAACGACTTTGGTCAATGAATTCTTTGATTCAGCGGGCTTAACTGATTCTTTCTTAGGTCAGATCGCCAAGGGCCTTATCACTAAAACCTTGTCGAAATATGTCAAGGCAAATAACACGGAAAATTTGGCAAAAACTAGGTTAGGTTACGAATTTGATAAGCTTTCCAAAAAGTGGAGGAAAAGGATACTCCTAGATCTTTCAAAATTGCAGATAAGCGAAAATGAGAGGAAAATCCTATTGGCACTTTTCTTAGCATCTATTGTCCCCTATGCAATTTCCGCTGAGCAAACAGAAAATAATTTAGTAGAAGAATAGAATAATTGAAACCAGAGCTCGGTTGCTAATGAGGAAAAACCCTTGAGCAGAAAAAAAGGTCTCGTCGATAAAAAGCGAATTGACGAGTTCTGGCGTTTCGGTGAGGCATTACTTGAGGGTGGATTGTTGCTAGCTGACCTTTACAACTATTTCACCAGTGTTGAGAAGCAAAGCAAACAAGTTTCCAGTGTAGCCACAATATCTGAAGGTCAGATGCGTCAAATAAGTGATGAACGGAGAAAAGCGATTGAGAAGTTTGCGACCAATGTGGTTGATGGGAAATTCACGGTGTATGAGGAGTTGCCTAAAATGATTGCCCCTTACATTGCTGGAAATGATGAGCTTAAACTTGCCTTGTGTTACTCGCTTGCATCGACACCAGATAAGCCTGTACATATGCTTATGATAGGGAATCCAGCTTCTGTGAAGTCTGATCTATTAGGTGAAGTGAAGGAGATTTTCCCTGACGCCGTTTTTGGTGGTCCAAGAAGTACTGAAGCTGGTTTGACCATTGATTCTATTAGTGGTAGTCCAGGGTTGTTTATGTTGGCTAATAATGGTATCGCGTTGATAGATGAATTTGATAAGGTTAGGAGAAGCGAGATAAATGCAGCTTATCAGGCTTTGGAGTCTGGGAAGATTTCTGTTAATACTAGGAAGTTGAAGGGTGATTATCCAACGAAGTTTGTCTGTATTGCAGCTGCTAACCCTAAGGGCGGAACGTTTCATGATCAACCAGATTTAATTAGGAAACAGATTGAGGACGTAATTCCGTCTCCACTGTTGAGCCGTTTTCACCTCATATTTTTATTGCGGAAAGAGACACGCGAGAAAGTAGAAAATGCTGTGACTACAATTTTAACCCGCAAAGAAAAAATAAATCCAAACTTGGGGTTCTTACGAGATTACTTTGCTCTTGTCAAGCAGAAATGTAGGCATGTCGAATATGAGTTTGCCAGAGATGATCCACTCGTTAAGGAGATGTCCATGTTTGTAGTGGATGCTCTAGAAAGAAGCGAAAAAGGCGCCATTTTCTATCAGTTAACGAAACGTTTTGCTGAAGCATTAAAAAGAGTCAGTGTTTGTAGTGCAAGGTTGAGACTGAGCAGAAAGGTTGAGGAAGTTGATGTTAAAAATTCTATCAGTATTCTAAAAGCAGCATTAAGGACAGCATCTACATAATGAAGGATTCAAGAACTATTTCGAGGTAGATTCCGGGAAATGTCGTATTCTACTTGTGAAAGCTGTGGGAGTGGTCACATTAAAGTTCCTCGCGACATGATTATGTTGCTAAGGTGTAAAGGATAAAAGTGCTGCTGTTCCTGTATAATATAAAGAGGTTGGCTAATCAATGTTGAAAAAGGCTTTGATATTGTCGTTATTTCTATTTATTTGTTTTATTATTTTCGCGGTAACACTGGACTATGCAAGTCAAGAGCTTCCAAGTGATGACGAATTTTCGGATCCTTCAGAATATGGCGGTTGGATGGATGTCAAAACTGTTTACGTTGAGTATGACAACACAAGCCTTTACTTCAGAGTTGAATATTTTCAGAAACAACCAAATATCCGTGATCACCTGTTTAAAGGTGTAATAGAATTGGACATTGACAAAGATGCTGCAACCGGTTGCAATTGGGACGACCATGAATGCGGTGTCGACTACAAAGTGGTATATGCATACTCAGCAACTGGAAGTTCATATCCTAATGGTGCCTGGCTTTACCGCTGGAACCCTTCTGCTTATCGATTCGAAGGACCGTCCGAATTATTTATCGAGGGCTTGGATTATGGTGTAAGAGTAGCCGTTCCATTCTCAATGATACAGAATCCGTTAACCATAAATTGGTTTGTAAAAAGTGAATGCGAAACACATGATTGGATCAATCGAACGTTTATTTATTCCGTCGATAGGGACCAGACAATGATTGTTGATGGTAACCCTTCGGACTGGAGGACCATTAGCCCAGTCATCACGGATCCGCAAGGAGATGTCGTTCCTTCGGATTTTGACATGATACAGTTTTACACGATCAGCGATACTAGCACGATCTACCATAGAATAGACGTTACTGGAACACTAATCTTGCCACAAGAATATAGACGCGCTTTTTACTATGTCTACTATGACATTGACAACAATGCTTTAACAGGAGGCGATTTTGGAGCAGAATATCGACTCTGGATAGGCTTATACTCTAGTTATTATAGCATGCTGGACAAGTGGAATGATACCTCTAAGAGTTGGGATTTTGCAATGGATTGGAATGAAGCCATGGAAAAAATCCCTGTTAGATTCAACACCGTCGTCGAGTTCAGCTTGCCGCTTTCAAGCATTGGAATAACTTTTGGAAAAAACATAAGAATTCTGGTGGGAGGCAATTTTGTTTGCATCGTTGATGATTATGTACCAAATGCAGGATACATGACCATTCAATTTCAGCAAAGGCCAAATGGTGAAATACCATGGTCACTTAATACTATCCTTCTGGTATTCGGAATAATAGGATCCATAAGCGGACCTGGTTTATTTGGTCTTTACGTTTTCTATGAAAGATGGAAAACAAAAGGCCTACGACTAACTGAAAAGGGGAAAAGAGCTCTTTTGAGTGGTAACTTAGTTAAGGCCGCTGAATATTATGCAAAAGCCTCGTTAGTAAGCATGAAAAGAAAGTCCAAGACTGCAGAGGCTTCAATTATACAATACGCTAAGCTCGCAAGAATTATCATTTGCCAAGGAACGCTGAAAGGCGAAAAGAGCCTAATAGAAAGAGCAAACAATATACAAAATGCTCTGAAAAATAACACATTATTGGCCCAAAGTCGTTACACATGTCGGATTTCTCAAATAGACGTCTTACTCGAAAAAGCACGGAACAACGATTTAGATTTCATAATTCGTATAGCCGTTGACGAGGAACTCATTAAAGAATCTCTCGATAAACTCACCAATAAAAAAAACGAAATCGAGCTGAAAGATATGGCAACTCAATTAGGGTACACATTGGAGGCAACGCGAAGACTAATCGAAAAAAGCATTGAAAAGCATAAGATAGAAGGTTTTCTAACACTTGATAAAAACAAGTATATTTCGAAACATTACTTAGCTAAAATACTGTATGAAACGATTGAAAAAGCCATTTCTAAGAACAATCGAGTTTATACAGCCATTGAGAGGAAGGGGATTGGTTAGATGTCGCTGTTTCTAAGTAGCAATGTCAGATCTTTCCTTACAGCCGCTGGTCTCGGCATTCTGCTTAACTTTTTGGCATCGTTTTTGTCAAGAAATATATTCGACGCATGGGTTAGGATGCACGAGATTCTTTTTGTTAGTATTGCAGTTTTAGGTTTCGTAGGTTCAATTTTTATGGCTGTTATTTATAATGTTATTTACCAAAGCAAATTTTCGTGGCTCGGTTGGTACCTGGGCGCAATTGCAAGCGTATTCTTAAGTTATGTTTTTCCTAGTTATATGCAATTATACCTTGGGATATCGCAACTAGCTCTGATATCACACCTTTAGTTATAAGCACTTTGTTCTTCTACTTAGCTATTCGAAATTACAAGCACTCTGGAATAGCACACGTAAGGAATTTAATCAGTGAAGCGAGAATTCAGAAGGACGAAGGAGACTTTCATGGAGCGATTCGTTATTATGTTAAATCTGCTCTTGCAGCCCGCTCCCACCCAAATTCAAAAATAGCCCACGCATCAATTGAAAGCTATGATGATCTGGTAGTAGAGCTTGTCACAGTATCCATTTTAAATGGCGACAGTACTAGGATAATCCCTTTTTTGACAGATTGCCAGAAAAAATTGATGCGAGTAGAGGCATATAGACAAAAATCATTGAAAGTTGACAAAATTTTGGAAATTCTCGCCGAGGGAAGTAACATACATCTAATTTTTAGGATGTTTTTGGACACCGGCGGTGCCAAATCATTTATCGATAAACTGCTAGGACACGTCCGTGCGATAAAATTGCCTGTGCTTGCAGCAGAATATAATTATGATGAAAAAATGTTGCAGATGTTCATAGAGACGGCAATTGCAAGCAGAAAAATTGATGGTTTCTTGACAACAGACAAGAAAACCTTTATGACAAAGGATTTTCTTCGGGAACAACTCTACGGTAAACTTGCGAGCTAAAATAATGAATCTAACGTCATTCTTTATAAAATAATACTAGTGGTAAAGCGCTGTTTGGTGACAAAGTTATTCTGTCATTATTTTTTAATTCTCGTATCACATTGGGTTTAAGAAACTCATAATTTACGGAAGTCCCATAAGTGCTTCCAAGATCCTTGATAAAACACTTCTTCTTAATCAGAATTCTTCCTACACCACTCTCGTAAAGAAGTTTTTGCTCTTCATGAATCATGAACATTACGTGTTTCCTAGATATGAATCCATTTCTAATGTAAGTATTAACTCCAGCATGAAAATCATCTAAATTGTGTAGTCTAATCTTGACATAATCATAATCGTTTGGATCACGCCCTATCATCAAGTTCCCATTCATATTTAATTCATATGTAAAAGGTTCTCGGTCTCCCCTTTCAAAAACCAACTTGGGATAAATCTTCATTTTGGCAAAATACTCAAATGTCGTACCGCAAGCCCTGCATTTGAGAATCTGTTTATCTCCTAATTTATCTAAAGCAAACTCCCCTTGGATATGGCATTTTGGGCATTCTATCTCTTTTAGAAGAATCTCAGAGGATATGAGTTAACCCTCCCAATTATTTTTTTCATCGTCTAAAGTCCCGTTTTTTCCCACTTAATAATGTTATAAACTTCTTGTATATTTGGTCTTTCCGAAGGCTTAGAAAGCATTCGTTGTATGACATCGATAAGTTTCTGTGCGAATTCGCTATCCAGAGGTTTTCCATGCACCTGCAACCGCTTAATTTTTATTAGATCTCCACTTATACTTCCAGTAAGCATTTCTCTAAAAATTAGACCTAATGAATAGATATCGCTTTCGATTGACACTTTTCCCTCCTTGGCTTCGGGCGCCATATACCACCAAGTTCCACTTGAAGATGAAGTTTCGCTTTGTGTTGCTATTCTTGCCAATCCGAAGTCCCCAAGCTTCCATTTACTTTCTTCTTTATCATAAAATATATTTGATGGTTTAATATCGCAATGGACTATGTTATGCTGATGAGCATACATGAGTGCCAAACAAATATCTCTCATAACATTCAAACACTCTATAAAGTTCATTGGTCTTCCGGGCTGAAGCCTATCTGCAAGACTTCCTCCGCTCACATATTCCATTACAATGTATGGATATTCTTTTCCAGCATATTTCTCTTTATAAACTCCAAAAACATCAACGATATTATCATGATTTAGCTTCATTGCGTTGCGTGCTTCATTCACGAATTCCTCGACTCGTCCTAAATCCGTTATAAATCGTGGCTTTAAGGCTTTAATCGCCCTATTTTCGTTGGCTACTGTGTCCTTCGCCAAGTATACTTTTGCAAAGTATCCTTCATCAAGTTCTTTAATTATGTAAAATTGTCCTACAGTACTCTTTTCTGTGAATGGCCACTTCATCTTTTCTGCTACTGGAAGCTCCTCAACTTCCTGGACAGCTATAACTTTCCCAGGGCATTCCTCAATTATTGAATTCCCTTCTACATCTTGGAAATGTACAGAAAAGCTTTTAATTTGAAACTCGCCTTTTTCTGGAGCTTGAAATCTGAATGGAAGCTCTTCTGGTGGTGATCCTACTTTCAGTTCCGGGATGAAACAGTTAACTTGTCCAGATAAAATAAGTCGGCTATCAATTGGGATTTCAAAGGATATGTTTTTGGCATCTCCTTCTCCACTATTAAAAATTCTTATAATTGCAGAAAATTCTTGTTTAGACCGTACAGTTTCTGGAGCTATTACTTCAACTTTTACCTTTGGTTGCGGTGTTACAACATGAACTTCAAATGTAGGAATCATAGTTTCGAAAAGTTTTCCATCTAAATCTTCGTATGTTAGTATAATTTTTTCAAATTTGTATTCTCCGCTTTTATTAGGTTTTATATTTATTGGATATGTAATTGTTCCAGCCGCTGGAATGTTGCCAATTTTTATTGATCCTATGATTTCAAATTCTGTGTATTTTTCAAATCCCTTTATTTCAAGATTTTGCGCCTCTCCCGTTCCTCTGTTAGAGATTGTTAAATTAACTGTGCACTCTTGTTGATATTCAGCCGAAATTTCCTCTTCGCGTAACTTGACAATAAGTTCTGGGGGTAACGCCCTAACTTTTAAAGGAGCACTCGCCATCTTTTCTGGGCCAAACTGGACCCCCTCTATTAAACCTTCAAGCGTAACATCAATTTTATGCGTACCATGTTTTTTGGCTCTTATCGTATATCTTAATGTTAGCTTACCTGGCTTAATTCTTTGAGGTGGCGTAGGCTTGTATATTAGTTCAAAGTTTGTGGCATCAGCAATCATCATTTTTGGCTCACTAATTTCACATGAAGAGTTAATTTCAACTGCAAGTGTAGTTTCCTCGCCGGTCAGAATTTCTGGAGGGTCAAACCAAGCCTTTACGGAAGGTTTGTTCTTTACCTCAGTGTAGTAATTAAAAATTTGTGCTTCTATAGTGTGTTTTTCGAAAAGTTTGCTTAAAATCCAATGCATGGTGTTAGCGTCGACATTAAAATGAACTGCTAGATCCATGAAAGAGAGTTTATCCTTTCCGTTACGTATGAATCGGATGTCCTCACCGTTAAGTATAAAGATGACTTTTTGGTTCTCATCGTGCAGAAAATGTTTCTTCGGTTCTTTTTTCTTAGTTTGCTCTATAACTTCAAGCAGTTCTTGATGAATTATCTTTTCGTCTATGTTTAATTCTTTCGAAAGATTTTCTATGCTTAAAGTTCTCATGGCGGCACTCCTAGAGTCTATTATAGTTTAATCTATAGGGGATTCTTATCATTTTCTATGGTTCAAATTATTGCCAACAAATTTGGGAGGTATATGAAAAAGCTACGAAATTTTACTTGTATTGATAAGCATCAACCTATTCTATTTCTTCGATTTTTATAATTGTTAGCCCTTTGTAATGAGTGAGCTCTGATATTAATCTGGCAACATCAAGTGCCCTTTGAACTTCGTCGACAGAGCTTGGGAAATCTTTCATGAAAATGGTCGTAAACTTAATGCCTCTAATATCTTCTCCTCGTTTCCACGTTATTTTATATTTATGCATCACCATAACTCAAAATAGGCATCGTATAATATTTAAGACTTGTTTGTTTAGTGATTTAAAAGCACAAGTAAAATTTATGCTTATTGCCACATCATTTATGAATCTCGCCTATTCTTTAATTTGTTTTCTCTTTCTTAGACTTACGATTAGTGTGGTTAACAAGCCGAAAATAGCGATGATTGCTAGAAATGCGGACATCCGCCAAGGCGAAGTTAACATAACTATTGTAACCATGACTGAGTCTGTGCTGGTGTTGCCTGCCCCGTCTCGTACTGTTAGTGTTACGTTGTATACTCCAGTTTTTGTGTAAGTGTGGTAAGTTGTTTGACCAGTCGCTGTAGTTCCATCTCCGAAATCCCATTCATAACTTACAATGCCGACATTGTCTGTAGAAGCTGAAGCGTCGAATGTTACTTTCCACATTATAATTTGATAAGTGATAACGTAGTTGGCTTTTGCTGATGGCTTTGTTATATCCAATACGGTGATTACTATGCTGTCCGTGGCATAATTCCCTGCGGGGTCTATTACTATTAGGGTAATTGTATAGGTTCCTGGAGTTTCAAACGTGTAGTTTATGGTCATGCCATTTAGTGTTTTTTCGTTTGGTAGTAACCACGTGTAACTTGCGATGCCGTTTTTATCTGATGATCTTGAGCCGTCAAGTTTTATTGGAGTATCTTCGTTGACTATTTGATCAGAACCAGCGTCTGCATTTGGAGGTGTGGCATCTACTGCGAATTCGCTTGATGCCCAGCTTCCCTCGTTACCCATAGTATCAACGGCTTTAACTCTCCAATAATATCTTCCGTCAATTAATGCTTCTTGTGAACTAATCGTATATTGAGAACTGGAGAGTCCTGTCTTCACTAGTAGTGGATTTTCAAAACTAGGATCATCGTCAAGTTCTAAAAAGTATATGAAACCTGACGGGTCAGAAACATCGGACCAGTCTAGGGTGGGATTTGTTTTATTTATTAAGGCATTGCTTAAAGGCGAGAGCAGACTAGGTGAAGAAGGGTCTTGAGTATCCAAAGTAAATGGGGGGCTCTCGAATATACCTAGACTGTTGGTGGCTTCCCCATTGTCGGCAATAACTCTAATTTTTATGTTAGTGGTGTAATGCCCGTTATAGTCTGCTTTAGCGTTCCAGTAACCACCGTTAGGCCCTATGGGCACTATGCCTTCCCCTATCGTAGTGGTGCAATCAATCCATTGATTTCCGTTCCAATACTGGAAGTTAACGGTGACTGTTTGTCTTGCATCTATGACTTCGTAAGAGATGACTACATAACCTATGGTTGGGCCTCTGTTTGTTTGATAGGCTGTTAAATTTTTTATTGCGGGTGGCAGAAACGGTGGACGTTCTAGGTCAATAGTTATCATTGCATCTGCATATTCAACTGCTATCCTTGATTCGATAGGAGTGGCCACTTGATTCAGTGTAGATGAACCTTGTAAACCAAGGTCGCATATTGAGTCAGCGTACTCAACGGTTATTCTTGGAGATACTACTTTTGCAACTTGATTTAACCCCTCAGATTTGTATAAATCCATTTTTAAAGCGAATTCTCCATACTCCAGAACTATTCTTGGAGCTGATGTTTTGGCCGTATCAACGAGGTCTTGTGAATATTCTGCAGTTTGAACTGAAATATAGTCAGCATACTCTATAATTATTCTAGAGGTTACGTCCTTTGTTATGTTAGTTAAGTCTGTTGAATATTCAGTTGAGTTGATTACGATATAATCTGCGCCCTCAATGATTATTCCGTTTCCTTCTGCCTTAACCTTGTTTGAGTGCGACGTTATCCACAATACTCCTCCAACGACTAGCGGGATTACACATAAGCATATCAACATTGTCTTATTCACATTCAGCACATCCAATAGAGGTCATGGTTCTTGATATATCAGCGCAATACAAACGCCGTATAAATAACCTGAATAGTAGCCTGAAACGCTCACAGTATGGGTCACACTAGGACTGAGCTGGGCAACAGTAAGTCTGCCATATTCTGTCAAGGGACTCGACGGTGAGATTTCGTCAATCGTGTTTCCGTCAATCTTAAAGTATGATGTGGAATAATAAGCGTAGTGAGACCAAGACCTTTCATAGACCGTGAACTCAATTGGGATTGTGATTGTAAAGCTATCCTCTCCGGAACCTACAGTTTCAATTATTATCATGCACTTATTGGCGTAGGGATATTGGAAATGATAGTATTTTGCCCCAGATACGGATACTCCCAGAGCATTACACATCTGCTCTAACCCTACTTGCAGCTTATTTTTGGTCAACTGCCCTCCTGACCAATAATTCCAGTCTATAATCTTAGCTACAGGTTCAGCTTTAAGATAATAAACCACAATCCAACCTTCCCTATGAACAAAACAATGAACATCCTCACTCTCTGAAAGGTTAGGCAAAGCAATAGAACCAACAGTATAATTAACAGTCTCTTTCTCTATAGTTCTAAAAACACTTCTAGCCTTAGACAAATCTATCGGTCCACTAACATTCAAATATAATGCTATCCCCGCCTCCTCGTCAAGAAATGATGTATCAGCCCCAGCAGCTTGAGCAAAAGCGGGATGCTCCAAAGCATACGCGTTTCCAACATCTGGAACCCTTCCATTTCTTCCTCCACTATTATCGTAAAGGTACACTAATAAGACGCTAACGATTAAAACTGCAAAGAGCAAAGCTACAACGCGCCTTCCTCCAACCTTCATCTCTTTCACCACCCATTTTAATTTGTTTTCATGCTACATTAATTTTTCTTTCAAAGTTTCTCTCAGCCATTGCTTATTTATGATTTTACCATTAGTAACAAAAAAATCTTTAAACTCTTTATCTTTAAATCTATCCCAAACATCCATCAACAATTTCTCATTCACCCCACATTTTTTAGCAAAAACGGAAACCTCAATTTCACTATTAACGCCGCTCAAAAAACCTTTAATCTGATCACGAAGAAGCTCAAATTTGCCCCGAATTCTCATAATTTCAGAAAGCCCTATCAACCAAGAACAAAATAACAAACTAACAGACCCAACGAAAAGCCAAAACCCATACTGAAAATACTTGAGACTATCTAAAGAAAAAGATTGACTATCAAACAACCTAAATAGCGGAACAGACGCAACCAACAACGCAACAAACAACAAAACAGCATTAAAACTTCTAGCTATCAACTGCTCATAAGGTCTAACCAGTACAAAAACCATACCCGCAACAACAAAAAAAGGACAAAAGCAAACAATGCCAACAAAAAGGCTATACGAAAAACTCTTACAAAGCGACTCATCTAACTGAAACCCGGTCAAAGCATAACCTGAAAATTGAAACCAAACACAATAAAGCGAAATAATAGCTAAAATGGTCCCAACCAAACCAACCATGGAACTCCTAAGAACCCTCAAAGAAGCCAACTTTGACTTCACCGTAAATGAAGGTATCTAATTAAATAATTAAAATTTTCCCGCAGACTTTTTAACGAAGCCCATCCTCAAAAAGATAATACGGTGGGATTTATACCCAAATGGGTTCGAGTCCAAAAGCTAAGGCACGTTTGACATTATTTCTTTAATTACCTTCTCTAATGTAAGGCTTGATTTACTTTTCTTTTTACATTCCTCAAAAATATGTTTAAATGCTGCTGGATCCTCAATAGCATATTCAGTTTTGTCTATGCCGTAGATTTGGCAGTACTCTTGAAGAGCCTCGTTCAAATCGGTGCCTAACTCGGCATTTAATGTTTGCATGAGGGTTTGTTTAAAACATGCGTACTTCTTACAGACTTTTTCTGGCCAGTCTTCTTCCGGTTGATTAAAAATTCTGAGGAGACGGCGATTAACTTCTTTTTCATTATTTTTGGGGTAGTCACTGTCCCATATAGCGTAAACCGGGATGTTTAAGCTTGAGAAGATTACTATTGCTCGGTCTAAGCATGTTTTACTTTTGCAAGGAATTACAGCCACACCTATGCTTTCTAAATCGTATCCCATGGCCTGCGCAGCACCAAGTATCGCTGCTCTATCTTTTATTCCTTCGACTAACACAACAAATTTTGCGAAGAAGCCCTCGTTTACCCATGGGCTCATTAGCGCTCTGAGGCGAGGCCTCAGCGTTTCGCCAGAGTATGAACCTTCTGGTTTGTTATCAATTTTCTCAAGTGTTTCTGCAACTTTATCTAAAGTTGTATGGTATATTTTTGTTTGTTTTGGAAGACTTTCATCCTCCTTTTCTTTTCTAAAGACTCTGATTTCATCGAAATGTTCTAGGTTTACGAAAAGTGGAGAGTGAGTGCTATATATCACTTGTATTTGTTTTGCTACTCCTGGAATGCCTTGTTGAGCTAATTTTGATAATGCTCTTGCCAAGTATCGCTCTCTATCTGGGTGTTGATAGAGTTCTGGTTCCTCGATGCCTAGTATAAGACCGGGTAGCTCGGTTGGCATGATTTCTACCATGCTTTCGGTTTCTTGTTCAGCAGACTTTTCTGCAAAAGCGAGGTATTGCAACATTGCGAGTATGAATGAACGCTGGGTGCCATGTCCTGCATGGCTAACTGAGGAAGGATACTCATCTTCTACAAGACTTACATTAGCCTCTGGCATTGGAATGTCAATTTCTATATCTTTTCTCCAGTCTAATTTAACACTTGTATCTGGAGCATAAAGTTTAAGCAAGTTTGTGAGGGTTTTTTCTAAACCTTGCAACTCTTGTATTTTGGAAAGGTCAAATATTTCCCTATGACGCTTGTTGACTTCCTCTTGGAATTCCATCAGTTCCTTTCGTTGGGCCAAGGTCTTTCGGACAACAAGATCCATTATCTCAGTTATAACAGATCCCCTTTTCTCATATGCATCTTGTGATGCATCTCGAACAGCGGGGACAAGAATAAATCTGGTGAAACGTTCTAAACGAGCCTCACCGACCTCTTTAAATCCAAAGAATTGTCCCCCATCTCTCTGTCGTGTGCATTCTTCTGGATGTTGCTGCTCCCAATTTTTAAGGGCTTTTTCAGCCTCTTCTTTGTTTATGTAAGGAGGTAAGCTTAAATATTTGCTCATAGCACGCAATTTATTATACTCTTTTCTAAGATTCTCGCCCTTAGCTATACGAAAAGCTTGGAAATCAGGATTTATGAGGCTTGTTCCATAATATTTTTGGCTACCTCTAGATGGCGGCCAAGTTAACTCCTTTTCAACCGTCAGTTCTCCGTTTTCAACATAGCTTTTAAAGATTCTTTTTTCATCTTCAGTAAGGTTTGTGAATGTTACCGTTATTATGATGCTGTTAGAGGTATCTCGGGCATAAAAATCCTCTTCTATGTATTCAGCGTTTGGCTCATAAAACATATCAAGTGCACGTAGAAATGTAGACTTGCCTGAACCATTAGCTCCAACAAGTACTGTCAGATTTTTACAGAAAAGAGTCTCATTCTTGACGCAACGGAAATTTTGAACACGAACAGCTTTAACTATCAAGTTAACTCCTCATATGCCATTCAACTAAATATGAAAAGCAGAAAATATTAAAGGTTTACAAGATAAGGACTTCGCCGCCGACTTAGTAACTTTAATCTCAAGTAGAATCTTGAATCTGACGAAAATCTTAAACTGCTTTGCAAGGCTAATCAATATTTCTCTTAATGAAGGTTGTGAAGGCTTTATTGTTTGATGTGAAGGTGTATATTTGATGTCTTGCGTCTGTTTCTACCGTAATTGCGAAACTCGCTGTAAGAGTTAAACACGTGTTGACAGCCCCAGCAACCAAGTCTTCCTTCGTTGATTGTAAAGTAATGCATACGCCCACAATGAGGGCAATACATTTTCTTGACTTGACCGTGGCATCTTGAACAATTACCTTGGCTTAGAATTGTATAATTGCTGTTACCACAAAATGGACAACTATCCAAGCCAAATACCCATGATAAATTGCATTTAGCAATATTTGAAATTTTGTGCATGATGCAAATTGCAGACGCACCTCAAGCACTCGCAAACTTTCCTCAATTCCTCAATCATTTTACATTACATCTCCAAACATATCTTCAGATTCTTCGGTTAACTGGTCATCCCAGCATTCCCAGCATATGCCATCATAACTCTCATACTCATCTTCATCAATTTCTCGACCGCAAACTGAACAGTAGTATTTCTGTTCTTTTTTATCATTTACGTTTCTCTTTGATTTGCATTTCCCCATAATGATGCTCCAATTAGTCATATGCAAGGGTTAATTCTAAAAGCCTTTTGAACGCCAAATCAAGAAACCGAGCTTAATTAGAGAAATTATCGATAATAAATGACGCAGGCATAGAAACAACCGATGCCTCCGCCCAATTAAAGCTAACAAAATTTAGCTATATCAACAGTCTTGACCTCATCAGTCTCAAACAAAACGCAATCACTATAGCGGCTATCCGGGTTAAGAATTTCCAAGCCATTGTTAATAACGCACCATGGCGATTAAGAAATCAAGCTAATATGCGCAGAAATACTCGGCCCGACGAAACTTAATTGGAATGCAACTTAGTTTTCTACACAATCGCCCATTACACTTGATTTTGCACAAAGGGTTGGAAAGGTTCTATCTGAACTCTGGAAGACATCAACCTGCAAGATCGTTATAGGTATTACGTGTGATAATATGAAACTTGTAGTTTTTGAAAATAATCTGAAAAACGGAAATTTTCGGAAAACGATAGCGAAAATAACGGGAAACAGCGAAAAACTATGGATATCAAAAGTTACTTTTAGCTTTCCGATTTTTCGGATGGAAGCGTCCTTAGTAGTTCATATCCTCTTACGTTTTCTAGTGCTTTTGCTATTTTGTTAACAATGTCAACTTTGGACATTTTTTCCGTTACATGCGTATGAAATTTTTTACCTAGATAAATTAGTTGAGGCTTACTGTACGTCATCAGTTTTGTGGTTAGTCCAGAAGTAGGTGTTGATTCTATTTCCTTGACAGCTTTTTGCAGTTCCTCTTCGTTTAAAGTGACAAATGCACTACGACTTTTTGTTCTTTTAAAAATCGATAAGCCTAGTATAGATGCTTTTATCGGATCTATGCGGGTTTCTTCGAGAAAAGAATTAATGACTTGTACGGCTCTTTTTATTTCTTCCCGCTGAGAGTCATTAGGCATCGCTTCAACTTTCTTTTCGATATCCTGCAAAAATTTAATCAACGCATCTATGGATTTTATGATTTTTTGTTTTTCCTCGTCTGTTGGCATTTTTTCCATCATCTGACCTATTTCTCTTATAAATTGCTGAGGCCATAATTTTTTCATTCTTGTCTCTCTCCATAAACAACGTTATGAGAGCTTATCTAAAAATTCATCCGTTATACTTATATATTGTTCTGAGATCCTACGTGCATTCGCACTTTTCATCATAAATACGGGCAAGTTTTCTGCTGCTGCCTCTCCGTACCCTATTGCCTCAGTGGTAAAATTTTTAAAGCAAAGCGCAGCGAAAGGACCATTTTTGATCCTGTCCATGTAATCAGAATGATGTCTCACAATAAAACCCGCACCAAGTCTAACGCGAACGAATATAACCCCGCCTAAGACAGGTTCCGATATAGGGACCCCATAAACGAATGCAAGCTTATTCATTTCGTTCTTTAACTCTTGAATTCGGTTGTATAGAATATTGAGACCAATTGTTGAAAGATGATCTGGAAGAACAGTGACCACGTAAAAGTCGCTTGCAAATAAAGCATTCTGTGTAACCAAATAAAGGTTTGGTGGGCAATCAATCAATATGAAGTCATATGCTTTTTTCTCCTTTAGTTCTGCAAGAGCCCTTCCTAGAATCGTTCTGATCTCAATGTCCCCTCGATCTCTCATTCTAGGATCAGCAACAGCCCTTAACTTATACAATAAGTCTAAGTCCACGGCTAACAACTCAATATCCGACGGAATTAGATCCAAATTTTTTATGGGTGCAGGCGAAGACCACAGGATTTTTTTTATGTCATATTTTCTATCGTCTTTGAGAAAAGCTCGATACAGTGATGCAAGAGTACCTCGTGTTTCCTTAAATTCCTCCCATTTTTGGGGGCTAACGCAAAGGAACGTGAGATTTGTTTGAGGATCAACGTCGACCATAAGAACTTTCTTATTGTGATACAAAGCTAATGCACAACCTATATGATAAGCCGTGGTAGTCTTACCTACCCCTCCTTTGTAGTTAATGAATGAAATAGTTTTCGTCATAAACTTCTCCCATTGGATTTTACGTACATCCATCTTTTTTAATTTTTACATTACTTTCATCTTGACTTTATCAGGTACTATAGAAAAAGCACGGATAAAAATTAAATACAAAATTCTACAATTTTGCAGGTATGCACACGGAATTTAAAAGAATACCGGAATTGTTGTTGCCGATTTTGGGGTATCTAGAGGAAATAGATAGAATTAAAGAGGAGGAATTATGGCACAGGGAACATCATGTTGCGCAAGAGTGGGCGCGACATGCTAGAACTCGGCGTCTTTCGGGTCGCGATTTGCTATCAAATGCCATAAGCGGGGGTATTCTTGGCCCTCACAAAGACTTTCCTCAAAGCGTTCGTGGCATACCCGTAAATGTGATTCCTCCATATGGAAGGGTAGGTCCTTGTACTGAAATACTCTTAGTTTTTATTGGCGAAGCAGACGACTTTGAAATTCGAATACTTGAAGCCATTGAGCATTGCGCCGCACGCTGTCGTGAAACAACGAAATATGTGATTTTCTATACTATGCAATGGAATGACGTAACATGGAAAAAACATGAAGATTCGTTCAAGCTGGCAGGAATAATTGTTGTGCAAAAACCTTTCGGAAGATCTCCGTTAAGACTTCTATAAAACATAAAATCAAAGGCAATTTGTTAAGCAAAAGTGTTAAGGCGAATACGAACAAAATGCATCGTAAAGGAAATTGGAATCTAATAGAGAGATATTTAAATTGAGTGTAATACCTGCTATTGCAGTCCAAATTTTGACGACATTACTTTCTTCCTTTCGGAATACTGATCGATGCGATGATTTATACAAGCCTTAGTGCTTATCAGTTTTATCCTTGGTATTTTCCGAATGAAAATTACTTCTAGATAATATTCATTAAAAAGTTTTGGAAACGTTTGCAGTTTGAAACTCTAAAGTGGTTCAAAGCTCAACTTAAGATTTTAGAGAAAGATTATACAATAATAGTATTAACTGAAAAGAGTTTTATCATTGTTAATATAAAATAAAACTATGATCCTCAAAGGTAGAATATTAAACGGTGTTAAAAATGGAACTTACCCTTGGAAGCAAGCATGAAACCAAGACAAATTATCGGAAGTTAATACAAGATCTGAGAGAACAATATCCTCATGATCCTTTAAGTACATTGATCATAGAAACTTTTGCAAATGCGCTGGACGCAGGAGCAACCAATGTAGACATTTATGTAGATGAAAATCACTATCAAATTAAAGACAATGGAAAGGGAATGAGCGCTTATGAATTTAAGGAATATCACAACGTTGCCTCTTTAACGAAAGTCAAGGGAGAAGGCGGAATTGGCTTTGCTGGTGTTGGCGCCAAAATTTACTTAGATCGCGCTGAACATATAATTACTGAAACCAAATCCAGGGATTTTTATGGTGCAAGTAAGTGGGGATTTGTTAAAAATAATCCAGTTCCTCAATGGGAAATAATACCTCCAACAGGAAACATTACCAATACCGGAACAATTGTAAAAGTAAAGTTGAATCCAGAAGATAGTGGAAAATTAACAAAAAATGCGATTATTGAAGTCTTAAGAGACAATTATAACGCAGTTTTGTCGGGATATTATTGTGTAAGAGAAGTCAAAGTTAATGGTGAAAAAGTTGAACCGTGGAAGCCCCAAGAAGTTGTTAAAAAACATGATTTTACCATTAAAATCGGAAGGCACACTGTAAAAGGGTTTTTCATTAAATCAAAGTGTTCTTTGCCAGATGAATTTCAAGGTATTTCGGTTGTGGTTTGCGGAAAAACTGTTCTCAAACAAGAATGGTTCAAACAATTTGCCCTCTCGAGCGACACTATTACGGGCTTAATTATTGCGGATCATTTAATAGAGATTGTGACTACCTCTAAAACACAACTTGTAAGAACGTCTATGCTCTGGAAGAAATTTCACGCGAAAATAAGTATTGAATTCTCAAAATGGTTAGAAGAAATAGGAGCCAAGCCAGCTCTACCTGAGGTTTCGTCAGATATAAGCAGAATCGTCAAGGAACTTGAGAGGAGCATAAACAATCTTTTAACGAACACCCCTGAACTTTTAAACTTAGCTAATAGTATTTTTCAAAATATTATGAAAAGATCAACCGTTATCAAAAGCGATGTTGGAGGAGTTATGGGCGAGGAAGCTGAAGGGTTACAAAAAATATCAGGCACATTAACCGGACCAAGTCAGGGGGCTGGTGTTGAAACAATAGGTCCAGAAGAAGGAACTGGAATAATTGAAAGCGATCTTGGGGATATAAAGGCTGAAAGAGTGAGAAGACGAATGAAAAGCGGTGTAAAAATCGGCTTTTTCGAAAAACCAGACGATCAAAATGAAGGGTGGATAGACCCTGCATCCCAAACCATTACGATAAATGCTGGGCACCCAGCTTATAAGATTGCATGTGGTTTAAGTATAGAAGGACAGGTGTTCAGCGTGTGGGTTTATCACGTTTTGCGGGTTGTTATTAAAGTTCTGTCTAAGGAAGCTGAAGAAAATTCAGAAGTTGTCGAAAATAAGATCTTACTGCAATGGTTCAATCATTCAATTGATGAGCAGACAAAGCAGCAAATTGGCGTATTTTTCCCTATAAGCGGTGGAGAAACTAATACCTAGTTTATCTTCAAAAGGTGAGTCCTATGGTGAGGCCCGTGATTCCGTTCGTTATACACAAGATAAGGGATCCAGATAATGTGGAAAGGTTTCGTTTAGTTCTATCCTTTGAGGATGTCATGCATCAACCAGCGTTAAGTAAAGAGATGATTGAAATCCAAGAAGCCTATACAAAGCTTATAGAAGACTGCAAAGCCCAACTTAAAAAACTCGAATCTAGCCGTAAAACACGTGGCGATCCTCTGTTAAAATGGCGCTTGGCGGATACTTTATATGGATTTATACGGTCAGTTGAAAACCGCGGCTATTATTTCGCCAACTTTTCTTCGGCTCTTTCTAGAGACTTGGGAATTTCCGTGCGGCAAGTAAATTATCTTATTGAATTTATTCGGACTTTTCCTAAGAAAGAACAAGTACATCCAGAAATAAGCTGGGACAAATACAAAGAGATCTTGGACATAAAAAGTAGTCCCCTTCAGGAGATAGTTATCAAAAAACTACTCAAAGGTGAATTAAAAACAAGAGAAGATATCAGAAAATTCAAAAGGGAACTTTAACCGCGAAGGTAGCTTAAACAGAATATGGCATCAATCAATTTTTGACGAGGAGTATGTCCCATGTTCTGTCATGTAAAAACTTAGGTTTTTTAAATCTACTTTCTCAAGGTATACTTTTTGATTTCTAATTCTTACTTTTACACTTTCTAAGCCCCTTTTCTTTAACCTTGACTTTAATGCTGTACAAACAATTATCGGATTCCTACCAAAATTTTTAACTTCAACACATCTGAGACCTGATTCTATAAATTCGTCAATTATTTCATCATAGACGCTATGTCTTCTCTTTCTTCTAGGAGGTATTTGTAAAACTGGCTCTATGAAACGAAATCTCTTTTCTTTGGTTTCTGTCGTATCCATTTTATCTCTCACTATCATTTGTAATGAGCGTTCATAATAATTAATGAATTTTACATGATTTTATTTTTATGAAAGCTCAATACTGATTGATACTACTATGGCTATGATGAAATAGTTAATAGAGCAGATAGAGTTGAACAACGCTATAAAAAAGCATTTATTTATGACTGTGTCTTTAATTTTTGATAGTCTTTTTTTATTAACTTTGTGCCAAGAGAAATTATTAATGAAGGAAATCGACAAAATAAGAAGAAGTGAATGACTATGAAAAGTATTATCGCGTGATAAAGAAATTTCGGAAGAAAAGTGGCGAATGCTATGATTTTTGTGAAAAGGTTATGGGCTTTAAGAGAACCAGACAGAAAATTTCTATTTTAAACTCATTTGTTGTTGTTAAGGCGCGCCCTATTTTATGGATTTTATGGATTTTGAATTCGTAATTTTTTTGTAGGTGATACCACAACTAATACGAAACGCGTAGAAGTGAAAAAATGAATCAAGATAAACCTAGGATTTCAGGTACAGCTGTTTATTTTCCAGAAGACTTAACTGTTGAAACATTTCGTGAAAGCGACGGCCTTTTCATGCCCGATTTTACATTCGCAAAGTTTGCAGAAAGCACTGGCGAGGCACTCAATCTAGAGCACATAAGCAATATGGAAGAAAATTGCAATATACCAATTGAACATCATACACCAAGATGGAAAGAAAACATCCGTTCAGGCAGAAGCATAAAGTTAAATTTTATCCAATTAATGAAAGTGATGGGGAGTTTCACTATTGCCAACCTTTCTCGAAGATTTTGCATGTCTAGTTAACAATAAAAAGGACTGTTTGAAGGATAAAATTTTAACTGGTAAGCCTAACTGGTTAGAAAAAGATTTTAGAAAATATGTATCTACTCACTGGATCTTTTTGAGGGAATTAAGCGAGTTTTCCGTTAGCCCAAGTGAGTTCGATGTGTTGGCTGTTGATTCGAGTGTTTATACGAATTTACTTTCTAATGGCGGGGTGTTCTATATTATTAGGTCTTTAGCCGTCCAGGAGGATGTTGTTGGCAAGAGGATACAGTCTGATGTGATTTTTAGCAGGGATAAAATGTCTCGTATTCGTGAGCTTATTACGGCGAAGATGGAGATGTTGGAGTTTGAGGTTGCTCTTGAGGCTTTGAAGGGTGGTTTCGATGGAGATGCAATCTTGTTGGATGGATCTCTTTATGGAAGGGTTTCCCATGTTCCTATAGAGTATAAGGTTGAAGAGGAACGTGATGTTCTACTGCATTATTTTAGGGTTTATAAGGCGCTGCTTGATGCCTGTTCCAGATCGGGTGTTCTTTTGGTTGGAGTAAGCAAGGAGAGTAGGTCGACTTTTTATCGCGATTATTTGCTGAGTTTAATATTTGATGAAAAGTTGAAGAAGTTAGATGTTGAAGAAAGTGATAAGAAGCGATTAAGAGAGATATTTTTTCAAGTTCTTGATGTGGAAAGGCTTGCGTTTGGAAAGTTTTCCAAGCTTAAGGAGAAATACGAGGATAAATTGGAAGGTATTGAATTGATTTTTAGAGAGTTGGCGTCTTCAAGACCTGATTATCAATTAATCATGAACTATGTTTCTTCAACTGGATATATGCGTCCATTATGGTTAGGCCCATCTATTAGAATGGCAAGACGCTTAAAAGAGTATTATAAAAATCCAAAAGAATCCGTTAAGAAATATTTTCCAAGGTTAACGATGGAAAAAGGCGAAGATTTTATCCGTTGGGCTTCAGAGATTCTCAAGAGCATAGTTGAGTTTCCAAGTTTTGTTTCGTTTTACATTTTGCTGGACCTGAGGGATTCGCCTATACGTGTTGATATGCCATATTATGGTAAGTTGCTTTTTGAGGTTGGCTGGCCTGAGCCTGTTGAGTTGGATATTAGTGAATTGTTGAAAATTATGGTTACGGGTTATTGTGGTTTGAATGCTTATAATCTTTGGCTTAAGAATGCTGATGAGAAGGTTAGGTTGAGGCGGAAGGTTGTGGATGATATTTATTTTCCATATTTGGAAAAGTTGTTTGGGGAGAAAATAATTCGTGGGAGGAGTTATAGGCGTGTTAAATACCCTTAAGGAAATTGGCATAATTGTTGGCGAGGCCAGTCCAAGCGAGTTCTATTTCACTTCTAAACCGGAAGATATGCCTTCGAGATGGGAATATGTAGTTGTTTCTTCGTTGGAGGATGTTAGCGGTGTTTTGAAGGAAGTTACAGTTATAGCTCAAGTGCAAGGGGTAGTATCAGCGAGCCAAGCGTTAACGAAGGAGCTTGATTTTGACATTAGCAAGAAGCTTGTAGAGGCTGGAATTGCTGATAAAAAGGTTTGGTGTAAAGCCCGAATTTTAGGTTATTTAACTGAAACGGGTGACGTACTTCAGCCGAGAAAAGCTGTTACTCCTGGAAAGCCCGTTTATATGGCACCACAAGATCTCTTGGAAAAATTTTATTCTTTCTCAGAGGATGAGGCTATCCATGTTGGCAATTTAATTACAAGAAGTGATGTCCCGGTATATCTTTCTCTAAAGGGTTTTAGAAGGCACCTTGCAATAATAGCCCAGACTGGAGCTGGAAAAAGCTATTTAGCTGGCGTTCTTGCTGATGCGCTTCTCGCGAAAGGCGCAACCGTGATAATGTTAGACCCGCACGCAGACTACGTTTTTCTTTCGAGAACAAGCGATGGAAAAAGGCATGAGCTTTCAGACAATGTTGTTGTGCTTCGGAACCCAGCGAGTACAGGGCGATATTCAGCTGAAGAAGTTGGAAAAGTTGAGCCTTACGAGGTTTGCTTCTCTGATCTTGACTTTGACGAAGTATGCCTCATTGCACGAATAAGCCCTACCTATGTGAACATAAGGAGCGGACTTGAATATGCCATTTCAAATCTAAAGGAAAATAGAAAGATTTTCGCGCCTCGAGATGTTTTGGAAGAGTTGCAGCGGGCAGATATGTGGGAGGTCGATGAAAAGGTAAAGTCTGGAGCCCGTTCCGCCCAAAAATATATCAAGCGTGTAATAGGGATGAAGGTTTTCACAAATGTTTCTACGTCTATCGATAGGATGTTAAAGCCTATGCAATTATCTGTTGTTGATCTCTCTGGGCTTGAAGATGAAGTTTCCGATTACATCGCATATAAAATTCTTTCAGAGATTTACGATAAGGCTGCCAGCGGAGATTTCAAATATCCCATATTTATTTTTGTTGAAGAAGCTCATCGTTTCATTCCGCCTGACAGAAAGACTTACTCAAGCGAAGTTATTAGAAAGATTTCTGCCGAGGGGCGGAAATTCGGCATATTCCTAATTCTCATAACCCAGAGACCTTCAAAGATTCACCCTGATGCATTAAGCCAATGTAATAGCCAAATAATAATGAGAATAACTAACCCTGAAGATCAGAGGGCAGTTTCAGTAAGCTCTGAGCGTATAAGCCGCGATCTTCTTGACGATTTGCCTGGGCTTAATGTTGGCGAAGCTGTTATCGTTGGAGAAATGACTAGGGCTCCAGTCATGGTTAAAGTTAAGAAGCGGCGAACTCGAGAAGGCGGAGCAGACATAGACATTGTAGGTAAGTTAAAGGAGGCTTTAGCTGTTGGAAGCGAAAGTAAAGGAGAGAAGGAAATTCAAAAGCTGAGGGATGAACTAAAGGGAATTTACAGCTGATGGTGATTATAAATGGTTAGAGTTGCCCATGTTGCAGATACCCATCTCGGTTTTAGGCAGTATAATCTTGACGAACGGGAGCAGGACATTTATGATGTTATGGATGAAATAGCTAACAAAATCCTTGAGGAACGGGCAGATATAGTTGTTCACACAGGCGATCTATTTGATTCACCGAGGCCTACCGCTCAAGCATACTACGCCTTTAAAAGGTTTCTCGCCAAGCTTGAGGGTAAGACAAAGGTGTTTTCGATATTAGGCGATCATGATACGCCTAAGCGTCGGGGCATGCCTCCGCAAAGACTATTCGATGATAGGATACAGATTTTAGGCCTAGTCGGCGGAGAACATCAAATATTGCATTTAAATGGGCAGGACGTTTTAGTTGCAGGAATATCCCATGTTGGACGCCGATATAGAGATTTGCTTATTGAAGAGTTGAAGAAGATTGATTCTGTCGCTGCCAGTTATCCAGTGAGCATAGTAGCTCTACACCAGGCTATTGACAGATTTTTTGGGCTTGAAGAAGCTTTTGAGTTAAGGATGGATGAGTTGCCAAGGAATTTCAAGTATTATGCTATGGGGCACCTTCATAACAAGGTGCAAGCATCCTTTGGCAATGGAATGCTTGCCTATTCTGGCTCCACTGAAATTATTAGAAGTAACGAGATTAGCGAATGGGAAAAGTATGGTAAGGGCTTTTACATTGTAGACCTTGACGGCAGTAAAGTAAGCATTAGAGAAATTAACCTCGAAAATGTTAGGCCACAGTTAAAGGTTAAAATGAACTATGCTGATTTCGACCAGCAACTTAAAAGATTTGCCGATTCCCTTGCAAGCTATGCGAAACCTCCAATAGCGCACATAGTTGTTGAAGGAAGGGAAGTTGACAGGCAGAAGGTTCAGCAAGCATTGAATGAGGCTTTATCCGGAAAAGTATTGCATTATCGATCCCAGATTGTTGAGGAGTCTGAAAAGAGGCTTGTTGAACTGAAGCCGGGAGAAGTTAACATAAATGTGCTTTTAAAAGAGTATTTGAAAGACGAAAAAATAGCGGAGTTCGGCTACGAACTCTTCAGGGTTTTAAGGTTCGGAGATGTTGAAGAAGCGAAAAATATTGCGGAGGAATATTTCCGGAGGATGAAACAGAGTGCTGTTAAAGAAGGTTAATCTTGAAAATTTCATTTCACATAAAAGCAGCGAGCTGGAGTTTGATTACGGAATAAACGTTATTACCGGTCCTAATGGGGCGGGAAAAACCTCAATTTTAGACGCTGTAAGCTTTGGACTTTTCAATGTTCACAGTAGAGGAAAGAATGAAAATCTTGTTCACAGAGGAGCTGAAAAATCAAAGGTCGTTGTGGAGTTCAACGAAGGCGGAATAGATTATGCGGTTGAGTGGGACATTGACCGAAAAAGAAAACAGGCGAAAGGTGTCCTATTTAAACTTAAAAATGGTGAAAAATCCATTATTGCCAGAGGTGGCGGACGAGTAATAACTTCAGAGGTTGAAAAAATCACAGGCTTGGATCAGACCCTTTTCATGCAATCCATTTATGTTCAACAGGGAGAAATTGAAAAGCTTGTCACCACAACTCCTGCGGATAGAAAACAGATAATCTCAAAGCTGCTTGGCATTGAACACCTTGAAAAGGCTTACCAGCACATGAGAGAAGTGATTAACGAATATCAAAAAATCGCTTCTAAATTAAGCGGAGAACTTGCAAGAAAGCCTGAAGTCGAAAACCGAATCCAAAGCTTAAGATCAGGAGTGGAAAGTTTAAATGCGAAACTTAAAGAGGAAAATAATAGGCTTAGCGAAATTGAAAGCGAACTTGAAATCCTTGAAGCCAAGCTGAAAGAACTTGATCAAAAAAAGGAAACCTTTGTTGAGCTGAACTCTCAAAAAGCTGTTTTGGAAACTAAAATCTCGAGTTTAGACGAAAACTTGAAGAGAAAAGAAGCTGAGCTGACAGAAGCTGAAAAGGCCTTCGCTAAAGTGGAGTCACTTAAAGAGAGTGTGGCAAAACTTCCTTTGATGGAGAATTATCTGGACCTACTGAGGAAAGTGATTGAGAAAGAGAAAGACAAGGCTTCCGAGCAACAAAAACTTGAACGTGTAGAAGGCTTAAATGAATCATTGAAAAAGAATGAGGAATCTTATAACGCCTACCTCGCAAAGAGTGCACTTCTTAAGCAAAAGAGAGAAAAAAGGAAAAATTACGAAGGATCGAGAGAAGAACTTACAAGGGTAGAAAAGCAGCTTCGAACCGACTTAAAGAAACGAGATAGAAAACTAAAGGACATTTCACAAAAGTTGGAGGAATACTCGCAGATTCTCGGAGGGAAAGTCACTCAAGAAAACGTTGATTCGGTTCTGGCAACCAAGAAAGGCGAATTTGAAAAATTGAGGAGCGAGTTAGAGGAAAAGGCTGACAAAATAAAACAAGAAATTGGAACAGTTAAAGGACAGATTAAGGATATTGAGTTTAAATTATCCAAAATATCTGAGGCTGATGTATGCCCCATTTGTGGACGGGAATTAACTCCTGAACATAAGGCAATGCTTCAACAAGAATTTGAGAAAATTCGTAGCGAAAGTTGCGAAAAAATCGGTGAGCTCGAAAGAGAACTCAAAAATGCTGATGCTGAAAAGAAAAAGTACGAAAAAAGCCTTGAAAAATTGGCTCTAATTGATTCAAGGAAAATTGAGGATATTGCAGGCGAGATTGAGGAGTTAGATGCGAACATTCTTCAGGAACAGTCTGAGATAGACGAGCTGAAGCGTAAAGCTGCAGCGTTAAAGGAAATTGACGATGAAATAACGAATCTTGAAAGGGAAATTGATGAAATTAAGGATGCTTATCAGGATTATGAAGCGGCGAAACGTGAAATTACAAAATGGCCATCAAAAGAAGAAATTGAAGCTAACCTTGACAGAATCAACAAAGAGATTAATGCAGTTTCGAAGGAAATTGAAGCATTGATAGTTAAACTTGGATACAGACCGGAAAATCCTGAGCAGGAATTGGCGGATCTGCGGAGTAAAAAAGCCGAGTTTGATAGGAATGAACCGTTGGCAAAAAAGAAGGATTCTCTACATGGTGAAGTGCAGGGTTTAAAACAGGAATTAGCTGATAAAAAGTCTGCTCTTGAAAAGGTTTTGGCTGAAATCAACCAACTTGCGTACGACGAGAATCTTCATAAGGAACAACAAAAAGCATTTGAAAGCAAGGGGCAGGAAAAAACCAAGGTAGCCGCAGAAATTGTCAGATTAGAAACTGAGATCAAGAATAAAAATGAGGAAAAGGAAAAGTGCGAAATTGAGTTGAAGAAGCTTTTAGAAAAAGAAAAGGAAAAAGCCACGGTTGAAGAGTTCATCAAAATTCTTGAAAGCATTAGAGGTGCCTTCCACAAAGATGGGCTTCAAAGGCTGATTAGAGCGAGGTCAAGGCCCATATTAGAGAAGATGACGAGGGATTTCTTTGAAAGGTTTAACTTGGAATTTTCGGATGTTCAAATCGATGACGACTATGACATTTCGGTTATAGGACCTGCTGGTGTCCAAACCATAGACCAGATAAGCGGTGGCGAAAGGGTTGCGCTTGCAATAGCCCTAAGATTGGCGATAGCTCGATTATTGTCAGGTAAGGTCGAAACCATAATTATGGATGAGCCTACGACCCATCTGGACGAGGAAAGGCGGAAAGAACTCGTTAATATCCTAAATTCCTTCTTCAGAGAAGGTGGCAGAATTATCCCGCAGATGATTGTCATAACTCATCATCATGAAATTGAGGACGTAGCAGACGTGATATATAACGTAAACAAAAAAGAGGGCTACTCAACGGTTGAAACAGGAGCTATGTCATAAAGTTTTTGCAAAATCGAAACCCATTTGAAATACTAATGTGAGAATTTTTCGCGCAATTGGTTGGTTTTCTATTATTTCTGCGTATTTTTTGATATCCTCTAGGGACTTTCTTAACTTTGAAAGCGCTTCGCTGGAATTCTTTTCTGTTATTTCAAAGGGTGACGTTATTTTTCCATCTTTGACATCCGCATAAAGTCCTTTGATTTTCATCTGCTGTTTTTCCTGAATTTCTGGAAATCCCTTTCCTCGTTTAATCAGCTCTTTCAATTGGTTTTCAAACTCTGGTTTTCTGGATACGAACTGTTTCAATTGGTTTATCGTAGTGACGGATAAAACCCATGAAAGAAGCAATTTTATTAAATGTTCCCGTCGATTTGCGGATATTTGTTTTTGCAGTAGGTTCATATCTTCTTTGGATATTAGGTCGTATGAAGCAAGGAGGAATAATAGCGATTTGACAAGTTCATCCTCGCCGAGTATGCAAAAGGCCAACGCATGACCATAGCTTTTAAGCTCTATGAGTTTCGCCGCATCCTTTGCGTATTGTTCCGCGTTTTGGAGGCTTTTAATATGGACGGTTTTATAGACATTATTAGCGGCTGCAATTATTTAATTACCTCATTTCATTGCGTATGCAAGTTCTTTTTTGGGGGATTCACCTGGTGAGAGTATGTGGAGCCAGTCGTTTACTCTTTTTCTGTATTCTATGGCTATGTCCATGATTGTTTTTAGTTCTGTTTTGTCGATTGATTTGTTTGGATTTACGAGTTTTAGTAGTCCGCTTGCTATGCGTTTTACGGCTCGTTCGTCTCTTATGGTATAGTCGCCTATTAGTTCTATTTCTTGGTCGATTATGTGAGTGTAGTTTTGTTTTCTGAGTTCATGCATTGTTTCGCAGAAGTAGTCTGAGGCTATGCCGTATCCGCGTGATAGGTGGCGTGTGGACATGCTTATTTTTGGTAGTTCCCAGCCTGGGATAATGCCATTGATTCTCTCGATGAGTTTCGCCGGGTCGTTTTCTCTTATGTCGTTTGGTAATACGTATGTAAATTCCTCTACTGGTCTATAGGCGCTTTCTTCTGCTTCAACTTTGATGTTGCCCATTAGCATGAGCGCGCAGGTGCTTGTGACTCTTTTTGGTCCTCTTTCGTAATGTCCGCTTTCCATATAGTCTGCCAGTTTGCCCATCATTTCGTTGGGGTTTGTGAATTTGACTTTGCTGATTTCATCGAGGATTATGGCGTCTTTTGTTGCCAATTCGCCCAGTTCCCTGCGAGCTATGTTGTAGAAGAGGGTTGCCGCGCTTATGTTTCCGCCAGCAAAAATTCTGGTGTAGTAGGATGCGTTTCTGTAGAGGTAGGTTTTGCCTGTTTGTTTGGGGCCGAATTCCATGAGGTTTGTGTTGTTTTCGACGAGGGGGATTAGGCGTGTTAGGAAGATTAGTTTTTGTCTTTGGTTGTAGCGTTCGTGGTTTAGGCCTACTGTGTTTAGGATTAGGTCTATCCATTCTTCGAAGGTGAAGTATTCGCGGGCTTCTTGGAATATTTTTGGGTCTATGGTTGTGCATTGGAAGGGGACGAAGTCTTGTATAACGACAGGGGTCATGGTTGGTGGGGCTGTGTCTGGAGAATATGATAGTGTGGCGAGCCCCCACATTCCTGCCATGAGTAGGTTTGGGTTTTTGTCGAGGACGTCAAGGCTTATCATGCAGTCTTTTAGGTTTAGGTTTTGGAGGTGGGCTCTGTATGTGCCAAGTTCTACGTCTGTCGTTACTTTTATTTCGTCTATTATTGTTGTTTTGCCGGTGGTCATTATTTCTGAGAGGATTTTGTCTCTTTCTCTTGCTTCGTGGTAGTATTTTGCTACGAATTTGGAGAGTTCTGGGGCGTAGTTGTCTTCGCCGTATTTTTCTATGAATTGCGAAGCCAAATATTCGGTTACATATCTTGGAAGCATGAAGAATTCTTGTTTATTGGCTATGCGCTTGTCTGTTGCGAGATCGGCAAAAACCCTTTTCGCTTTGTTAAAAACTTCACTCATCCTTTTTCACCAAGCAACTCATCAAGCTTGGATGTTAAAATCTGATTTTTTCTGAACCTCTTACGTTCTTTAACATGGAGAGTAAATTTACCTTTTGCCACTTTTGTTTTAGCGATTATTTTGTATGGAATTTCATATTCGCCTGTTGGAAGCGGCGGAGTTTGAACTCTAAGGTTATCTTTTTCTTTGCTGGTTTCTAATTCCACTTTTCTATCTGGTAACTGCAACTCTATTTTAACCGTATCCTTCAAGGGATTGGAAACAGCCACTTCAAAGCTACCTGCAACATTGGGACTAGCGACAGCGTTTAGAAAGTCTACCGTTACCTCCATAGATTCCTCTTCGACAATTTCCTCCTCAATTTCTTCGCCTTCTAAGATTTTTAGTGCATTTTTGATTTCTTTCAGTTCTTCGCTGGTTAAGCCGTAGAGTTCTGCAACTGTGTTATCAATTTCCTCCTCAATTTTTGAAAGTTCAGTTACATTATTTTTAAAAGCAAATTCGTGAGCTTTTTTGGATAACCTGACCAATTCCATATGTAAATTGTTTCTTCTATCAAAAGGTGGCACTTTAACATAATCTAATACATGCGGGTCTGGATGTAAATGAATGTAGGATGTGACGCATCTCGAAATTGTCGAGTTAAGAATAGCGCAAATGTAGTGTGCTTCGTTTTCGTTTTCTAAAGGAACATAAACACATGTATAATCAGGTATGATAGGTTTATCTCTTAAATAGGGATCTGTGAAATTGCTAACAACCACGGCATCCACCTTAGTTCCGACCTCTTTCCACATAACCTTGAAAGGCGCAAATGTATGGTTATCTACTCGATAAACAAAAAAGAAAGGCGCATTTTTCCCAAATTGTCTATAATTTGCCCCATTTATAATTTCTTTTTTAAAATTATACAGAAAAGAATAAGCTCTTGGAAATCGAGTTTTCGCAATTGTTTCATTAAATATCTTTCCAGTTTTAGAATTATAGAGAAGTATTGCATAAAACGACTCTCTCATTTGAAATGCCCATCTTTTCAAATCTCTACCAAACAATACACGATAAAGCACATCTGACTCTACTTTTTCACTTAACTCCCTTGAAATCCTAACCTTAGCTCTCTTCCAAGAGACGTTTTTTACCAATACATCGTCATCAATCAAATCCAGCACTTGAACAATGAAAGCTTCCCGAGGCGTTAATCCCGCCCCTTCATGGGCTGTGTAAGCTGCGCGTCCTATTGCACTTTTTAGTCTTGCAAGCATCCCTTTCTTTAATGCTATCCACGGAGAGCTTATGTGGTTTAAAATAGGTTCTGCATGCAATTCGATACGTCTGGTTTTTGCCAAGACCTCTTCGAGCGACGATGATTGATCTACACTCATTTTTCATTCACGCACCCATTTGATATATTGAACAGGGAACTCCGTTTCTTCCCCTTTCTTTGCTATAAACAAGGCAGTTCTGTTTTGAGCACCTTCGAAAGGCAGTAAATCTACTAAATCGTGAATTTTTATAACCTTTACAGGAGTTTGATCTGGCAAAACGAACTTTCTGAAATTTTCTCCAGCTATTGATACGAATACTGTTTGTGTTATCAGAAAACCGAAGAGACCTGTGGATTTTAAAAACCTATGCATCCCCACGTAACTAAAGAGCATAGATAAGTCCATCTTAACTTGTGCTTGCAACTTATTTGGAATTATTTTATACTGCTGGTATAGGCTTTTTACAGCTTCCCTATACTCATTTGGTAGATTTTCCCATGCAACCCAAGGGGGATTTCCTATAACATAATTAAACTTTCCTTGAGAGCTTATGAGTGTGAGGGGAGCAAAAGCGTTCTTAATTATCGCTGTCCAGACATGATTTTTACCTTCCTCCTCAAGCCTTAAGAAAGTTTTATAAAGACTTCCTACAAGACGCAACTCTTCATCTTTTAAGTTGAGTTCATCTTTAACCATTCTTTGGAACTCCTCGAGTTTGAACCTAAGCCTAATATATCTATCCACAGCCTCAAGTAGCCTACTTAGTATGCCTCTATCGACTATAGTCTTTGGCAATTCAAAGACCCCTACATATGTTCTTATTGCATATGAAGTTCCCGTTAGGGTAGTTTTTGTTTCTACAAGTAAAGAATCGGCAAGGTAAACTGGTATCTCTATAGGGCCTTTTGCATGCTCAAAAAGATCGGCGATAGATAATAAGTAGTTTGTTCTGGCCGCTAAAACAGCAAGCGGATTTAGATCAAAACCAACAACATTCCGCAAGATGTAGCTAATTAAAATATCTTTTAGGTAATGTCCTTCGGCATACTCTCTAAATCTTTTTATCGTCAATATAAGGAAGGTTCCAGAACCGCATGCAGGATCTAATACGCTCAAATTGAGAGGAGCTATTGGATCATTTTTTTCACTTGCATATTTTTCGAAGCTCTCGACAGTCAGCCCTATTTCATTTAGAAGCAATTCTGCAAGCCAATCAGGCGTGTAGTATTCGCCTAAATCATGTCTAATCTTTTTGGGCACCAAGTTTTGGTATAGTCTTTTTAACAAGTCTCTGGTGTACTCTGGTTCAAGCACAGGTGTAGCTGGTTCATAATCAGCCAATCGTTTAGCTAAATCAGCAATCTTATTCGCTGTCTCCTGATCCAACTCTTCTAAATACCAAGAGAAATAATCGCCCTCAATAAAATTCGTAATATTCAGAAACTTCCTAAAAACGCCCCCACTTTCCAAATCTTCTAAAGCCCTCTTAAAAGCATCCAAACCCTTCATGTTCGCATCCTCAAGCTCAGCCACATAAGACTTCAACCATTTACCAGCACCAAAAAGATAAGCCACCTCAGCAGCCAAAAGCTTCATCACTAACGCATAATAAGTATGCACAGCAAAAAGCAACGCACTATAATCAACTTTTCCCGTTAAACCATACTCCGCCTCCAAACCCTTCAGCTTTTCAGGACTATAAGCGCAAACCTGCGAAAACAACCTTTTCCAATCGTTAAACAAAGCCTCAACCTTAGGGCTTTTAGAACCTACGACCTTATTATAAAAAGTATTCACCATGCTGACTGCAATATCGCTCTTCGGACCAAAGTCCCTAAGCAACTCGTCCACAGCCAACTTCTTCCGCCTAAGCCCCCTAATCGCCTCAACAAGCCTCAAAACAGTCTCTCGATTCAAATCATAAGGACCCCTCAAAACCCAATCCTTACTCTTCTCATCATAACGAACAAACGCAATACGGTCAGCCAAAATCACACCCAAAAACAACTTAAACCTACCCTCAACCTCCGCCTCCTTCCGAATATAACCAATCAACTGCTCCTTAGCCCTCGCAACATCAGCCTCCCTCAACAACTTCCCAGGAGCCTTATACTCAATAATCACATGACCATACAAAGCATCACTACGCCCACCAGAAACAAAAGTATACTCATAACGCCCAGGCGTAATCCCCAACTTAGAAATAACCTCACCTTCCAAAATCGCAGAAGCCTTAATCCTAAGCTCTTCCTCATTCCCAGCCGTAGCCGCAGCATGCTTAAGCCCAACCAGAACCTTATCAACATCAATTTCTCCAAATGAAGCCATACCCATAGTCCCTCACAAACACCAATCACCTACAAGTTTAAAATATAATCGCCTACAAAAATATTTAAGCACTCACAAAACATACTTGCAATGAATAAAAATGTCCAGCCTTTATAAAATTAAGCCGGACGGCGAATTACTGGAAATAGAAAGAGCCCCATTCTCTGACGAACCAAAAGAACTAGAAAACTTCGTAATGAAAAACGAAAGAATCCTCGGCAACATAGTTCTACTAAATCGGCAAGTTAAACTGCCAGACGACAATAGGATAGACATATGGGGTTTAGACACACTTGAACTTCGCCCAGTAATAGTTGAACTTAAGAATGTAATTACTGGAATCGAAATAATCCCTCAGATATTACCATACTATAGCTTCGTAAAATCTCATCCAGACTCACTAAAATTTAGAGCTTTATCAGACGAGAAGTTTATGTCAAAATTGGCATCACTAGAAATAGATCGAGAAAAACTAGATAAAGGTTTAGAAGGCGATCCAAAAGTAATCCTCGTGGCGCCTAGATTTAAAAAGGAGCTATTAGATGTAGTAGACTATCTCAATTTCGATATCGAGCTTGTAGAAATATACAGATACAAAACTGATGTAGGTGAATTTTTAGTAATTGTGAATAAACCCCAATCAACAGCACCTGCAAAAGCAACAGTCAAGGTTATGGAAGAATGGAATTGGGAAAAATATCAAAAGGAAGGGGTTTCAGAAAAGAAAATCGAAATAGCCAAAGGAATAAAAGATCAATTAGACATTATAGTTGAAAGAGAAAAAATTCCAATAGAGCCAATTTTTAGGAAACTCTACATACCCTATCAAAGTGGCAGAAGCAACGTATTCTGGATCGATTTAGGATACACCTCTTGGACCACCGGAGATATTCTTATAACTTTCTATTTAGATAAAAAACCCTATCTAGAGGCAGAAGGCATTAAAATCGAACACACAAAAACAAAGTGGAACGAAGAATACAATTTATGGAGCATCTTCTTCAATAAAGCCGTCGATTTATCCCCATTAATCCCATTAATCAAGAAATCCTACGAATATGTAACTGGGCAGAAATTGTAGTAAGGCTTGTTTGCGCCTCTCTTACTAATAATCATGTCCCTTTAAACTTTATGCTGAAAACCTCTTTGGGACAGAGAGTCTACAACAATAAAATTTCTGTCTAGTTCTCTTTTGCAAGGTATTTTTTCAAAGCTTCCTCTACAATAATGCTTAGAGCCCCTTTTTTATTGCCATACTTGGTTCGGATTATTTCTCGAAGTTTCTTCTCAACCTCGTCTGTTAAGGTTACGATGATTTTGCCCATCTAACACCACTTCTAGAAATCTAAAGTAATCTTTAAATATAAGCGTTAGAATACTTAAGATATCCAAAGATATGCTAAGATAATCGGTGATACGACTTTGTTCACGCCAAAAAATGAGCCAAATAACATGAAAGAGCTTACGAAATCTGTCGAAATATCAACCGATCCGCTACAGGATATGACGCAAAGCCCAAGTTTGGACTCTCTTCAAAACATGTTAGACCAGATATGTTCTCGAATTGCAGAACAATTTAACCTATATAATCAAAATGGAAAAATCCGAAAAGGCACTATCATCGAAGCGATAGCAGGATCTACATGCATTACATGTGCAAATCAAAGACTCTCTAACCAAAAAGCAACAAACAAAGTTGACGCACTGTATAAAGAATGTCACACTTTAGCAGTCAGCATTTTAGTTGAAGAGCTTTATCGCCTCCTTAACACGAGGGGCTATAAAGTTATGATTTCAGCTGAGGCAGAGTTAGAGTATGGAAAAGCAGACATTCTAATTACAGTAACAAATTATGGCTTAAACCTAAAGGGTAAAACAAAAGAACTTCTAATTGAAGTTAAAACTGGAAACTCAGTTTCGCTGACCCAAATTTTTAGATATCTCTTAGACTCTCGGAGTGATACTATAATTGTTTGGAGAATTAGAAAGCGTCAAGTCTTGGTTTTCGATGCACAGAAAATCAAGCCTTTACTTACGGAGTTTATAAGGATGATCTGTTTAAGGGCTGATAGGTTACTATCTTCTCAACAAACACAATCATGCCATCATGCAAAGGAATCAAACTATCAAGCATCGCAAGATGAACTCGAAAGAATGTTTGAAGAGTTTTCCAGCGCGCTGATAGAAACTTTGCCTACAATCTTACAAACGACTCTCGAACAATTGGAAATAGTTATCTCAAGTGAGCAAGGGGAGAACTGTGAACGAAAGGAATGAATCTAAGAAGGCCGGGGATGGGAATAATAATATCATTTTTGCCGCAATTTATGCTAGAACATCTTCACCAAACCAGAAATTCAACTATAGCATAAAGGAGCAAATTAATCAGTGTTGGAAATATTGTAGTGAAAGAAACTGGGTTGTGCGTTATGTT
>Ga0272448_1000709_pt1 | contig 49211 bp, 42 predicted proteins | sample YNPCB0191_FD_202220 | JGI IMG/M metagenome (GOLD analysis project Ga0272448, IMG submission 202220) | Hot spring sediment microbial communities from Yellowstone National Park, WY, United States - YNP-CB-019-1 | ecosystem: Environmental > Aquatic > Thermal springs > Hot (42-90C) > Sediment... | reverse complement strand
GCATCAGGCCGTGCTGCGTCTGCAATCGTCCCGCGGTATCGACGATGCAAACGTCGGCGGCGGTTTCCAGGGCGCGGGCGACAGTGCGATGGGCTACACTGGCGGGATCGCTGCCGCTGGGGCCGGTAACGATTTCCGCTCCCAACCGCCCCGCCCAGATCGTCAACTGTTCCACGGCCGCGGCGCGAAAGGTGTCCGCGGCGCCGAGCACCACCTTTTTGCCTTCTGCCTGAAACATGTGTGCGAGCTTGGCGATAGTCGTGGTTTTGCCGCAACCGTTGACGCCGGCCACCATGACGACAGTCGGACCGGCGGCGGCATAGCGAATCGGCGCCGCCGGTTGGGCCAGCAACGCCCTGAGTTTGTCTTTGATGTGCCGCAACACATCGGCCATTTCCACTACGCGGGCATGATACAGCTTGTCAATTTCGCCGACGATCTCCTCGGCGGTCTCCACGCCCATGTCGGTCTTAACCAGGGACTCAAACAGTTCCCTCAAGAACACGGCATCCACCAGGCGTCCCTGCGTTTTGAACAGGTCGCGGATGTCGGTGTTCAATAACTGAGCGGTTTTGCGCAGGCCTTGCTTAAGTTTTTCGAGTATGCCCATCGTTGGTATGTGATACTGAGTGGTAGGATTCCGAAATTGTGATTACGCAGTTTCCATGTTTTCGCTTGGCTTCTGAACGTCGGCGGCAGTGTGTTCGCCGGGAGCGGTTTCGTGCATTATTTTATCCAGGATGCCGTTGACGAACTGCGCGGAACGGCTGCCGCCGAAGCGTTTGGCCAATTCTACAGCTTCGTCGATTACGACGCGCGGGGGCGTTTCGCCGGCAAGCAGTTCGAACGCCCCCAGCCGCAAAATATTGCGGTCCGTCGCCGCCATGCGGTGCAGGGGCCAATTTGCGGCATAGCGGCGGAGCAAGGCGTCGATTTCCGCTCGTCGCTCCCGCACCCCGAATACCAGCTTTTCGGCGAAGGCAATCAAATCTTCACCGCGCAGTCGGCCGCGCAACCACTGCTCCGCCTCCGGGCGGCCGAAGCGAGGATTCAAATCCTCTTGATAGAGGAGTTGAAAGGCGACTTCACGTGCTCGACTGCGCCGCGTCATGGAATACTCTACCTGGGATAGCAAAAAACAGCCGCAATCCTTATCGGCGTAGGCGAAAAAACCAACCCTCATTGTTTGTCGGGCAGTTTGGTAAGGAGGTTCGCCATTTCCAGCGCCGCCAGAGCACAATCCACCCCCTTATTGCCCTTCGGCGACGAAGAATGATTTTTATCGGCGGTAGCCGTCGCTTTGCCGGAGCGGGCGAGCGCCTGTTCCAGGGTGTCGCAAGTGAGCACGCCGAAAAGCACCGGCAGTCCGTAGCGCAGGCCGATTCGGCTCAGGGCCAGGCTCACCGCCCGATTGATGTGCCGGTCGTGGCTGGTTTCGCCGCGAATCACTGCGCCGAGGCAGAGGATCGCCGCATATCGGCCTGCGGCAGCCAGTCGAGCCGCAACGGTAGGAATCTCAAACGCCCCCGGCACCCAAAACACATCGATTTGTTCATCCGGCACGCCGTGCTCTTTGAGCGTTTCGACGGCGCCGTTGAGCAAGCCTGAGGTAACCGACTGATTAAACCGCGAAACCACAATGGCGAACTTGCAGCCGCTGGAAGCAGACGGATTTCCTTGAAAGATATTAGGCATTTCTGTTTTACCGGACTCAAAACAAAAACAAGTTTTTCCCCCCGTGCTTAATCGTTTTCTTCGCCTTCGGAGCTTTCTTGAAGGTTCGTATGTCACGCGAGGGCGGCAAATCGAGTTTTTTTCCGGCCAAAAGTTCTGCGATGGTCAGAATCTGGATGCGCGGATGTTCGGTTCCCCAGGGAGAATCATAATAACCTGCTCCGGCGGCTTCGCGCCTCATTTGTCGGCTCGGCTTCTCAAGGGTGATGAGCGCACCGACGGCGGCATTCTCGCGTTCTACCACGCCGCGTAAGTCGCGGACGAAGGCCACCTGGACTTTGCCCGACTTGACAGATAGCACCACCTGTTTTGTTTGTTGCGATGCTGCATCATCATGAAAGAACAACTGACCGTCGATTCCCCTGTCGGCGCCTTTTTTTTGTTCAACCGGCCGCGCGCCGACCAAACCTAACGCCCACCACTGGAACTGGAAAGGGTCCTGGGCGGCCAAGGCCCGCGCACCCTGAAGATCGACCGGCTCGCCAACCACTTCATAGGTTTTCTCGATGTCCTCTCCGAAAGCATCTCGCAAACGGTGCTTAATCAGCGAAACGGCCAGGTGCGTAATGTCGATGCCGATCCACCGGCGGTTCAGGCGTTGTGCGACGGCGATCGCCGTGCCGCAGCCGCAGAAAGGGTCAAGTACTATATCGCCTTCATTGCTACTAGCCTTGATGATGCGCTCCAACAAGGCTTCCGGCTTCTGGGTCGGATAACCGAGCCGTTCGGCGGCGCGGGCGGAGATGGGGAAAATGTCAGACCAGATATCTGAGACGGCTCTGCCGGTCAATTCGTCGGCATACCATTTAAGCCGGGGAGTTCCGCCCTGTTTTTTCGGCCAAAAGATTCTTTCCACAGCATCTAAGGCATCCAGCTTTTCCTGAATAGTGCCCTCGCGGATGCCGAGATGCTCCATAATTTTTCCTGGCAGCGCCCAATGTCTTCCTACTGCGGTAGGGTCAATACCGCGCCACGGCCGTCCGCTTTCTCCGTGCTTTACCGTGCCTCGCCCGGTCAAAGAAATCGGCTGAAATCGCCGCCCGTCGGCGTCTCGTTGGGTGAAGTGCTTCTCAATATATCTTCGGCTATGCGGCAGCCGCAATCCGGTCCAGTTGAAAGCTCTGGTTTTTGCGTAAAACAAGAGCACATCGTGAACAGGAGCATATTTTTTCGATGAGCCGTGCGCATGGGTTCGCTTCCAAATAATTTCATTAAGGAAATTGGTCTGGCCAAATACTGCGTCCATGAGCAACTTTAAGTAGTGGCCGGCCGTGGGATCGCAGTGAAGGTAAATGCTTCCGGTGGGTTTCAAGACGCGATGTAATTCCTTCAATCGCTGAGCCATCATCGAGAGATAGGCCAGCAAATCGTTGTCGCCCAAGGCGCGGCGAAAGGCTTGCATAACCAACGACACTCGACCGCCGGCCTCAACCACCTCTTGATACGCCGCTGCGGATGCCTCGTCCCAATGCCATGTGTCCTCGAAGGCGCGAATCTGTGCCGCAGAACGAGTGCCGTTCTGCTCCGCGAACAGGACATTGTAGTCCTGGTCGCTCTTAAACGGCGGGTCGAGGTAGATTAAATCCACCGATTCGTCGGCAATGTATTGCCGGAGAACATTTAAGTTGTCGCCGTAATAGAGTGTGTTTTTCATGTTCTTGCCCAGCGGAGATCGGATAAAGCTTCGTTATTTTCACGGCCAGGCAATAAATTGGCAACAAGGGGCCGCCCAAAAAGGCCGGTTCCGCCATTACATCTTCATGTTCATGCTCATCAGGAACTCGGCGTTGGTCTTGGTTTTTTGCAGGCGGCTGACGAGGAACTCCATGGCGTCCGGGGGATTCATGTCGCTGAGCACGCGGCGGAGGATGCAGACGCGGCGATGTTCCTCCGGGTCCATGAGCATCTCTTCCTTTCGGGTGCCGCTGCGGTTGATGTCGATGGCCGGCCAGATGCGGCGATCCACCAGGGAGCGATCGAGCACGATTTCTTGATTGCCGGTGCCTTTGAACTCCTCGAAAATCACTTCGTCCATGCGGCTGCCGGTATCGATCAGCGCCGTGCCGATGACGGTCAGCGAGCCGCCTTCTTCCACCTTTCGTGCGGAGCCGAAGAAGCGTTTGGGCTTTGTCAGGGCATTAGCATCCACGCCGCCGGAAAGCAGTTTGCCGGAGGGAGGACACTCGGCATTCCAGGCGCGGGCATAGCGGGTGATGGAATCCAGGAAGATCAATACGTCGCGCCCGTATTCCACCATCCGTTTGGCTTTTTCCAGGACCATTTCCGCAACCTGGATATGCCTTGAGGCAGGTTCGTCGAAGGTGGAGCTGACGACTTCGCAATTCGGTCCTTTCACCTCGCGCTCCATGTCGGTGACTTCTTCGGGCCGCTCGTCTATCAGGAGCATGAAGACGTAGAGATCGGGATAGTTTTTCAGGGCGGCGCGGGCCATTTTCTGCATGAGAATCGTTTTCCCCGCCCGCGGCGGGCTGACAATCAGACCTCGCTGCCCAAAACCAATCGGCACAATCAGGTCCACGACGCGCATTTCGATCTCATCCGGCGTCGTTTCCATGCGGATTCGCTGATTGGGGTGCAGCGGCGTCAATTCGTCGAACGGCACCTTTCTGGCCAAAATGGCCGGGTCTTGATGATTGATGGCTTCGATCCGCAACAGGGCGAAATAGCGCTCGTTCTCTTTAGGCGGACGTATCTGGCCGGAAATCACCATCCCCGTCTTCAAGCCGAACCGACGAATCTGGCTCGGTGAGACATAGATGTCGTCGGGGCAAGAAAGGTAATGATAATCGGGGCTGCGCAGAAAGCCGAAACCATCGGGCAAGACCTCTAATGTGCCCTCGCCGAACATCAAGCCCGTCAGCTTTATCCGCTCTTTCAGAATCTTGAAAATCAAATCCTGGCGCTTGGCGCCCGCGTAATCGATGTTTTCTTTTCGGGCGACTTCGATCAGCTCGGCCATGGACATGCGCTGCAATTGGGCGAGTTGTGTGTCTTCGGCCGGCTTGGGTTGGGCAACGTCTTCCTGGGTCGGCTCTTTTTCTCTGGTCCGTTTGCGGCGATTTTCGGCGGCGATTTCTTCGGCCAGCGACAGCGGCTCTTCTTGCTCTAATGCCCGCAATGCTTCGCGGGCGGCAGGCGTCAGATGGGAATCCGATTCATGGTAATCATACTCTCGTTCGGGCCGGAATGGCTGCTCTTCTCGATTCATGCTCATCTCTACTACTCCTGATTGGGGAATCTGCTAACACGCGGAAGGCATTAGCGGCAGGTAAATCGGGTAAGTCGCTATACGTTCCGGAAAAACGATTAGCTGAATGATTATTCTTAGCGCTTTTTGCCCGACAAGTCAAGCGCTGCACTCTTTTCTGTTTTGTTTATTGTATATCGAAAATAACGGGCCATTGTCGTAACTTATTATACCACCCCATCTTCCATAGTCGGGGGCCGTTTTTTCAGCGGAAAAGTGCAGTCCAGAATTGTTCCACCTGCGCTTGTGTCCGCTCTATGGGGCCGGAATTGTCTATTATCACATCGGCAGAGGCGCGTTTTCGGGCTAAGGAATCCTGAGCGTCTTCCCTGGCGGAAAAATCTTTCTCGAGCCAACCCCGAGATAACGCCCGTCGTAACCGTTCTTCCCTGGGGCAGTCCACAAAAACCATTTTTTCGCACAACTCATCCCAGCCCGCCTCACGTAGCAAGGGTGCGTCCAGCACTGCTACTTTCACGCCGGCGGCAGCCATCTCGTCGGCCTCTCGCCGGAGCAAGTTCAAGATTTCAGGGTGCGTAAGTCGTTCCAAATACTCGCGTTCCTGCCGGGCCAGTGGGCCGGGAGCAAACACCAGTTGTGCCAGCCGACAGCGATCAATATGTCCGTCTTCGCCGAAAATTCTTTCTCCCCATCGTTGCCTGGCGGCTTCCTCCACTTGGGGCAAGCGCAAGACCTCATGGCCGACTCGATCGGCATCCAAAATTCCGGCGCCGAGTCGGGCGAACATCTCGGCCACCGTACTTTTGCCGCCGGCTACGCCCCCAAGAATCCCGATGATACGCATCATGCCAAATCAATTGGAATGACCAACAGCCGAAAGGAAACTATGCTTTGCGGCCGATTGTCAATGCAAACTTATTTTTTCCACCTCAGCCCAATTCGCGCCGGCCTTGAGTTCGACTTTCAGCGGCACGCTCATTGCAACCGCCTGCGACATCTCTTCGTTGACGATTTCGGCGAGTCGGCGCAGCTCGTGCGGCGGGACTTCAAAGATCAACTCGTCGTGGTTTTGCAACAGCAATCGAGCCGTCAAACCCAGGCTGTTCATGCGGCGAAAGACGGCGAGCATGGCCTTCTTGATCAAGTCCGCCGCCGAACCCTGAATGACCGTGTTGACAGCCGTGCGTTCTGCCAGGTTTCTTTGTCGCCCGGCGCCTTCGCGGATGCCGCTGATGGCGCGTCGTCGTCCGAGGATAGTTTTAGCATAACCTGTTTCCCGGCATTCCGCCAGTATTTTCCGCAAAAAACCCTCGATACCGGGATATTGCTTGAAGTAGTCGTCAATAAAGTCGGCCGCCTGGCGTTCGGGAATGCCGAGGCTGCGCGCCAGGCCGACAGGCCCCTGGCCGTAGATCACGCCGAAATTGACCGCCTTGGCCGCGCGACGCATTTCCGGCGTAACTTTCTCCAGCGGCACGCCGGCAATTTGCGCCGCCACGCGCGCATGAATGTCTTCGTCCGCCGCAAACGCTTCCTGGAGCTGCGGATCGCCGGAAAAGTGCGCCAATACACGTAACTCGATTTGCGAATAGTCCGCCGAGAGCAACAGCCAACCTTCCTCCGGCACGAAGGCCGAACGAATTTCCCGCCCTTCTTCAGTACGGATGGGAATGTTTTGCAAGTTCGGCTCGCTGGAGCTTAAACGGCCGGTTGCCGTTACCGTCTGGTGAAACGAAGCATGTATGCGGCCGGTTTCAGGGCAAATCATCGCCGGCAAAGCGTCGATGTATGTCCCTTTCAGCTTGGCGAACTGACGATATTCCAATATCTTCGCCGGCAGCGGGTGGGAGGCGGCCAACTCTTCCAAGACTTCGGCGTCCGTACTCGGGCCGGTCTTCGCCGTACGTTTTACGACCGGCAACTTCAATTCATCAAACAATAATTCCTGGAGCTGCTTCGGAGAGGAGATGTTCAACCGGCGACCGGCCAAACGATAGATTTCTTCTTCCAGGGCGGCCATGCGCTCGGTGTAACGTTGATCAAGTTCCGCCAGACGGGCGACATCCACTTTAACGCCGACGAATTCCATCTCCGCCAGCACTTTCACCAGCGGCAATTCGAGCTTCTCGAACAAATCGTTTAAGCCGGCTTCCGCCAGCTTTCCTGCCAGAATCGGCCGCAAACGCCAGGGAAGCCAGGCGTCCTGGCCGGCATATTCGGCGATACGGGCGACGGAGACTTCATCCATTTTTTTCGCCGCCTTGCCGCCGCCGATAAGGTCCGAAATTTTAATTGTTTCATGTTGCAAATAGACCTGGGCCAGCTCGTCGAGGCTGTGACTTCGGCGGCCGGCTTCCAGGAGATAGTCGGCGAGCATGGTGTCGAAGCTCAGGCCCTGAAGTTTCACGCCGACATTACGCAGCACAATCATGTCGTACTTCAGATTCTGGCCCACCTTGCCCAAGTTCGGGTCTTCCAGGATAGGCTCAAGCAGCGCGATTGCCTGATCGGCGTCGAGATGTCGCTCGCCGTCGGGCGTGCGCAGCGGCAAGTACCAGGCTTCGGATTCATTCCAGCAGAAGGATAGCCCCACGAGTTTTGCCCAACGCGGCCGAATGTCGGTGGTCTCCGTATCCAGGGCGAAACTTTTCTGCGCGCGCAACAGAGCCGTAAAACGCGCTAAGGCTTCCGGCGTATCCACCACCAGGATTTTCGGCCTCAGACGGGCGGTGGAACTTACCGCCGGCTCGACGGCGGCAAGTTTTTGCTGTTCAGCTTTCGCCGCCGGCCGAGACGCAACTTCCTGCCGAGAAGTCGGTCGGATTTTTTCCGCTATCTCAAGCAATTTTCTTTCCAGAGAGCGAAAACCAAGCTCGCGGAACAACTCTCTCGCCGCCGCGAGGTCGATCCGCCCGGCGCGTCCGGCTTGCCAGTCAACTTGCAGCGGCACGTCGGATTTCAGCCGGACAAGTGCGCGGCTGAGCAAAGCTTGGTCCTTGAAGCGGAGCAGATTATCGCGGCGTTTTTCGCCGGGCACTTCGGCCGCATGGTGAAAGACGGCTTCCAGCGTGCCGAACTTTTCCAGCAGCTGCCGCGCGAACTTCGGCCCGATCAGCGGCACACCGGGGACGTTATCCACTGCATCGCCGACCAGCGCCTGAAAATCGACGACTTGTTCAGGCATGATGCCCCACTCCTCGCGGAGTCGCAGGGCGTCGAAAAATTCATCTTTGCGGATGTTGTAAAGCCTGACCTGCTCCGAAATCAATTGCCGGCAATCTTTGTCGGAAGTAACCAGGACGCATTTTCCGCCCTGCTCCTGGACGATTTTAGCCAGGGTAGCCAGAACGTCGTCCGCCTCGAACGTCTCGCAGCCCAGGGCCGGTATGCCGAAGACACTAATCAAGCGATGCGCCAGGGCGATTTGCGGGAGCAGATCATCCGGCATTTCGACGCGGCCGGCTTTATAAGCTTCAAACATTTCATGCCGAAAAGTCTTGCCCGGCATGTCGAACGCACAGAACAGGTAGTCAGGCCGCTTTTCTTCCAGGATAAAGAGCAGGTCGCGGGCAAAACCGAAAACCGCCCCGACCGGCTCGCCGCGCGGGCTGCTCATTTCCGGCAGGGCATGAAAAAGCTGATGCAACAGCGAATGAACGTCCAATGCCCAGACTTCTCTGCCCGCAATACTCTCCGTGGAATGTTCTGCGCCCTCCTTGACTTCGGGAGCTTGATGGTTCCAAAAAGTAGAATCCCTACAGTCGGCAGAAGCAGTATTTTCCGCACCAGCCTGGGTATCACTCTCAAAGCCGGGCAGTGAGGCTTGTTTTTGATGGCGAAAAAGGGGCTTGTCGTCCATAAATGATTTTGCGGAAAAGCAATGCGGACTGATGTTCTCCTGCTAAGATGGTATGAGGTTCTCTTAGGCGGCGTCAACGCCCCACGGCCATAAAGTTTCCCAAAATCCTTTTCGTTGACACTCCATGTTAAGCTGGGTAAAATCAGGTAAAGAAGCCCCCCTTGGTCTTCTGTCGTTGTGGCAATCTCAAAGCGTACAGGAGTATGCCTTTTATGGCTCGCGAAAATCAAGGTCTTCAAATAGCACTAATCGTTTTCGTCATGCTCACGCTCATCCTGGGCGTAACGACGTATCTGTTTTACCGCCAATATGATGAGGCGAATCTTCGCGCGCAAAACAGCCAGGCCGAGGCCGGTAAGCAGACCCAGATGGCCAACAAGTATCAGGAGGATGCCAACGAGCTGAAACGCTTGATAGGCGCGGCCAAGACCGAGTCGGTGGATGCCATTGTCGCCGCTTTCAACGAAGACATGAAAAAATACGGCGGCAGCTATCCTGAAGAAAGCCGCTTCTACCGACTGTTGCTGGAGAAGATGCAGAAGACGATAGACGAGAAGAACATGGAGTTAGCCGACGCCAAAGCGCAGTTACAACGGCTGGAAGAGGAGTATAAGGTCCGTGAGGCGAGCAAAGACCCGCAGATGAAACAGTTCGAGGAAGCCCGCGACAAAGCCGCCCAGGATTTGGCCGCCGAGCAGGCGAAGTATCAGAACGAGCGTACACGAATCACCCAGGACCAAGCCAAACTTCAGGCCGACTTGCAAAACACCCGCAAGGAAGCTTCGGACAACCTGGCCAAAGTGGAATCCAAATTGAAGAAGACCGAGGATTTGGTATCCAAGCTGAGCAATATCATCGACGAGCAGTCCACCAAACTGGAAAAGCTCACCGGCGGCAAGATCGATTCGCCGGATGGAGAAGTGCTCTGGGTGAATCAACGCAGCCGAACGCTCTGGATCAATCTCGGCCGCGCGGATGCCTTGCAACCGCAAATCAGCTTCAGCGTCTATCCCGGCGATGTCGGCGAGTTGACGGTGGACCACAAAAAGGGGAGCATCGAGGTTACGCAGATTCTCGGCGATCACCTGGCTGAAGCACGCATTATCGAAGACAGCGAGGCCGCGCCGATTCTGCCCGGCGACAAAATCGACACGGTGTTGTGGAATCCGAATCAGAAAAAACGTTTCGCCCTGGCCGGCTTATTCGACATCGACGGCGACGGACGCAGTGACCTGGAAGCCGTACTGAATCTGATTCGCATCAACGGCGGCGAGGTGGATTGTTATATCGCCGACAGCGGCAAGGATAAATACAAGCAAATCGGTCAACTGTCGGTAAACACCAACTACTTGATTCTCGGCGAAGCACCTACGGAGAAAGGCGATCCCGCCCAACTCGAGGCTTTCACCAAAATCCTCCGCGACGCCGCACAGCTTCGGATTCCCACCGTGCAGTTCGGTGATGTATTGCAACGGATGGGCTGGAAAAACGTCTCGGCCGTAGTGCGCTACGGCCGCGGCGCCAATCCGGCCGATTTCCGCGCCAAGCCGGAAGGCGGCGTGCCGCGAAAGTCCACCGGAAACGTGAGCGACCTCTATCAAAAGCGTCAGCCGCCCAAGGCGCCGCCTAGCATCTATTAAGCCCACACGCTATAATCCTTGTTTGTGAGTCGGGCGTCGTTTGCTCGCATTCTTCGGGCCGTCTGAGGGGTGAAGTCCGTCCGTTTCCTTGCCGGAAGGAGGTTTCGGGGCGATGAGCAATCCCGTTCCGCTGGGCACCCTGGAACGCGAATACTTGGGTGTTCGCTGTCGGTTGTTGGAATTGGCTGCTGCTCTGGACCGCATTGCACGGCACGACGGGCCGGCGGCCGAAGATGATGCCCGCATGATCCAATTTCGTCAAGCCCTGGAAATTCTGGCCGACCGTGAACCGCGGAAAGCCGAACGCGTGCAAATCGTGTTTTCCCTGCCGGTGGAAGAATAGGCTCTCCGGCAAGCACCCAGCGACGAAAAAGCCATCGTGGTCTATAGAGCATTTGTTACTGTTTTAGTGGTGGGCATTTCTTATGTATTTCATTGATCCGCACATTCACATTGCCTCGAGGACGACCGACGATCTGGAAGCGCTGGCCAGGGCCGGCTGCGTCGCCGTCGGCGAACCGGCGTTCTGGATGGGTTACGACCGCACGCACGTCGCCGGTTTTTACGATTACTTCCGCCAACTTACGGAATGGGAACCACGCCGCGCGGCCAACTATGGGCTGCAACATTATGCCTGGGTGGGACTGAACGCTAAAGAAGCGGAAAATCCCACCTTCGCCAGAGAAGTCATCGCCATCTTGCCGCAATTTCTCGCCAAGCCGAACGTCCTCGGCGTAGGCGAGATCGGCCTGAACAAATGCACCAAAAACGAAGCGGCCACGCTGGAAATGCTCATCGATCTCGCTTTACGCAGCGATGAACAAATGCTTTTTCACACGCCCCATCTGGAACATAAATATCGCGGCACGCGCATGATTCTGGACATGTTGCACAACCACCGTCAAGCCGATCCCCCTCGTATCTGGATCGACCATTGCGAGGAGCATACCATTCGGCAGGTATTGGACGGCGGATATTGGGCGGGGCTGACGCTGTATCCGACCACCAAAGTTACGCCGGAACGGGCGGTGGACATGATTGAGATTTACGGCCCGCAACGGATTCTGGTTACTTCTTCGGCGGACTGGGGACCATCGGACCCTTTGGCCGTTACGGCTTTCATGGCCGCAATGCGACGCCGTGGCCACAGCGAAGCGATGATTCGCCAGGTGGTTTACGACAATCCGCTGCGATTGATGTCTCAAAGCCGGAACTTCAAGTTCACCCCGCCGGCCTGAAGCGTGGTTTTCCCATTCCCGCCATCTCCGCTCTGCTGGTCTGAGGGTTGGGCAAAGGGCTATAATATAGCCTGAATGCCTGGGTTCTGTAGCGCGAACACCGTGGGGTGAGCTGGAGATGCTGGTCGGCGTTTGTATCGGCTGTGCCGTAGTCGGTTATGTCCTGGGGCTGGTGCTCGAGGCCACGCGGCCGCTGTGCACCCGACCGACACACGGCTGGTTAAAGGCGGCGGTGATTTTCGGACTAGTGTTTCATGCCGCCGCCCTCTACTTCCGCGCACTCAGCGAACCTTCGGCCCCGTTATCCAGCGAACGGGATTGGTATCTGGCCGCATCCTGGGCGGCAGGCGTGGTGTGTGCCTATCTCATTTTTTTGCGACCACAAACCCCATTCGGTTTGTTTCTCCTGCCGCTGGTGCTGGCCCTGTTAGGCGCTGCCGGTATGTTGGCTGATACGCGACCGCTGCCGGAGCCTGCTTCACGCGCCTGGGGGATGATTCATGGCCTGGCATTGCTCCTGGCGGCGGTTTGTGTGTTGATCGGATTTGTTGCGGGCTGGATGTATCTGATGCAGGCGCGACGGCTGAAACACAAACGCACCACCGCCGCCGGCTTCCGGCTCCCCAGCCTGGAATGGCTTCAGCAAATCAATCACCGTGCTCTCTTGATTTCGCCGTTGCTGTTGGGCGTGGGGATCCTCTCCGGCTTAGTGCTCGACCGGCTGGGGGATGCGAACGTTTCGCGACTGAGTTCCTCTGATCCGCTAATTGCGGCCACGTGGGTGATGTTCGCCTGGCTGGCGGCTGCCGCCGTAATCAGCATTTTCTATCGGCCGGCTCGTCAAGGCCGCAAAGTGGCATACCTCACGCTGGCCGGCTTTGTTTTTTTGGTAGTGATGCTGGCCGCGGGACTGGCTCTGGAAAGTCGGCATTGGGGCGGGCGAAAACGCGAACATCGAGTTCCCAACGCCGCGGCTTGGAAAACGGAAACGGCTCGTTCGTCTCCATCCATGCAGAATCTTTTGCCTGGAGGACGCAGATGCTGATCCAGGTTGTCGGTTGTAGCCATCATTGTACGCCGCTGGAGGCGCTGGAACGGTTGACGTTTTCGCCGGCCGAAACCCGCGAAGCCCTGGACCGCTGGCGACGCGTGTTTCCCGGCGTTGAGGCCGTGCTGCTCTCGACCTGCAACCGCATCGAAGTCTATGCCGCAGCGGAGCAGGGAGACTTGCCGGATGTGCGGCAAATCGCGGCTTTTCTCGCGCGGTTCCGCGGTCAGGAAGCGACCGCTGATTGCGAACGCTTTTATTGTCGGCAAAATGAGGAAGCCGTCGGGCATTTGTTCGCCGTAGCTGCGAGTCTGAACAGCATGGTGCTCGGCGAGCCGCAAATCCTCGCCCAGGTCAAGCGCGCTTATCAGACCGCTGCGGAACATAATGCCACGGGGCCGCTGCTTCATGCCTTGTTTCAGGCGGCAATTCACACGGCGCGCCGCGTCGCCACCGAAACCACCATCCATCAACGCCGCGTCAGCGTGGCCAGCGTCGCGGTGGCCGATTTCGCACGCGGATTATTCGAACGCTTCGACGATAAACATGCTCTGGTTATCGGCGCCGGTAAAATGGCCGAAGAAACGCTCCGCTACCTATACGAAGAAGGCGTGCGCAGCTTGAGTGTGATCAATCGACATCTGGAACGCGCCGTCGAATTGGCCGCACGCTGGGGCGGTCAGGCTATCGCCTGGAAAGAGCTACCGAATGCCCTGGCCGACGCCGATCTGATTGTCAGCACCACCGGCGCGGGCAAGGCCGTGGTTGAATGTCGCCATTTTGCGACCATCGACGCTCAACGCCATCGACCATTGCTGATTCTCGACCTGGCCGTGCCGCGCGATTTCGAGCCTGCCATCGGCGAGCTGCCGGATGTGTATCTCTACTCGCTGGAAGACTTGCAGGAAGTTTGCCGCCGTAACCGCAAGGAACGCGACAAGGAACTGCCGGCTGCCTATCGCATCGTCGAACAGGAAACGGCGCGGTTTATGACCGAATTGTTCCATCGCTCCGTGTGGCCGACCATCGAACGCCTGCGAAACGGCTGGCAAAAAATCAAAGAAGACGAACTCGAACGCCTGCTGAACAAACTTCCGCAACTTGACGAGCATGACCGAGAGGAAGTGCGCTACGCTTTCGATCGTCTGGTCAACAAGCTGCTCCACCCGCCGTTGGAGTCGCTGCGCGAGGAATCGCGGAAGGGAGTACCGCGGAGCCTCTTAGAAGCCCTGGCCCGTCTCTTTCAGCTCAAAGATTGACGGGCCGGCGCAATTTTCTTCCGGCTCCAGCCAAAGGAAGCACCGCCAAGCGGCCGCTAGAGCAATTCGATTGTCGGCGAAACCCGACGACCGGCTTGATCTTCAAAGTGCGTATGAAACGGTCCATCTTCAGGGCGCCAGCCGGGCACAAGAATCGGCAGATTGCCTTTCTTGCCCAACCGCACCGGTTGCCGCAACGGCGGGCCTTTCGCGCGCTCGATGACCCAAATGTAACCCTTCGGGTCCGGCTCGCCGGCGATGACTTCGTAATCCACGCTGAAGCTCATCAAAGTTCCTTCCGGCCCTGTCTGGGGCAGCGCCACACCGGTAGAAAGCGCAATCGTATGTTGCTCGGCCTGCGGCGCGGACGGAGCAACAGGCGGCGCAGGGGGAGGCGCAGCGGGCAGTTCCGGCGGACCCGGCTCCGCTGACCTCGGCATTTCGTTTTGCCTTTCCTCTGCTTCCTGGCCTGGCATATCCGGCGGCGCAGGCGGAGTGATTGCTTCCGGCGGCGGTGGCGGCGGCAGCTCCGGCGGAGGTGGCGGAGGAGGCTGCAAACCTATCTCATCCCCCGCTTTTCCCACCGCCGAACGCTCATCTTTTGCCACCTGCTGTGAACAACCTCCCAAAACACACACTACCACCGCAAGAGAAACACTCAGGAAAGTTAGGTGCCACCCAGACTCTTTAGTTCCCCATAATCGCTTGGCTTTCATGTTATTTCCCACCTTAGAAAAGACTCCCGAATTGCCGGCACTGCAATTCCTTATATTTTATCATGCCTGGTGTTCCTGTCTAAACTGGGCCGGACCAAATGTATGTCGTTGCGTATCAGCCGGCCTGCTCCCCAAAAAGCTGAGTTAGATGTTATGGGAGTCCCGAAGCGAGTGTGCCTGGGGGGTGCTGGGTGCTATGCTGCTTCGGGCAAGGCAAGCTGGAACAAGCCGAAAAGTTCCGCCGCGTCCAGCCCCACGCCCTGCGCCCAGCCCTCGCCGGCGAAGATGGTTTCAAACAGGGTTTGTTTTTCTTCCAGAATGCGGTCGATTCGTTCCTCGATGGTGTTGAGGGTGATAAATCGCACCACATTGACGGCCCCTTGCGCACCGATGCGATGCGCGCGGTTAATGGCCTGGGCTTCGACGGCGGGGTTCCACCAACGATCGAAAAGAAAGACGTACTCGGCAAACTGGAGATTCAATCCCACGCCCCCGGCGCCGTAGCTGATCAGCAGCACGCGGTAGTTCGGCTCGTCGCGGAAGCGGGCGAGCACCGCCTCCCGCTCTCGGACAGGTATGCGGCCGTGGTATTCCAGGGGGGCGAAAGGGGCGAGTCGTTTGCGCAAATGCCGCAGCGTCCCCACCCATTGGCTGAAGACCACCGCTTTTCGGCCGCTGGCGACGATCTCTTCCAGATCGGCTTCGAGGCGTTCCAGTTTTGCGCTTTCGCCGCTGAGAGGATCGAAGTTGCAGATTTGTTTCAGCCGGAGGATGAGTTCAAAGACGTGGCGAATCGTCGCCTGGCGACCGAGCGACTTTAATCGCAAAACGCCTTGCTCTTCCGCCAGTCGATAACTTTCTTCTTGTTCCGGCGTGAGTTCCAGCCACACGTCGTGGATCAACTTCGGCGGCAGGTCATCGAGCACTTGCTCCTTGGTGCGTCTTAGGACGTAATCCGCGATGGCCGCACGCATGGCAGTAGGCGTCATTTCAGGTGAAAGCAAGTCGGGCACAAGAAATCCGAAAATTCCTACCAGGTCTTGAGGACTGTTTTCGACGGGCGTGCCGGTCAACGCCCAGGACCGCCGACGCCGGAGCGCGCAGACGGCGGCATTGGTGGCGCTAAGGGGGTTTTTGATGCGTTGGGCTTCGTCGAGCACCACCAGATCGAAACTCCGTGCCGCAAGACACTGCTCATCGCGCAGCAGCGACTCGTAGTTGGTTATCCGCAAGGGGACATCCGGCAAGGACCACCCCCAACGTCGTTTGGCCGTCTCGCCTTCAACGGCCATGACCGTAATTTCGGGCGCCCAGCGAGCGGCTTCGCGGAGCCAATTGCTTACCAAGGGCTTGGGACAGACAATCAGTGCTTCTCGAATCTTCTGTTGCCGGATCAAGAGCCGAATGGCCGTCAAGGTTTGCATGGTTTTGCCCAAGCCCATCTCGTCGGCCAAGATCGCCGCCTGACGGGGAAAGAGAAACGCCACGCCGGCATATTGATACGCATACGGTCGGCAAGGAAAAAAGAGGTTGCTATCGGCCAGGAGCAATTCCAACGGCGGCTGCAAGACATACTCCAGCCGGTCGCCAAGCTTGATTACATCCCGCGATGGTGTGAGTCGGGTGTAGCTTGCCGGTGTGTCGGCCTTCTCGGCTGCGGGTTCGGAACGTTCAGCAGGCGGACAAACGGCTGCCTCTGCCGTAGAGCCGGCAAACGAAAAACTTTTGACTTGCACCTTCGGCGGCTTCGTACGTAGCGACACTACACGGCCGACGGCGGCGGCGTTGAAAATGAAGTTTACAGGCAGACACTTCGGCAGGTCGATATTGACCGTTCCACCGAAGCATTGCGGCGGCGCGACCGGCTCGAGGCCCATCACCGCCGGTTTGCCGGCTGCCGCCGGCTGGGATATAGGGCGTAGGGTGTTCATTGTGCCGCTTGTCGGGCTTCTTCGATTGCCGCACGGATGCGTTGAAACGGTTCGACCAGATCGAAGGTTTCGGCCCAATCGGAAAACCGCTCGAGAAGCGCGCGGCGCTCCGCCTCGGCTGCCACCGGAGCTGCTAAACGGTTGCGCCCAAACTGGAAACCGACAAGCTGCGGGCCGGAACGATGAGCCGCATCCAAACGATACACTTTCGTTTCCGTAAACTCTTCGTCGTTGACCACCCCGGCAGGTGCCGCCTGAGTCGGGTTTGTCGAGTGTTGCATTGCATCGTCCAGAACCAGCACCAGCGGCGTGGATACGTATGGTTGCGCGGCCAAGATCGGTTCCAGGTCGGTGCATACGACGAACGGACAAATGCGGCCGTGTTCAATCAAAGTCCGACCAATCAGCTCGCCGTACAAGAAATCGTTCAGCGTGGGGCCGTAGAGGATTTTTTGTGCCCGATTGGGCTTGAGCGGCGTCGTACAATGGAACTCCACCGGCCTGCCCGCTAAATTTAGGATTAAATACCCCCCAAATAGACCGTATTCGGTATGTTCCACGACGGTCAGGAACCCTATAGCTGTATTGGACTTAGACTCACAGCCGCGCATCCAACGCCCTTTTGCACTATCCACGCACACCCCACCTAATCATCAGTAGCAACACGATTAGCATCAATTAACAGGACAGCTAATAGGGCATCGGGCGGGTGGGGCATCGGACTTTAGTTTCCGGCGGCTTCAATCCGGCGATGGGACCGAGATTTTTCAGAATCTCGGTCAAAGACTCGACAACTCCCTGCAATCTTGGTTATACTGGAAGTTGAGGAAAGGAAGGGTGCTGAAAATGAGTCAAGAGTCTTCTCGAAGTCGGCCGCCTTTTTACACCCAGATTGATGTTTCCCAGTCAGCATACCCTCCGACGCCGGCTGGTCGGCAAGAAGCGGAGCAAACGCGGCTGTTGCGCGAGATTCTCGCGGCTCAGGATCGGCAGAACGAGCTGTTGGAAGAGTTGGTGAACCAGCTTTGTGGTGCGCAGAAGCAACGGGCGAACGAATTGATGCAATGGAAGCAGGCGAATCCTCATCTTGCCCGAAGCTGCCGCGCCGCCGCTGAAGCCTTAAGTAAAGTGCAGGCTGAGTTTCTCCAATCACTGACAGCGGAGATCAACGCCAACTACGAGAACTTGATGGATGGCGAGTTCATGCTGAACGAGTTTGTGGACCGATTCGGGCCGCGGATGGCCCACCTGAACGGGTTGTTGCAAATGCTGGCACAGCTTAGCGCGACGCCCAATCCGACCGGCACGCCCAACGCGCCTTGAGACACCCGCAGCAGGCTTTCTCCGGTCGCACCACAATCTCCTGTTTGCTGACTATCGAAGCCATGCCCGACTTACAACGGATTGTCGGCATTCTTGACCGGCAGGATGCGTGGGGCAATCCTCTCTGGCGGTGGTTGCTGGCAGTACTGGCGGCGCTACTGCTGTTTGTTATTTTTCGCGGAGTGCTGCGTGTGCTGGTTCGGCAAGCCGAGCGCCTGGCCGAGCGCAGTCGCTGGGAATGGTTCGAGGACGGCAAAAACTTCCTGGGGCGGACGAAATCCTGGTTCCTGCTGTCCCTGGCGGCCCTCTGCGGCATGTGCTTTCTCCACTTGCCTGCAAATGTCTGGCGCATCGGGCTGTCGGTGGTCATAATCGTAATCTTGCTTCAAGCAGCAGTGTGGGCAGACGGCCTGATTCACGCGGCTATTGCCCGGCAAGCCCGTCTCCGCCGCGAAACCGACGCCGCCGGCGCCACCACCCTCGCGGCATTGGGCTTTATCGCCCGGCTGGCTGTATGGACCGCCGTGCTGTTGCTGGCGATGGCCAATCTCGGCATCAATATCACAGCCATGCTTGCTGGCCTGGGCATAGGTGGTGTGGCCGTGGCTCTGGCGGCGCAAAACATTCTCGGCGACCTTTTCGCTTCGATCTCCATCGTGCTGGACCGACCTTTCGTGCTCGGCGATTTTATCGTCGTTGATGACAAGAAAGGCACGGTGGAATACATCGGGCTGAAAACCACACGGCTCCGCAGCCTCTCCGGCGAGCAACTGGTGTTTTCCAACGCCGATCTGCTCAAAAGCCGTATCCACAACTACCAGCGGATGGCAGAGCGGCGAGTGGTTTTTACCGTGGACGTAGCCTATGAAACGCCCTGCGAAAAGCTGGCCGCGGTACCCCGCCTCTTGCGCGAAGCCGTGGAAACGCAACAAGCAGCCCGTTTTGAACGTGCCCATTTCGCCCGTTTCGGCGAATACTCTCTTGTTTTCGAGGTGGTTTACCATGTCCGCGGCACGGACTACACGCTTTACATGGATGTCCAGCAAGCGATAAACTTCGCCGTTTTCCGCCGCTTCGGAGAAGAAGGCATCGAGTTCGCATATCCCACAAGAACCATCTACCATCGCGGCTGGCCGAAGGCTGAGGAAACCGCCGGCTGACGGGCAAACATAAAGCGGAACGAAGCGGCCGCAAAACCACCCTACACGGCAAAAGGCGGCAAAGGTGTGCGCTGCCGGCGGCGCTCCGAGTACACATCCGATTTCACCCGGCCGTCCTGCATGCGAATTATCCGCTGCGCCCGTTGGGCGAAATGTTCATCATGAGTAATCAGCACAATGGTCATTTCGCGTTCAGTGTGCAGCTCGGCAAACAGCGTCATCACGCCTTCCGCTGAGAGCGAATCCAGGTTTCCGGTCGGCTCGTCCGCCAGTAGAGCAATGGGATCGTTAGCCAGAGCGCGTGCGATGGCCACCCGCTGCCGTTCGCCGACGGAGAGCTTGTCCGGCAGATGGTCAGTCCGATGTTCCATGCCCACCAGGGCGAGCAGCTCCCGGGCCTTGCGCACTCTTTCAGCGGCGCAAAGAGGAGTTTCAAACATCGGCACTTGCACGTTCTCCAGCGCCGTAAGGACCGGCAGTAAATGGAAAGATTGGAAGACGAAGCCGAACTTCGTAGAGCGCAGCCGATCGAGATTGCGGATTTTCGAGAGCGGTCGGCCTTCGAAATAGACCTCGCCGGCAGTGGGCCGGTCCAGGGCGCCCAGCATGTTCAGCAGGGTGGATTTTCCACTGCCGCTGGGACCCATAATGGCCACGTACTCGCCGCGCCGAATAGCGATGTTTACATCTTCCAGGGCGTGAACCTGACCATCAGGATAGAGCTTGGAAAGATGCTCCGTGCGGAACAGGTAATAATCCCGCGTGGGGTTATTCATGGCGCAAGGCCTCCGTAGGCAATAGCCGCGCACCCCGATAAGCCGGATAGGCCGCCCCCAGGACTCCCACCCCTAAAGCTATGGCAAATCCGAGGAGAATGACGCTGGGTGCGAGCCGGGGGTCGATCATGCCCGCCGCCGCCGGTTGACGGCCCAAAAAGTTTGTCAGTGCCATCGCCGCCAGAGCGCCTAAAACTCCGCCGGCCAGACTCAACAGCACCGCCTCCATGAGGATCATGCGAACAATGCGTCTCCGCCGCCAACCGATCGCCCGCAAGATGCCGATTTCGCGGGTGCGTTCAAAAACCGACATGATCATCGTATTCAACATGCCCACGGCGCCGATAATCAGCGCCACCACGGAGGTAATCCAGGCCATGGCATGTACGAAACGGATTTCATTGGTGGAATTGACGAATTCGGCGGTGGGTACGGCTTCGATGTTTTTGCCCAGTGATTCGATCTCGCGGCAGATGCGCCGAATTTGATCCTCGTCGGCGGCATGTTCCGTAATCACGGCAAACCCGCTCACCTGACCAGGCCGGCCCATGAAACGCTGCAAATCCCGCAAGAGGACCACCATGCTGCCGTTTTCATAAACCGAAGGGCTGTGGAAGATTCCGGCCACGGTGTAAGTTTCATCATCAAAAATCGTCAGTTGATCGCCGACCTTTTTGTCCAAACTAATGGCCAGCCGCTCCCCGAGGAGCAACTTTTGGGCGTCGTCGCTCGTCAACCGCCGGCCGCCAGGAAGTATGTCCAATGCCTGCATCAACGGCGAGTCGGCTTCCCAGCCTTGCACCAGTACGCCGACCGGCCCCAGCTCATCCAGGGCAATAAAATCCACCAGCCCGGAATTGACCTGCTTCACTCCGGGAATACGGGCGATTTTCTCGCCCAGCTTGGCGTCCAAGACGCTGGTCAGCCGCTGCTTGATGCCGCGTTGCTGGACAAGGATGTCAACTTGCTGCCGCTGATAAATGGCCAAAAAGGAGCGTTCAAAGCCGCCGGCGATGCCCACTAAAGCCACGACCGCACCGACGGCCACCGCCATACCGATTACCGTCAGTGATGATCGCACCCGACGGCGAAGAACGTTTTTCAGAACGAAGGTCGAAAACCGCACTGCTTAAACACCATAATACACCATCGGACAGGCCGCAAAACCCACTCCTCAAGAGAGGCCGCAACCTGTCCTGGCCCTTCCAAAAGCAGAACTATATTAAAGCCCTTAACTGCTTGTTCGCTTTTCCCTATCTTTAATTCTTTCGGCATCCAGGGAGTGTTGTCAATGGCCAACCAGCCTGATATTTCCACTTGATTCAGGGGCTTCTTCTCATCAGGAAAGAGTGGGCTATAAAACAGCAGGAACCACGTCGCAAAGCCTTTACGTAATTATCTAGATGCCCCAGAATTTGCATTTTTATGAGCCTCTCCAACTTTCGCAGCTTAGCCGCTCAATAAATTCCCCTCGGATAAAGGTCGATGCTCATAGCTAGCATCCCGCTGGAGGGCAAAAAGTTTACCTATTTATTGCAATTTTCTTAACACTCAAGATCGACATAATCGTAACCGATACTCTTTGCGGGCGGAAATTGCCGGCCAACCAGTTTGCGCGCCGCTGCCGTCTCCTGTTTTTACTGAGAGAGAACCTATGCCAATTAACATAAATTGCCCCTTACTTGCCCGATTTCCCGAGGTGGGTAGCCTGGTGGTTAAGCACAAGGCGACGGACCATACCTCCGGCGGAAAGCAGCCTTTTGACGGTCGGCGGCTGATTGGTCAGGCATTGTCATTCAAGCTCCTGGGAGGCGCCACCCTGGCATTGTTGCTGGCGGCCGTCGTGCCTCACTTTTTCAAGCATCCGACCTCCGCCGTTGCCCCTCCAGAGCAGACTCTTGCCGATAGCTTCTCTCCACGAAGCAACCTAGCTGACGAGCCTGCAATTGCAACCGGCCGGAGGACGCCCGCCCGACCGGCAACCGTCGTGGCGGCTGTGCCGGAACAGGCTGCCGAGATGGCGCCGCCGATCTATCAACCGAATGAAGGAAAATCGCCGACATTAACCGCCGAAGAGCCGCGGATGTCTCCCTGGCCGAATTCTGATCAGAATCCCCAGACCGTACAAGAAACTCCAAACTCTCCGCGTGTGCCGCCGGCAGGACAGCCTTATACTGTCGGTTCGGCTTTGCCGCCGGCCTATGAGGCGGATGCCAGAGCCGCCGGCAGTGAGCAAGTGGAAACCAAAAAGTATTAATCCTTTTCGCCGTAATTGTATGACTACTCTGGATCAAGCTTTTATAAAGGCCTTTTCACAACAAGGCGGCCCGAAGGGCCTCACGTCTCTAACTGCTCCGACTTCGTCACCGGTTTTCAAGCCGCAAGATGCTCCTATACCACTCAGAGAGGAAGACAAACCGACGGCCGCTATCAAAACTAGCGAGAACCGTGTGGCCGCAGGGCCGGTATTTGAACGGCAAAGCGCGCCTGGCAACGAGTTATTCAGCGAGGTCTTGGCTCTCCTGAACAGGCCGCTGGTACGAGACGCCGGTTGGTTGTGGGCAAAAGAGGAAAAGGCTCAACCGTCTAAGCACCCGCCTGGAGGCAGCGAAGCCGCCCAAACCCTCCCGGAAGTAAGCCCGGCAGGCGACTTATCCAGCATTTCCCATTCTATTACGGCGGCGGCTTCCCTTCCCACCAGCCCGATTGCTCCGGCCGTCAAACAAGCAACTCCTGCCTCAGCAGAACTGAGAACGGCAGAGGTTGCCGAAGAGCAGCCGCCGGCAGCGTCGGACTTGCCGCGTATCATTAAAGCCGCGTGGCAGGTGGAAAAGTTCATCTGGCCGAAAACCTGCCAGCGTTTGTTAGCGAAGGCGCAGGCGGAATGGGAGCGTCTTTGCGAAGCTCTGCTGAAGTTGAAAGCCGAGGGGAAAACAACTCTTGCCTTCACCGCCTGTCGTCGCGGCGAGGGCACAACCACGCTGCTGTTATGCGTGGCCAAGTGCTTAAGCCGGCAAGGAATAAAGCTCGCGCTGGCCGACGCCGATCTGGAACGCCCCCGACTGGCAAAACGGCTCGGCATCCAACCTCAGCTCGGTTGGAATGAGGCGGCAAAAACAGACACACACAGCCTGCAAGAAGCTCTCGTCGAATCAACCACCGACAATCTTGTTATCCTGGCCGCCGCCGAGTTCGCAGGGAAAACTCACCCCTCTCAGGATGTCTGGAGGGCCTGGCCGGCCTTCCTTCAGGCCTTGAAAGGCGCGCAAGCGATGGTACTGATCGACGCCGGGCCTTTGACCGAGGCCCCGCTGTTGCCGCCTTGGACCGGAGAGGGAAACGTCGATGCCGTGCTTCTGGTTCACAATGCGCGCCTTACTACGGCGGAGCAAATATACGCAGCACAACGAAGGCTGGCTTCCACAGGCATGATCGTGGCAGGCGTAATCGAAAATTTTGCCGAAGAATCAGGGGAATGAGGGTAAACGAACCATGTACGAGAGCTACTGGCATCTTCAGCAGCGCCCTTTTGAGAACACCTTCTCGCCTGAGTTTTATTATCCCGGCTCATCGCATCAGGCCGCACTCCTGAAGTTGCGCTATGCGGTGGAGAATCGCAGCGGCGCGGCCGTGCTGGCCGGACCGGCCGGCTCCGGCAAGACGCTGGTAACGACGATGCTGCAAAACACGCTGGAGGAGCGCTTCTCGCCCTTTGTGCATATCGTCTTTCCGCAAATGTCGCCGGTCGAACTGCTGGCCTACCTGGCCTGGCAATTCGAGGGCGAGGATTCCGGAGAAAACCACGGCGTCCATGAAAGCGTGCGGCGCATCGAGCGGTTTTTGACATCCAACGCCGAACAGGGCCGACACGCCGTCCTGGTGATTGACGAAGCTCATTTGCTGGCGGAACCGAATTGTTTTGAAACCCTGCGACTCCTGCTGAACTTCGCCCCGGGCGGCGATCCGGCCATGACGCTGCTGCTGGTGGGCAGGCCCGCACTGCTGCCGATGCTGGACCGGATGCCGGAATGGGAAGAGCGCGTCGCCGTGAAATGTTTGCTCAAACCTTTCACACCGCCGGAAACGACGGCCTATGTGGATCATCGCTTGCAGGCGGCCGGAGCAGGCCGCGCGATTATCAGCCCTACGGCCCTGCCCACACTCCATGAGCTGACGCAAGGGCTTGCGCGTCGCATCAACCGCCTGTGCGATCTGGCCCTGCTGGTCGGCTACGCGGAAGAGCGGCCGATAGTCGAAGCGGAGGATTTTCAGGCCGTGCATCGTGAACTGGTAGCCATCGCGGCATGAGCAAGCGCCGCGCCGCCGGACGAAACTTCCCTAGTCTTTGCGGAGCCGCCCGATGATGAGCGAGCCGTTATGGCCGCCGAAGCCGAAACTGTTCGACATCGCGAAGGTGATGTTTCTTTCACGGGCTTGATTGGGGGTATAGTCCAGGTCGCACTCCGGGTCGGGCGTTTCGTAGTTGATCGTCGGCGGAATTACGCCGTGTTTGATAGCCAGCGCCGTGAGGATCAATTCTACGCCGCCGCTGGCCCCTAAGAGATGGCCCAGTTGGCTTTTCGTGCTGGAAATGCTGACCTTGCGCGCGTGCTCTTTGAAGACCGCTTTGACGGCAATGGTTTCGGCCACATCGCCGAGCGGGGTACTAGTGCCGTGCGCGTTAATGTAGTCGATATCGCCGGGGTCAAGGCCAGCATCCTGAATCGCCTGCGACATCGCATACGCAGCGCCGACGCCGGCGGGGTCCGGGGCGGTAATATGATTGGCGTCGCAACTGACGCCATAGCCGAAGACCTCGCAATAGATATTCGCCCCGCGGGCCTTGGCATGTTCTAATTCCTCGAGCACCAGCAAACCGGCGCCTTCGCTCAGGACAAAACCGTCGCGGTCGCGGTCGAAGGGCCGACTGGCGCGGGCAGGTTCGTCGTTGCGTTCCGACAACGCCCGCATCGCGGCAAACGCACTCACCCCGATATGGGTCAAAGCGGCTTCGCTCCCGCCGGTGATAATCACATCCGCCAGGCCGTCGCGAATCTGCCGGTAGGCGTCGCCGATGGCGTTCGTAGCGCTGGCGCAGGCGGTAACCACCACCTGGTTCGGCCCTTTCAGCCCATATTGAATCGCCAGCTGCGCACTGGCGGTATTGCCGATCAGCTTGGGGATGGTGAAGGCGGAAACTTTATCGGGGCCTTTGCTCAAGAGGCGTTCGTGTTGGACTTCGATGGTTTCCAGGCCGCCGATGCCTGAGCCGAGGATGACGCCGCAGCGCCAGGGATTCTCCCTGGAGAAGTCAATGCCGGAGTCGCGGACGGCGTCGATGCCGCTGACATAAGCGAATTGCACGAACCGGTCGAAGCGTTTGACATCTTTAGGATCAATGTAGCCATCGACGGACCAGTTGTGAATTTCCCCGCCGATGCGGACGCGATAATCGGCCACATTCAAGCGCTGAATAGCGCTGACGCCGCTTTCGCCGTTGCAGACGCGCGTCCAGAGTTCGTCCACCTTGCAACCCAGCGCGGTAACGGCGCCCATCCCCGTGATAACAACACGGCGTTTCATGCGACTATCGTCAAGATGAAGAAGCTTTGGTACTTTCGATGGCCTTTTGGATATGGTCGATGGCTTGGCCGACCGTCTGGATCTTTTCCGCTACTTCGTCAGGGATGTTAATGTCGAACTCCTCTTCAAGCTCCATTACCAGTTCGACCGTGTCTAAGGAATCAGCGCCCAGATCGTTGACAAAAGAAGTGTCGCGAGTGATCTGGTCCTTGCTTACACCAAGCTGCTCAGCAACGATGTCGATTACGCGTTCTTCAACTGAGGCCACCTTGAGGTTCCTCCTGATCCAATAAAAAAATAAAAATAACTTGGGAATGCACTCTTCCGGCATTCCCCTACACTAATGACCCTCTTAGGCCGGCAGGGCGACGGTTTGGCCTTGCCGGCTGTTTCACCCTTTTTTCGTTTCAATCTTGGAAGATATAGCGGCTTTTCTCTCTTATGTCCATATCTTTCAGATGGTTTTTGGGCTTTTCCGCCCTTAAAAGGAAAGATTTTACAATGCTTAGCGGAGAGAATAAAGGCGAGGTACGCCGTCAACAGCCATTTTTCCCGCACGGAGCAAGCCCTGGACGGCGAAGCCAAGATAGACGCAACCCCTTGTCTGACAATAATTAAGAGCAAAAAAGCCGACACAGCATGGCTTCTATAGATAGCGGCAGGGTGGGCCCGCCGGAAACATTTCGTGCTCAACCGGCGGCCCCTTGCCGGCATTTTGTGCAAATGAACTTGCGCCGCCAGGAGAGGAATGAAGTTGGGCAGAGCAAAGCATCGTTGCTTGAAAAAGCCAAGCAAACGCCCCTTCTTTTCTCCTGCTTCCGGCCCACCCCATCGACGCAATCGGCCTTTTCATGGCTCGCTCTTGCTGGTTGGCGGAGGAGTTGTTAGACTAAAATGTTCCTCAGCTTCCAGAATCGATAAAGAAAGATCGGAAAGGTTCGATATCTGCCAAAAAGCAGGCGAGATAGCGAAATATTATTGATTCGGCATTGCGTGCGCGCGGAGTTGTGCAATCATGACTATGGATAAAAGCCTGAAGGTACGACTGGGAATCACCCATGTCCGAAGCGTTTTGAAGCGTGCGGAGCGCATAGAACGCCTCAGGGCGGCGGATCGCTGGCAGGAGGGGGACAGCCCGTTCGGCCTGGCCAAAGTTCGGGTGTATAAATTGGCTGTGAAGAAGCGGAAGAAGAAGAAAGAAGAAGCCGCCGAGGCCGCCGCAGAGGGCGCCGCTCCGGCTGCCGCAGCTACCGGCGCCGAAGCCGCCAAGAAGCCGGCCGCGAAAAAATAACGCTGCGATTCTACTCTTTTTCCTTCCTGTGCGTTAAAAGCTTCCTCAGCAAGGGTGGTGTGCGCTCTACTATGCCGCCGCCAAGCCTAAAATGTCGGGGTTATGGTGCGGAGGTTAGTACTGCCGGCGCGGCAATATGCTCTGAAGTCGGCACGCTGGTAGAAACGGAAAAGAGTTGCCAGGCGTTTACAGGCGGCGGAGCAATGGGCCGGAATGCCACATGACCATCGCCGAATAATACATTCATTCCCTGCCCCCCATGCGCCAGGACCGGCGGTTCAGAGGAAGGCGGCGGAGGCGTATCGCTTACGAGCACTGTCGCCCCAGAAGCGGTAGCTCTGGCGCTTTCATCTTCGTGAATGGCGACAAGTCGGGAGGGCCGTAAATTGCCACAAGGAGATAGTGTGGAAGTAGAACGGTGAGGTTGCGCGGCCAGCCAAACCTCAGAGCAACAGAACCGACCTTCGTCCCCCGAAGATGGTTCAATTTCTCGTAACATCCTGGCAGCCAGAACGCCCAGGCCGGTCAACATGCCGCCTTCGGCCAATTGCTGGGACTGAAGCTGATGCCGCCGTGCAACGTCCTGAAGAGAGAAACCGAAGTGTTGCAGGCGATTCTGGCAGATATTGCAGCGGGCCAGAAAACGAGCATTGCAAACCGCCGGCGGAAGCAGGCAAAACAACACCAGCAAAATAACGCCGACGACTACCACGTCGGACCAGCCCCACTGGAGCCTGCCGCCGGAGAGCGCCGGCAAGGGAGGCGTAGGAGGGCCTGATTTGACCGGAACTTCAGATGCAAGACAGGAGGCGCCCACGGCGATGAGCCGACAGGTCCGCTCGGCCAAGCCCGGCGGAGAATCGAAATCCGGTCGCAGGACCTCTAATCTGGCGAGCCGTCGGCGCCAGTAGAGCAACAGTTCGCAGCGCTCTGCATCATGTTCAATCCGCTTCTCCAGCCACTGCCGCTCGTCGTCGTCCAACGCATCAAGCAAATGACCGAGCAGTTGTTGATGAAGCGATGCGGTCATACGACAAGCAGTCTCGGTTTGAACGCCCCCGACCGATATTATTTTGGCGGGTTTACGTGGGTCAATGATTCCGTCAACTTCTGCATGGCCGTGTGCAGACGGCTCTTTACCGTACCGATCGGAACGTCAAGAACCTCTGCAGCTTCCCGATATTTTAAGCCCTGAAAATATACTAACAACACGGCTTCTCTACACAAGCTGGGCAGAGCATCAACGGCTCGGCGCAGCAATTCTTGTTGTTCGGCAGATTCAGCCTGGGCGGCCGGCCCGTTCTCTTCAGGCGTATCGGTAACTTCCGCACCAAGGTTTTCTTCTCCGCCGCCGGTGGTATTCCGCCGGACACGGTCCAAACTGTCAATCCGGTGCCGACGATTCCGCCGCTGTGCGTCAATGGCCTGGTTCGTGGCTATGGCATACAGCCAGGGGCGAACTTTTCGGCCAGGTTCAAATTGATCGCATTTCAGATGGACCTGAAAGAACGTCTGCTGGAAGACATCCTCGGCCATCTCCGGATTGCCTAAGTAGTGCCGTAAATAACTGTAAAGCTCCTTTTCGTAGCGGCGAACCAATTCCTCAAATACCCGTTGCTCCCGTTTTTCGCGGTAGCTCAACAAGAGCTTTTCGTCGCTCCAGGCGGGCCACGGGCTAAGAGTTGAGGCACGCAACAGCGGTTTTTCAATCGTGCCGGTCATAGTTTTCTACGCATCCAGAGGATACAGGGTTCGCCATTTTAACAAAACTGGCATTTTTTGTTTGCCATATTTAATAGGGTGCAATTTTCATGCCTAATTGTTGAAACTCGATCTGTTCTGAAAGAGCAACCACGATTTTTCGCTAAATCTCTCCAGGGCAAAAAGTTAGATGCCTGCGCCACAGCAATCATCCCTAAACCGACAGCCACTAATATGTTGTCCAGGGTGTGCAATTCTTGCAAAAAAATGCCAAAAATGGTCAAAGCGGCTACACATGGCATTCCCTTTGGCGGTCTTTGGCAACAAGCTCCGAGGCCGAGCATTGAAAGAACTGAAGCAGCCGTAACGCGGAAAGAGAACAAAGTTGGGTAAAAGGGGCAAGCTACGCCTTGTCAGGTTTCGGCGGCGTTTGCTCCTGCTTCTCTGCCGGGAACGGAGGTGGGCCGGGCCAGGGCGGCGGAGCGCCGCCGGGTTGATGCGGAAATCTTTCCCCGTTCTCCCGTAAAAGCTTTCTGCGTGGCGGGCCTTCCATCGAACGGCCGCCACGACTTAAAAAGAATAAACGCTGCAACTCCCGGTGCATTTCATCGCCCGGCAGACTTAAGAGGCGGTCCCGCTGTTCGTCGCTCAATTCTTTCTCGAAAAACTCCATCAGACGCTCATCATCCGGTTGAAAAGGTCGTTCCGGCGAGCCGGAGAACGGCGCCGGCCGACGCATGCCATGCAGCAGCCAGCGCACGATCGTCTGCCATTGTCGTTCCGGCGGCATGGCCTCCAACCGTTGGCGCGCTTCACGGCTTAAGCGACTGCGGACTTCTTCCAAATCCTTGTTGCTGAGCGACAACTTGTTCGGCCCAAGGGCTTGCCATTGCTGCCAGGTATGCCAGAACACCGCCCTTTGACGCATGGAAGGGCTGAGTTCGGCGAAGCGCTTCCGTTCCGGCTCGGAAAGCGTGTTTAGCAGAGCGGCTTCATGTCGGGCAAGATACTCGCGCAACCAGGTTTGCAGCGCCTCGATGTCCCTGGTGCTTGGACCTCGGCCGCCTTCGCGGGCTTGTTCTTCGCGGAGCCGTTTTTTAATCCATTCTATGCGTTTATCGGCCGCCAGTTCAGCCAATTCCGCCCGACTGTAGGAAGGCAAACTCTTCCACCACTCCACGTATCGGCGAATCAGGGCATACAATTGTTCCGCACGCGGCGACTGTTGTAAATATTCCTGAAGCTGCCGCAAGGCTTGTTGCTCTGAAGATGTCAGAGCGGCGAAACGTTCTGCCACCTGCAAGAGACGCCGTTTGTCATCCAGGGTCAGATTTTCGACATACTCTCGGCGCTCAATGAGGGATTCACTCACGAAGGAAGGTTTCTTGTCGGAAAGCTCGCCTTCCTCGCCGGAAAATAGTTGTGCTTTGTCCAGCAGTTCAAGGAACTCGACGCCGCCGATAGGGCGATACTCATCAAATCGCTCCAGGAGCGGTAAATCTTGCAACAATTGTCGGTTGGGGTCCGGGGCGAGGAAAGCCACGGCGGAAAAACCCAGCAGCGCCGCCAAACACAACCCACCCAGTCTGCGCCACCACCACATGCGACGTGCGGCGGTTTTCTGAGCCAGCGCCTGTTCCAGTTCCTGGCGGGCGGTGAGCGCGACCACTTCCAGGGTTCCATGTGTGAAGCGGGCGTCGGCCGGCGTGGCATCCAGTTCATCCAGCAAATCCCACGTCCGTTCCAATTCCTGCACGCGCCGACGGACTTCCGCATCGGAAGCCAGCAGAGCTTCGATGCGCCGGCTTTGTTCGGCGTCCAGCTCGCCGTCCAGGTAGGCCACGAGTTCTTCATCCGGCGGAAAGTGCTTCTCACTCATCGTGTGCAAAATCCTCTCGATGCGGCCATGCCCCCTCCTCGAAATACGGTTGTAAGACTTCTCTCAAGCACTCGCGGGCACGACAGAGCAGGGACTTTACGGCCTTCGGGGAAATATCCATCACTTGCGCGATTTCGGCGTAACTCAGGCCCTCGAATTTGCTCAGCAACACGGCCATCCGCTGGCGAGGATTGAGGGCTTCCAGGGCCAGACGCACGACCTGGCGGATCTCCGCCTTGTCCAATTGGCGGGCGGGCATCAGTCCGCTGCCGGCCTGCAACGCTTTCGGCAACGGACGCATGGGCTGCGAGCCGCTGTCCTGGCCGGGGAGATTCAGGCTGGGGTGGCGGGCGCGGTCGCGCAAGGCGTTGGCTGCCAGGCGACCGGCGATCTTGAACAGCCACGTGGCGAATTTCGCGCCCGGCTGGTAGCTCTTCCGTGCCCGATATACTCGCAAAAATACCTCTTGCGTCAAATCCTCCGCCAACTCGTGATCCCCGACAAGATGTTTCAGCAAGGTCAGCAGACGGCTCTGGTAGCGGGCGACAAGCTCTTCGAACGCGGCGGCGCTATCCGCCTGCACCTCCAGCATCAAGCGCACATCCGGGTCCAGTGCGTAGCGACGGGCGGAAGACTCGCTGACTACCACAGCGTTTCCCTCAAATAATAGCGGCCGGCGGCATACCTCTTATAGTTTACCAGATTGCTGCGGGACCGACTACCTGCTCTGGTTTCGCGGGCCGGCGGCGGATAGACTGGGGAATCATTTTGTGCATGCGCAGGGATGGTTATGCTACGGACGATTTTACGGCAATGTATTTCGGGTATTTGGCTGCCGGCCCTGCTGGGTGCGGCATTGTATTGGGCAGCCCTGCCGCCCTGTGATTTGGGCTTTTTGGCCTGGATTGCTCCCACGCCCTGGCTGATGCTTATCCGACGCGAAACCCTGCCGGGGCGGCGACCATATCTGGTGTTGACCGGCGCCGGCTTTCTGTTGTGGCTTGCCGTGTTGCACTGGTTACGGCTGCCGCATCCGGCCACAAGCCTGGGCTGGGTGGCTTTATCCGCTTATTTCGCGTCCTATCTGCCGCTCTTCGTCGCCCTGACGCGCACGGCCGTTTGGCGGCTGAAACTCCCCATCATCCTCGCGGCTCCTGTGGTTTGGACCGGCCTGGAACTGCTTCGCGGACATCTGCTGACGGGCATGACGATGGGCGCTCTGGGGCATACTCAGTATCGTTTTCTGAGCCTGATTCAGATCAGCGATCTAGCGGGAGCGTATGGAGTGAGTTTCGTGGTGATGTTCGTAGCGGCAGCCTTAGGAAGAATGTTGCCTCTTGAAGGGCGGCGTTGGAGCTTGCGGCCGTTATGGCCGCTGGGATGCCTGCTTTCGGCCGTCTTGCTTTACGGCCAGGTACGACTTGCGCAATCGTCTCACGAACCCGGGCCGACTATCGCTCTGATTCAAGGCTCAATTGACATTCAGATGCGTTACGATCCCGAAATGCAGGATCGCATTTATGACGAATATGTCCGACTTTCGCATCAGGCGAAAAAGCTCGCGCCACAGATAGACCTGGTGGTTTGGCCGGAAACCATGCACCCTCAGCCGCTGGTTACCTTTGAGCCTGACGCCGAGCGACCGCAAGAGTTCATTGGGACGGAGGCGGAATTTCGCTGCTGGTTGAAAGAATCCTCGGCCTCCGGCAGCGCCGGCTTCGCGCAGCTGGCGGAGGCGTTGGACGCGGCCTTGTTGCTCGGCGTGGACCGCTACCACTTTACGGCCGTAGGCTTCCAATCCTACAACACAGCGGCATACATCAGCCGGGAGGGTCGGCTCGTGGGCTGGTATGACAAGATACACCTGGTGATGTTCGGCGAATATGTTCCCCTGGCGGGAGTGTTTCCCTGGCTGCAACGCCTCACGCCCTTGCCCTTGAGCGTTACGGCAGGCCGCAGTCCGCAGGCGTTCGAGTTAAGTTACGCCGACGGCAAAACCTGCCGCCTTTCGCCGAATATCTGCTTTGAAACCGTCTTGCCGCATGTGATTCTTCGGCAAGTGAACCGCCTGAAAGCCGAAGGCCGGGAACCCGACATCCTCATCAATCTGACCAACGACGGCTGGTTCTGGGGTTCCAGCGAGCTGGACCTGCATTTGATTTGCGGCGTGTTTCGCGCCGTGGAATGTCGCAAACCGTTGCTGATTGCGGCCAACACCGGCTTTTCGGCCTGGATTGACGGCAACGGCAAAATCGTCCGGCAAGGTCCGCGACGCGACAAAGAAGTGATTATCGCCCGACCGCATCTGGACCGTCGAAAAAGCCCGTATCTTTCCTGGGGCGATTGGCCGGCGGGCGTGTGCCTGGCATCTTGTGCGCTATTCGCTCTGGCCGGTCTGAAAGAACATTGCGCTCGCCGTAAAGCCGATGAAAAGCCCGCTCTATGAGTTGCCGCTTTATTCGGCCGACCAATTGGGGTCGGGCGAAGAAAGAATTTCCGGTTGCACGCCGGCTTGCAAGTGCTGAATAGTCTCACGCACGGCGGCCACGGCGGCGTCCTCGCACACCTCGATCCGCACTTCAAAACGCCGACTTTCGCCAGGCGAAAGTTGCACTACACGGTGATGTTCCTTCTCAAAGGAACGGCGATTGGGAAAGTTCGTCGCCGGTTCCAGACCGGTTACGTAGCCGTCGGCTATCGCATGGCGATTCTTCCACAAGGTGAAGCACGGCAAGGTATGTTTGATAAACTTGATACACACGCCCTGTTTGCCGTCGGCGGATTGCAGCAGCGTGGGGACGCAGCCGGACGCATCGGCCACGAGGTCAAAGAAATAACACACTTCGGGCGCACCGGGCGATTCCGGGCCGTAGCTCCGCCAGCGGTCGATTTCGGCGGCGGCGATTGCGTCGCGGGGGGCCAGACGTTTCACCGGCAAGAAGACTTCCGCCCCCGGTGCGGCCAAAGGCGGGCCGAAGTTGATGTGATAAAGCAATTCCATCTCGCCCGGCTCGGCGGAAAGATTTATCACCTCATCCCTGACGGCGAATGCCGGCTCGCCTGCACGCATGGCGATCGTGCTCACGAGGCGCAGCTTGGCGCCGAAAAGCCGCGCTTCGTCAACCACGCCGGTCAACCGGATTTCGCCCTGCTCTTCGTCGATGGAAAGCTCAACCTTATGTGCAGGCGTATTGGCGATTTTTCCGTGCAAGGGGTAGCGCAGTGCTCCGTCCGGCCGGAACTCCGGCGCACCGTTGCTTGCCAAACCGCAACGGACCAGCAATTCGTCGAAGCCGCTCAGCCAGCCGATGCCGCCGGGTTCCCAGAGGTTGACGAAGGCAGGATGGACCGGCCCGCGCACCGGCGACGACCAGCCCAGCCGCAAGCGGTTGCAATCTACGCGCCAAATGCCCATGCCTCGGGTAGGCAGGACGACAAGCCGCAGCCGGCCGTTATCCAGTTCCACGATTTCGACGCCTTCGCGCAGCCCACCGTGCAGCGTCCGTTTTGTTGCCCGACAAGCCCCAGCCGCACCAGTCAAAACTCTGGGGCCAATGTCCGCTTGTTCCACAAAAATTTCTTTTTCCACGTCGGTGAAGGTCCAGGTTTTTAGGGCCATGTGCGAGGCTCCCTGCTAGAAGAAGGATTGCTGTTTCGCTACAAGCTTGGAATAAGAGAACAATATAAGGTGTTTTCGACCATGAGGAAGCAGGGGTGAGCGGGCGGCTTGCCGACACCTTGCCGAGAGTGTAAAACATTTCTCGGATAAGGCAACTATTACCCGATGGCATTCTTCCACCTGAAACCATTAACGGAGATTCCTTATGTGTGCTTCAAAAATTCTCAAGCGGGATAATGTGGGAGCCATTCTGGACAAGGCCCTGGATGCCGGCGGAGGGCTGCTGCGGCTGACACCAACCTGGGTGCCGCGCAGCTTTCTGCATCCCGGCAAGCGGATCAAACTGGCCCCGACCGATTGGTACGCCCTGGGCACTCATCGCGGCGGCATCGACGAGCGTTGGTTTGCCAGCACCACCGAGGCCGCCAACGAAAACCGTGCGCCGGACGAAGGACTGAGCTATTGCGTCTTTGAAGGCCAACGCTTCTTGCTCCGCGACGCCGTAGAAGAAGCCGGCCCGCGACTCATCGGCAAGGAAATGTGGGAAAAATACCATCGTTGGCCGGTGTATGCCAAGTTTTTCGACAACATGGGGCCTATTCCGCATCACATGCACCAACGCGCGGAACATGCGGCGCTTACCGGCCAGCAAGGCAAGCCGGAATGCTACTATTTTCCGCCCCAATTGAACGCCGCCGAGAACCACTTCGACTATACGTTCATGGGTTTGGAGCCAGGCACGACTAAGGAGAACGTGCGCCGCTGTCTGGAAAATTGGAATAAAGGCGACAACGGCATCTTGGACCTCTCGAAGGCTTATCGCCTGAAGCCCGGCACTGGCTGGATGATTCCCGCCGGCGTGCTGCACGCCCCCGGCTCGATGTGTACCTACGAACCGCAATGGGGGTCCGACGTATTCGGCATGTTCCAATCATTGGTCGAAGGCCGCCAGGTGCCCTGGGACTTACTCGTCAAAGACGTGCCCAAGGAAAAACATCACGACCTGGATTTCATTATTGAGATGCTGGATTGGGAGAAGAATGTTGACCCTTATTTCAAGGAGCACACTTACGTCGAGCCGATTGTCGATGAGGAGGCGTCCGGCCCCGGCTATACCGACCGCTGGATCGACTACGGCCGGTTCGACGGCGAGCAATTGTTTTCGGCCAAAGAGCTGACGGTCATGCCTGGGGCAAAGTGCGTCCTCCGCGATCCCGGCGCAAGCGGCTGGATTACGGTGCAAGGCTGCGGTCGGATGGGCAAGCTACCGATCCAAACGCCGGTAATGATTCGCTTCGGCGAGGAACCTTGGGACGAAGTGTTCATCACCTATGAGGCCGCCAAGGCCGGCGTGGAAATCGTAAACACCGGTAACGAGCCTTTAGTGGGCCTGCGATATTTCGGCCCCAACGTTCACAAGAACATGCCGGAAATCGGCGATCACCGCAAAAAACGCTGAGTTATCGCCACATATCGCCATCGGCGAAAGGGTGGATAGGGCGATCCAGCGCCGGCTTGGGCAACGCTTTTAGGGCTTGCTCCGCCAAACGCAGGTCCTCTTTGGTGGTTACCTTCACGTTTAACGGCGAGCCGAGCACGACTACTACGTCCTGGCCGAGCCGTTCGACCAGTTGGGCGTCGTCCGTGGCCGGAAAATCGCCCCGTTTTTCGTAGGCCTCGACGAGCAACCGCCGGCGAAAGACTTGCGGGGTTTGAGCTTCCCATAAGCCTTCGCGGGAAACGGTTTCCAGGATGTGGCGGCTTGCGCCCACTCGTTTGAGCGTGGCCGTAACCGGCAGGGCCAGAATGGCGGCTCCACTTTGCTCGGCGGCGGCAAACACGGCATCAATCCAGGCGTCGCAGAGGCAAGGCCTGGCGGCGTCGTGAACACAGACGAACTCGGCTTCGGCTTTCACTGTTTTCAGCGCTGCGGCGACGGAATCCGCGCGTTCCGCTCCGCCCTCGACTACTTCCAGCCCGAGCACGACGGCATTGGCGCCGAACTTCTGCTGAAAATATTCGCGGTCTGCGGCGGCGATGACGAGAATCGTCTGCACTACATCCTGGCGGCTGAGAAAGCGTTCCGCCGCATGGAGCCACAGGGCCTTGCCGGCCAGAGGCGCGAAGGGCTTTTTGTAACTTTTATCGTGGAAGCGTGTGCCTCGTCCGGCGGCCGGCAGAATCACCGCAAATTTGCTCACTGCCCAGGTCTCCTTTTTTCTCAAGCTATGCTCCATTGTCGGGTCTCGGCTGTGGGCGTCAAGTCGGTCTGACGCCGGTGTTTTCCCCTTCTCACAATCGGCCTGGAAGCCTACAATGTGCAACCGGTATTTATGCCAGGCTCCTTAAGAGGGCGGTACTATTTTTCATCACTCAGGTAAAGACCATGTATTGGACGCGCACATTTATCCCGACCATGAAGGAACCCCCGGAAGGGGCTGAAATTCCCAGCCACGTACTCATGCTTCGCGCCGGTCTGGTAAGCCAGGTTATGGCCGGAGCTTACACATATTTGCCGCTGGGTTTTCGGGCGTTAAAGAAGGCCGAGCAGATCATCCGCGAGGAGATGAACGCCGCCGGAGCCGTGGAGTTGGCCATGCCGGCACTCTCGTCGCGCGCGCTTTGGGAACGCACCGGCCGAGTGGAGGCTTTCGGCGACGTGTTGATCCACGTTACGCTTTCGCGCCCCAACCGCAAGGTCCACGCCGTCTTAGGCCCAACACACGAGGAGATCATCACCGAACTGGTGGCGCGACACGTTTCCAGCTATCGGCAGATGCCGCTGGTGCTCTACCAGATTACGGCCAAGTTCCGCAACGAGGAGCGGCCGCGTTTCGGCGTACTGCGCACCTGTGAATTCTTGATGAAGGATGCTTATAGCTTCGATGCTTCCGTGGAATCGCTCAACGCGAGCTACGACAAGATGTATCGGGCGTACTGTCGGATTTTCGACCGCTGCGGCCTGAACTATCTCGCCGTGGAAGCCGAGAGCGGACCGATCGGCGGCGACGTGAGCCACGAGTTCATGGTTCCTGCGGCCAACGGCGAAGATGTGTTGCTTTATTGTCGAACATGCAGCTACGCAGCCAATCGGGAGCGTGCTGAGATCGGGCGGCGCTCTGCCGCTTTGAGCACCGGCACCGTGCAGGAACCTTTACGCCGCGTTGCGACGCCCGGCCGGAGCACCATCGAGCAGGTCAGCGCTTTTCTCGGTTGCCGCCCCCAGGAAATGATCAAAACGCTCATCTACCTGGCTGATGGGAAGCCGATAGCCGTGCTGGTGCGCGGCGACCACGAAGCCAACGAAGGCAAGGTGCGGCGCGCGGCCAAAGCGGTGAATCTCACGCTGGCCGATGCGGCAACGATTGAACGTGTTACCGGCGCGCCGGTAGGGTTCGCCGGTCCGGTAGGCATGAAAGAACGCATTCCCTTGCTGGCCGATTTTGAGGTGCTCGGCATCGTTAACGGCGTAAGCGGGGCCAATGCAGTCGACGCGCACCTCGTGGGGCTGAACCTACACCGCGACTTCGAGGCCGATATCACGGCTGATTTGCGAAATGCAGTGGACGGCGATCCCTGTCCCCGCTGCAACGGCACGCTCGCCTTGAAGCAGGCGATTGAAATCGGCCACGTTTTTAAGTTGGGCACAAAGTATTCCGAAGCCCTGGGCGCACGTTTCCTTGACGCTGATGAAACGCTCAAGCCGATCATTATGGGCTGTTACGGTATCGGCGTGAACCGCATCCTGGCCGCACTGATTGAAACCAGCTATGACGCCGACGGCATTATCTGGCCGGTTGCGCTCGCGCCCTACGAAGTGTTCCTGCTGCCGGTCAAAGTTCCTGATACGGAATCCATGCGGCTGGCCGAACAATTGCACGCCCGACTGGAAACCGCCGGCATCGAGGTCTTGCTGGACGACCGCGATTGCCGTGCCGGGGTGAAGTTCAAAGACGCCGACTTAATCGGTTTTCCCTTACGGGTGGTGATCGGCGAACGCAGTCTGCGGGAAGGAATGCTGGAAATCAAGTGGCGCTGGGAAAAAGCGCCGCAGAAAATCCCCCTCGACAAGGCGACGGAACACCTGGCGGAACTAATCCGCACGGAGCGGAAAAGCGGCGAACGATTCCGCAAGTTTCTTGCTGAGAATAAAGGGTAATTTTTCCCAGAATAGCATTCTCAGGAGTGGAAAATTACGAGAGCGAGATGGGCCGACCCAAACCACATCCGCCGGTGATGCTCATCGTGGCCGCTTTCAGCCGCTACGAAGAGGCACTCTCCTGGGCGAAAGCGCAGGCTGCGGCCGCGTGGGGGCCGCCGGCACTGGAAAGCCCCCGCTTCGACTTTACCGAAACCGATTACTACACCGCCACGATGGGAACGAATCTGAAAAAGGTCTTTTGGGCTTTTCCGCAATTGATTTCACCGGAGCGCCTGGTCGAGATTAAGCTGCGCACCAATCAATGGGAAGAGGAATATGCCGCCGCCAAGCGCCATATCGAGCCGCGCCCATTGAATCTCGACCCTGGCTACCTGACGCTCGGCAAATTAGTTCTGGCCTCGACCAAGGATTTTGCCCATCGCGTTTATCTTTCACAGGGCATTTTCGCCGAGGTTACGCTACAATACAAACACCATTCCTGGCGGCCATACGAATATACTTTTGCCGATTATCGTCGGCAGGACTATCATCAGTTTTTCAGCTTATGCCGCGAGACGCTCAAGAAGATGCGTAGTTCCGAAACCGGCATTGTTCCTGAAATTTGATAGGATATGACTCATGTGGTGGATGCTTGTCGGCGCCATGGTTCCGAGCATGATTATTTGTTGGGCGGGCTGTTATGTGTTGCGCCGTTGGGGGCCGGCGTGGGGACTCGTGGACCGGCCTGGAGAAAGAAAAATCCACGCCGCGCCCATGCCTACCGCCGGCGGATTGGCGATTTGGCTGGGCATCGTGCTGCCGCTGTTTCTGGGTCAAGTGGTGCTCTGGGCCCTGGCCGCCGCGAATCGTGGTGAAGCGAATGCTCTTGTACAATTCTTGCCCGAGTTTATCGCACGCCACGTTCCAGGGCTATGGCACCAATCGCCCAGGCTATGGGAATTGCTGGCCGGCGGAACCGTGCTTATGTTGCTCGGTTTGGCCGACGATCGTTGCGGTGGGCTGGACTGGCGGCTGCGCATCGCCGTGCAAACGCTCGTGGCGATAGTCATGGTTGCACTCGGCTGGCGGATGAGCTTGTTTATCGACGCCCCATGGTTTACCGGCGCGTTGAGCGTATTGTGGATTGTGGGGCTGGTAAACTCCTTTAATATGCTGGACAACATGGATGGGTTGTCAGCAGGCGTGGCGGCCATTGCCGCAGCGATGCTGGCCGCCATGATGCTCTTTACCCCGCGGCCGGATAACAACCAGCCGCAGTTGTTCGTCGCGGGCTTGTTGCTCGTGATTCTCGGCGCGCTCCTGGGGTTCTTGTGGCACAATCGGCCGCCGGCGCGGCTGTTCATGGGCGATGCGGGTAGCTATTTGATCGGCTATTTGCTGGCCATGACTACGTTGACCGCCACCTTCGCCGGCGGGGATTTGCCGAAACATGCCATCCTCGGACCGCTTTGCGTCCTGGCCGTGCCGCTTTACGACACGATTACCGTCGTGGCCATTCGGCTCCGTCAAGGCCGCAGTCCTTTTGTCGGCGATAAAAGCCATTTCTCCCACCGCCTCGTCGAACTCGGCCTGAGCAAACCCCAAGCCGTTTTGACCATCTATCTGGCAACCGCCACCTGCGGGTTGGGGGCGCTGCTCCTGAGACAGGTGGATGTTGTCGGCGCCTTGCTCATCGGACTGCAAGTAGCGTGTCTCTTGACGTTGGTGGCCATTTTGGAACTTACGGGGCGACGAAGAGCATGAATGTTTCGGCCGCCGTCAAAACCCAGTCTTCCTTACCGCCGGACAACTTCTCGGCGGTACGGCCCTGGCTGCTTTGCGGCCTGGCCGTGCTCATGGTGGCACGACCACTGTTTCCCAGCGAAGCAGCCGCCGACAGCGGCGACGGGCTGACAGCGGTAATGTTCTGGCTCGTGCTGGGGATATTTTGGGTGTTTACCGCACTTACGCAACGGAGTTTCGCTTTGCGGTTCGGTGTGGTGGATGTGGCCGTGGCGGGCTTGATTATCTGGCACACTATCGCTGCGCTCTGGGCCGTAAGGACCGGCTCGCCCCGACCGGCGATAAACATGCTTTGGGAATGGATGGCGATGGGGGCGGCCTTCTTTCTCGCCCGTCAAACGATCAACTCTCTGCGGGAAGCGCGCGCCCTGGTGGTCGTGATGCTGGCCCTGGCGTCGGCTTTGGCGGTATATGGGCTGTATCAATATGCTTACGAAATGCCCAGGGCGCGTGCCGCATACGAGGTGGACCCTGATCTGGCATTACGTAAAGCCGGATTGTGGTATCCGCCGGATTCGCCGGAGCGAAAACTTTTCCAGGACCGCTTGTATAGCACGGAACCGATTGCCACTTTCGCCTTGACTAATTCACTGGCAGGCGTGTTGGCGCCGTGGTTGGTGGTGCTGCTGGGAATAATTTGCGGCGGTAAACAAAGTCGGCTATCGGCCCTTGGGCCGATTATCTGCGCCCTGGTGATTGCCGTTTGTCTGCTCCTGACGAAAAGCCGCAGCGCGTGGCTGGCGACGCTGGTGGGTTTGGCTTTGCTTTGGCCCATTGTCGCCCCTCATGCCGGACCCCGCCTGAACATCCGTGCGCTGCTCGCGGCGATCGTCTTGTTTGCGGTGCTCATCGGTGTCGCAGCGAGATTCGGCGGGCTGGATCGGCTGGTGCTTACGCAAGCCGCCAAATCCCTGGCTTTCCGCTTGCAGTACTGGCAGGCCAGTCTGAAGATAATCGCCGAGCATCCGTGGTTGGGTTGTGGTCCGGGCAACTTCCGCGAGGCATATACCCAATACAAATTGCCCGCAGCCAGTGAGGAAGTCGCCGACCCTCATAATTTTTTAATCGAGGTGTGGGCGACCGCCGGCACACCGGCGGCCGTCGCCTTAGTAGCGGCGGTATTAGGATTCTTCTGGTGCGCATGGAAAAACAGAAGCCGCAACGAACCCGAAGCTGACGGAATAGCCTCCGCTGGGCTTTCTTCACGGACTTTTCCGCAGCGCCTGCGCGGCGCATTTGAAGGCGGCTGCGGCTACATTCTGGGAGGCGGTTTAGTGGGGTTTGTGTTTTCTCTGCCTTTGGGAGCGTTCAGTGCGGCACCGCCGAGTTTAGCCGCCGTGGGATTGGGACTGCCGGTAGCGGCTCTGGTGGTCGCGCTTTTTCTCGGCTGGATAGAAAACGGTCGCTGGGTGCAATTGCTGCCTGCCCTGGCCGTTCTGGTAATGCTGCTTCATCTCTCGGCAGCCGGCGGTATAGGTTTCCCTGGTGTGGCCGGATCGTTTTGGTTGCTGTCGGCCTTAGGACTTTATGAGCCGAAAGCCCATCGGTGTCGCCGCTGGGTGGCCTGGTTGGGATTGGCGCTCGGAATAGCTTTGGTTATCGCCTGCTACATGAGTGCCTATCGGCCCGTCCACGCCTGCTGGACTGAACTCCACCTGGCCGAGAAATGGACAAACCAGGCGGAAAAGCATCTTGAGGCGGCGACGGCAGCCGATCCGCTTGCGGCTGAACCCTGGCGTCGCCTGGCTGACGTAAGATTTGAGCGTTTTTTGCTTCGACCTGAAAAAGGTGCGCTCTCTCTATGGCAAGAAGCGGAAGCGATGATCGCCCGCCTGGCCCCCAAGTCCGCCTCCGATCGTATCGCGGTCGCACGGCGTTACATGCAAGCCGTGAAAAGGCAAATGTTTGGCGACGAACAGCTTCGCTCTCGGCTGCTGACAACGGCCGTTGAAAGTTTTCGGCAAGCCATTCGGCTTTATCCGAACAATGCAATTTATCATGCCGAACTGGCTGAGGCATATTTTCTCCTGGGCGATAGGGAGGGCTTCTGTCGGGAAGCGGAACTCGCCTTGCGGCTTCACCATATCACCCCGCATGAGGATAAAAAATTGCCCTCGGCCATTCATCGGTTCCTCGAACAGCGTCTCCATGAACTGCGGGACAACCGACCGGACTTACGTGGCGAGGAGCAGGAAAAGCTGCTACAATAACTTCGTTGTGTAAGCGACGAGACTTCGCAGAAAATTATGAGAACCTTCTTGTTTTCGATAATTGTCATTTTCTTAGGCATTGCGGCGGGCGTGTGCCTGGGCCATTACCGGCTGAAGCCGGCTCCCTGGCAGCCGCCGAATCAACATCCCCAAAAAAACGAGCCCCCGCCGAGCACTGCTGAAGCCGCTCCTGCGCCGAAAGTAGTCGTGGAACAGCCGGTGTATGATTTTGGCAAGCTGGATGTCAGCGCCGGCGGTTCGCATGATTTTGTACTTCGAAATGTCGGCGAAGGGCCGCTAAAACTGACCCTGGGCGGAAGCACCTGCCGTTGTACGGTCGGCAAGTTGCAGCACGAAGAAGTTCCGCCTGGCGGCACGACCAAGGTGACGGTAAACTTTCGGCCCGCCGAACAGCCCGGCCCTTACCTGCAAACCGTAACGCTGCTGACAAACGATCCTCACCAGCCGCGCGTGGAATTGAAAGTAACCGGTACGTTCGTCGCCGCACTTCAGTTCTCGCCGTCGGAGCTGGTCTTCAGCAACATTTCCGCCGGTGAACCTGCGATCGGGCAGGTGCAACTCGTTTGCTACCTGGACGAGCCGGTGGAAATAAAAGGGTACTATTTCAGCGGGCAAACAACGGCCGAATACTTTGAAGTCGCCTGGGAGCCGTTGAAGGCTGAGGAATTGAAGCCTTTTGCGGACGCCCGCAGCGGTTTGCGCATTACGGTGAAAGTGAAGGCAGGCCTACCGCCCGGCCCGTTGCAACAAATACTATATTTCCACACTAACCTTGCAGCAGCTCCAAAAGTCCCTTTGTTAATCGAAGGCAACATCAGCGGGGAGATTGCCTTAGTCGGTCCTGGGTGGGATGCGGAGAGAGGGGTGTTAAACCTCGGGACGGTTTCCAGCCGCGTCGGCCTCGAACGGCGGTTATGGCTCGTGGTCCGCGGACCTTCGCGGAAGGAGATTGCCGTCAAGCTCGCCAGGGTTTCGCCCAGGGCCATGGAAATCAGCTTCGGCGACCGGCAGGAAATCAACCAGGGCGCCGTCATCCAAATCCCTTTGCTGCTGCGGATCCCACCAGGCAGCCCCACGGTCAACCGTCTCGGTTCAGAGCAAGGCGGGCTGGGCGAGATCGTCCTGGAAACCAACCACCCACAAATCCCGGTTTTCCGCATACTCGTTCGTTTGGCTATCGAGGACTAGACTCCCTGCCGGATTGTTGCACATTTCCCGTGAGGCCATAATCAGCATTATCAGGAATCACAAAGGGCAAGGTGGCTATGCTTTCAGCAACGCGGATGTTTGCTATTCTCCGAAAAAAGCACTGTCGCACGGTTTCCGCCGGCTGGGCGGCGATACTCGCGCTATTGTTTGCCGCCCTTCTCGTCGGGTGCTCAAAAGCGGGCAAGGAATCCGCGGAGAAAAAAACCGCGCCGGCTGCCGGGAGAGGGGGAGGTGAAAGCGCCGAAGCGCTGCTCATAAAGCCCCCGGCGGCTGAGTTTCAGCAGCCGCTCAACCTGCCTGCCGGCCAACCGTTGCCGCGCATGACGCCCGAAGGAGAGCAACCCTCTTCGCCCCAGGAATCTCCGCAGGCAGCGAGTTCACCGGCGCCGCCCAAAGTGCGTCCGGGAAAGAAAGCCGCCGTGCCTTTTGACCCCATCAAAGAGAATGGGCCGATTTTTGTGGACTGGCCGAAACCGAAGCTGGCCATCGTGATTACCGGCATGGAACACGGATATTTGGAGCCGTGCGGTTGTGCCGGACTGGACCGGATGCGCGGCGGGATGGGCCGACGACACTCCCTCTTTCTTCAACTGCGCCGCGAAGGTTGGCCGGTCTTCGGCATCGATGTCGGCGGCCTGGCCCGCGGCTTCGGGCGTCAAGCCGAACTGAAGTTTCATACGCTCGTGGAGAGCAAACGGAGGATGGGCTACGCCGCCGTGGCGTTCGGCGTGGATGATCTGCGGCTGCCGGCCGGAGAATTGGCCGCCGTGGCCGCTGGAGTAAACGGGCAGGAAAGCCTGTTCGTGGCGGCCAACGTCGGCTTGTTCGGCTTTCAGGCAGGCATTACGCCCAGATACCGCATTATCGAGGCCGGCGGCATGAAAATCGGCGTTACCGCCGTCCTCGGCACAAGCTATCAGAAAGAAATCCATAACGACGAGCTGGAAATGATGGATGCAGAAGGGGCGTTGCGTCAAATCTTGCCGGAGCTGAAGCAAAAGGCGGATTATCTTATTTTGCTCGCCCATGCGCCGCGTGAAGAGGCGTTGTCTCTCGCCCGCAAGTTTCCTGACTTTCAAGTGGTGGTAACCCCCGACGGTCCGCCCTTGCCGCCTGCGCAGCCGGAAACCATCGACGGTTCGGAACGCTTGCTCATCACGGTCGGCGAGAAAGGAATGGAAGCCATTGTGCTGGCATTTTTTGACGATGCGCAGCAACCGTGGCGCTATCAACGGGTGCCGCTGGACAGTCGTTTTCCCTCCTCGCCGGAGATGCAATTGCTCATGGTCGTCTATCAGGAGCAGTTGAAGGCGATGGGGCTTTCGGGTCTGGGACTGCGGCCCGTGCCGCATCCGCTGCTGGAAAGCAACGGCAAGTTCGTCGGTTCACAGAAATGTGAGTCCTGTCATGAGGAGTCCTACAAAGTGTGGCGCAAAAGCGGCCACGCCCAGGCTTACGAGAGCCTGGTGAAGGCCGAGCCGCCGCGAAACTTCGACCCGGAATGCCTCAGTTGTCATGTCGTCGGTTGGCATCCCACGAAGTATTTCCCCTACGAGAGCGGTTATGAAAGTCTGGAAAAGACGCCGCATTTGAGCGACGTAGGCTGCGAAAGCTGCCACGGCCCGGGCGAGAAACATTGCGCCGTGGAGTCGGGCAGCAACGAGGCTCTGCAAAAAAAATATCGTCAAGCGATGGTCTTGACCAAGGAGGACGCCCGACAACAACATTGCGGCACTTGCCACGACCTGGACAACAGCCCGGATTTCGATTTCGACGCTTATTGGCCCCTCGTGGAACACAAAGAAGATACGGAGTAAAGTCTGTTCAGGAACCGTTGAATCGAGTATAAAAGCAACACGGATTTGGAAAGCAACTGAGGAGCCGGCATGAGAAGGCGCGTAGTGATTACGGGGATGGGTTGTGTTACGCCTTTGGGAACGGATGTCGAAAGTATGTGGCAGGCGGTATGCGCAGGCCGCTCCGGGGTGGATTATATCACGCTGTTCGACGCCGAAAGTTTCCCCACCAAAATCGCCGCCGAGGTTCGGGGATGGGACATCTCCCAGGCCGGCGAAGACCCGGAACAATGGAAACACCAGGGCCGACATACTCATTTTGCCGTCGGCGCAGCAAAACAAGCGATGGCCGACGCCGCCTTTAAGCCCGGCGATCTCGATCCCCGACGTTTCGGCGTTTACACCGGCAGCGGCGAAGGCCGGCAAGACTTCGAACGCTTTACCGAAATGATGCTGGCCGCGATGGACGGCGACCGGCTGGACATCGCCCGCTTTATTCGCAAAGGTTTGGAGACGCTCGATCCTATCGTGGAACTGGAGCAAGAGCCGAGCATGCCGGCCGCTCATCTGGCCGCGATGTTCAATGCGCAGGGGCCGAATCTGAACTGCCTGACCGCCTGCGCCGCCAGCAGCCAGGCGGTAGGCGAGGCGACGGACATCATTCGCCGCGGCGAAGCCGACGTGATGCTTGTCGGCGGCACACATTCGATGATTCATCCTTTCGGCGTTACCGGTTTTAATCTGCTCACGGCCGTCAGTACGCGGAACGACGAGCCGACGAAAGCTTCACGGCCTTTCGACCGCTTGCGGGACGGGTTCGTGCTGGGTGAAGGCGCGGCGATGGTGGTGCTGGAAGCGCTGGAGCACGCCCAGGCACGCGGCGCGAAAATCCACGGCGAGCTTATCGGCTACGGCACCACGGCCGACGCCTTCCGCATTACGGACACGCACCCCGAAGGCCGCGGCGCCATTAGTTGCATGAAGATGGCGCTGGCCGACGCCGGCCTGGAACCCGGTAAAGTCGATTACATTAACGCCCACGGCACCAGCACGCAAGTCAACGATCGTGTGGAAACACTGGCCGTGAAGCAGGTGTTCGGCGAAGCGGCCTATCGCATTCCCATTTCCAGCACGAAGAGTATGCTGGGGCATTTGATTGCCGCCGCCGGCGCCACGGAGTTGATTATTTGCCTCATGGCCATCCGCGACAACATCGTGCCGCCGACGACGAATTACGAATATCCCGATCCCGATTGCGATCTGGACTACGTGCCGAATACGGCCCGGCCCCATCGCTGCGACGTGGCCCTAAGCAACAGTTTCGGCTTCGGCGGGCAGAACATCAGCCTGGTAGTGCGACGATTCGAGGGCTGAAAGCGACGCCCGGCCGAGGCAATGAGGCCCTTTCGTCGGCGGGACCATCACTCCGCTTCGCGCGGCAATTGGCGGGGAAAAGGCGGCGGTTCCGCCGGCGGCAACGGTTGATTATACGTTTCCGCCCATTCCGCACGCTCTTCTTCGCTGGCGTAGTAGCGCAGCCAGATTTCCGGGTCGCCGGCCGCGCCGGAACAATCCCAATGGAGATAATTGCCGGGCCAATCGATTTTCTTTTCCCTGGCCGGCAGGATGTCGCGGAAAATCAGGCGATACAATTCGCGGTCGCTGAGATGGTCGGTAAAATCCAGCACGATCCGCTTCTGATACAATTTGTAGATTACATCCCAGAGAATCTTGTGGAGCTCTTCATCGCTCAGGGATTCAGGTCGGGGAGGACGCAGTTCCGGCTCGAACCAGCGATAGATCGGCAGCACCGGGGCTTGCTCCCAGGCCAACATCGCCGCCAAAAAATCGTTCTCCGCCGCCAGCGAAAACTGCTGCACATTCACGCGGCTGATCGATTCGTCGAAGTAGCGTTCCAACTCATCCCGCAACTCGGCGTTGCGGAGCAATTGCTCAACCTCATCAGAACGCGGATGCCGGGAAGCGTGCATAGCCACTCTGTTTTTCGGCTCTCACTGATTAACCTGCCACCGACCAACCCTCTAAGATTCGAGTGTACTCAGAAGCGACGTTTTTTCCAAGTCGTGGCAAGCCAAGCAGGGTCTTTTGGTGGGCGATGTAAGGCGCAAGCGTTCCGCAAAAACGGAAAATTTAACGCAAACTCTTCGCTAGAACCGGCAATTTCGGCAAACTCATTCGTTCACAGTGTCGCCGACTTCTTTTTCTTGCCGGTTTCGCTGAAGTTGCCGTTCGATGGCGGCGATCTTTTCGAGCCGTCGGAGATGACGCCCGCCCTCAAACGGCGTCGCCAACCAGATTTCCACCATCCGCTCGATCAGACGCTTGCCGAGCATATCGGCCGAGAGACACAAGACGTTGGCGTCGTTATGACTGCGGCTCATTCTGGCGGTAATATCGTCGTGGCAGGGTGCGGCGCGCACGCCGGCGAACTTATTGGCGGTAATACACATCCCTACGCCGGTGCCGCAGATGAGGATTCCGCGGTCCACTTTGCCTTCGGCGACCAGTCGCGCGGCCTCGGCGGCGATGTCGGGATAATCCACCGCTTCGTCTGAGAAAGTGCCCAAGTCCACGACTTCGTGCCCTAAGCGTTGCACCACGGCGATTACTTGCCGACGTACCTCGAAGCCCCGATGATCAGCGCCGACAACCACACGCATAGCTTCTCCATCCACTAAGTAAAAAGTCCACTCAACGCCGTGAGCGGTTAATCATTTTTGGCGGTTCCTGCCCGAACGTTTGCCGACAGGCTCACAGGCGGAATGGTATTCCAGTTCAATTTCTTCCAAGCGATGTTCCAGGGCGGACGTGATGTGTTGCGCACACTGCCGATAGCGTTCCACCGGGCCGCCGATAGGGTCGAGAATATCCATGCCGCGAACGTCCAATAAGCGCGTGCGTTCGGCGGCCGAAGGCCATTGTGCGACAATCGTTTCGCGGTGCAGTCGGGTCATGGTATAAATCAGATCAGCGCGACGCACCAGCGGCTCCGTGAGCGGCTGAGTTTCATGGAGGTTGATGTCCAGCCCTTGTTCGGCCATGCACTGGACGGCTTCCGCGCTCGCCCGACCGCCTAACATCGCGGAGATGCCTGCCGAAAGGACCACCACGCCGCGGTCTTCCAGCTCCTCGGCAGGGCAATTCCAGCGCCGTGCGAACAGATTGCGACAAAGCGCCTCGGCCATCGGGCTCCGGCAGGTATTACCTGTACAAACAAACAGTATCATTAAGGAGGCCAGCCGCCGCAGCGTTTGTTCCGGCACCACCCCTTCCCGAAGCACTCTCAGGCCGTCCGGTCCCACAGCGACAACCGAGGAAGGCTGGCCGAAGCGGCATGGGCCGTCATCCACCACCAGGTCCACTTCGGCACCTAATGCGGCGAGCACATCCCGGCCGGAAACCGGTTCGGCCTGAGTGGAATAATTGGCGCTGGTGAGGACGAGCGGGCAGGGCAGGAGCCGCAGTACTTCCAGCACCAGCGGATAGCCTGGTACGCGCAGACCGACCCTAGCTTGCGGCGAAACCAACTCGCGGACCTTCGGCGGCAGCCGATGCACTAAGCTATCGGGGTGCGAATCATCCAACACCAGCGTTACCGGTCCCGGCCAGCAACGGCGCGCCAGGCGGCGTGCGAGAGGGCAAATATCCGGCACATAGTCGTGTGCTTCCTCGGGGCTCTTGATCGCCAGGGCCATCGGCTTCGACACTGTGCGTCTCTTCATATTTAACAGCCGGCAAACGGCTGCTTCGTTGAGGGCGCCGGCCGCAAGACCATAAACAGTCTCGGTCGGCAAGGCTGCCACGCCGCCTTCAGCCAGGGTTTGCACAACGCGATGCACGACATCGCGTTGATCCTCTGCTTCGCGAAGGTTAAGCACTACCGGCGGCATAAGTCCGATGTACCTCGAAAAGCCCTCCCCCTCGTCGTAATGTGTTATTTTACATATCTTTGCGTTTTTTCGTCAATGGCATACACAGCGACATCGCCTCTGGCCGATTCACACTGCCTAAGTTCTGCCACTGC
>Ga0272448_1000708_pt1 | contig 49242 bp, 40 predicted proteins | sample YNPCB0191_FD_202220 | JGI IMG/M metagenome (GOLD analysis project Ga0272448, IMG submission 202220) | Hot spring sediment microbial communities from Yellowstone National Park, WY, United States - YNP-CB-019-1 | ecosystem: Environmental > Aquatic > Thermal springs > Hot (42-90C) > Sediment... | reverse complement strand
TGGATGTGGTGTTGCCGACGGACACCGGGGTGGAATTGCGGTTGCGGGTCGTGGCGCAACCCGAAAAAGAGCTGGCGCAACTGCTGGCGCACTTGGGACTGGCCCTGCCGAAACGGCCCAAGATCCTCCCAAATGTAGTGCCGAAAATCGCCCCCCAAAAGTCATAAGTGCCTGCAAATCAAGCCAACCATTCCTCTGACTGACGAACTTGGGCTAACGGAGTTGCTTGGCCTGGCCGAACAGCAGTCGCAATTCCCTTTCGGGGTTGGTGCCTTTCGGCACACTGACTGGAAAGCAGATGGCCAAGCCGGGAGCGAGCCTGTCGCAATTCCCTTTCGGGGTTGGTGCCTTTCGGCACCGGCTAAGGGGGATAAAGGTTTGTGGTATAGAATCTGAGTCGCAATTCCCTTTCGGGGTTGGTGCCTTTCGGCACGCGGACCCTGCGCGAAGTAAGAACTGGCCCGCGACGGTGGTCGCAATTCCCTTTCGGGGTTGGTGCCTTTCGGCACATGCCGGAGGAGAACAACACGAAAACCAAAACGTGGTCGCAATTCCCTTTCGGGGTTGGTGCCTTTCGGCACCTAACTAAGGCCGTCAAGAAGCGGCGACGGCGGTAGCTTTGTCGCAATTCCCTTTCGGGGTTGGTGCCTTTCGGCACCGTAGACAAGCTCACCGCAATGCGGTGGGCTTGTGATTTGTCGCAATTCCCTTTCGGGGTTGGTGCCTTTCGGCACTACGTTGAAGCTGCCCGGAACATCAAGGCCGGCACTTTGTCGCAATTCCCTTTCGGGGTTGGTGCCTTTCGGCACCCGTACGGCGCGAGCAGTTCCTTCTTGGGGGGTGGGGGAGTCGCAATTCCCTTTCGGGGTTGGTGCCTTTCGGCACTCTCGAAGGTAAACGCAAACCGACTAACATGCGGACTGGAGTCGCAATTCCCTTTCGGGGTTGGTGCCTTTCGGCACCTTACTCGCTGAATCGAACATATTACCCAACAATCCCCGAGTCGCAATTCCCTTTCGGGGTTGGTGCCTTTCGGCACAGATAGCACCATGACAGAAGACAACGACCGAATGGTTCAGTCGCAATTCCCTTTCGGGGTTGGTGCCTTTCGGCACTGGGACGTCCTCATCACATACCGAGACGCAATCGACACGTCGCAATTCCCTTTCGGGGTTGGTGCCTTTCGGCACGACGCCGACGTGACCAACCCCCAAAAACCGCCGGCGCTGTCGCAATTCCCTTTCGGGGTTGGTGCCTTTCGGCACCCGGGAGACTTGTATCAAATTTGGTGCACCCCAGGACTCTGTCGCAATTCCCTTTCGGGGTTGGTGCCTTTCGGCACCCTGAAGCCCCCCCGCGGCTCGTTCACGCTCGGTCGTCGCAATTCCCTTTCGGGGTTGGTGCCTTTCGGCACATGTTCGGTTGAAGTGTTGTTCGCTCGCGGCGTCGTGTCGCAATTCCCTTTCGGGGTTGGTGCCTTTCGGCACCGATGAAAACCACCACAGTAATCCTGATTGCCGTGCTGGCCGTCGCAATTCCCTTTCGGGGTTGGTGCCTTTCGGCACCGTGTTGTTAAGGCCGGGAAATATATTGAGGCCGGCCGGAGTCGCAATTCCCTTTCGGGGTTGGTGCCTTTCGGCACATATTGAGGCCGGCCGGAATCTTAAGGCTGGCCTTTCTATGTCGCAATTCCCTTTCGGGGTTGGTGCCTTTCGGCACTACGAGGGGGATGTTGAAATCCGGATCGGGTCGGAAAGTCGCAATTCCCTTTCGGGGTTGGTGCCTTTCGGCACTGCCGGCGGCCGGATTCAGGCGCGGGCCGGCCTGTATGTTGTCGCAATTCCCTTTCGGGGTTGGTGCCTTTCGGCACGAACAATGGCAAAGATCAAACTCGGGGCACTCGTACAAGAGTCGCAATTCCCTTTCGGGGTTGGTGCCTTTCGGCACCCAGGGGTTTCCGCGCGGGTGGCGCGCTTTTGTGCGCGGTCGCAATTCCCTTTCGGGGTTGGTGCCTTTCGGCACGGCCGGAACATCAAAGCCGGTTCGTTTATACAGGCCGGCGTCGCAATTCCCTTTCGGGGTTGGTGCCTTTCGGCACTTGATTAGGTTGCGGTAAGTTTTGCGGTTAGCGTCATGTCGCAATTCCCTTTCGGGGTTGGTGCCTTTCGGCACGTCATCGTCGCCGGCGACATTGACGTTGAAGATTTTATGTCGCAATTCCCTTTCGGGGTTGGTGCCTTTCGGCACGCGCGAAGGTAAGCCCCACCCAACCCCGAACGGAGAGACGTCGCAATTCCCTTTCGGGGTTGGTGCCTTTCGGCACCCCAACCAACAAGGCGCGAGACGGATTGTGGAGCGCAGGTCGCAATTCCCTTTCGGGGTTGGTGCCTTTCGGCACTTATGGCGGTGCTCCGGGTCCTTCGTGGGGCCCGGACATGTCGCAATTCCCTTTCGGGGTTGGTGCCTTTCGGCACGTAGCGGTGTTTTTCCGTCCGGCCGAGGGCGTGTGCCCTGTCGCAATTCCCTTTCGGGGTTGGTGCCTTTCGGCACATCAAACTCGGCGGCCTTGCGCAAGACGCGCGAGGCTCACAGTCGCAATTCCCTTTCGGGGTTGGTGCCTTTCGGCACACCTATAGGGCGGGAAGGGCGCTAGCGGACGACCCAACGTCGCAATTCCCTTTCGGGGTTGGTGCCTTTCGGCACGTGAAACTGTTAGTCGAGAGCGGATGTTGAAAGTGTATGGTCGCAATTCCCTTTCGGGGTTGGTGCCTTTCGGCACGTATCGCCGGGAATCGGATGTGATATTAATGCTAGCACGAGTCGCAATTCCCTTTCGGGGTTGGTGCCTTTCGGCACGTCGCACCGAAAAGGGAGGCTCTCATGAGCCTTCCTGAGTCGCAATTCCCTTTCGGGGTTGGTGCCTTTCGGCACGGCCCACCCTCAAGGGCGAAATCTGGTGTATGCTTTACCAGTCGCAATTCCCTTTCGGGGTTGGTGCCTTTCGGCACGTTTACGCTTGGGCACAGCTTTGGGGAACATACCGCGCTGGGTCGCAATTCCCTTTCGGGGTTGGTGCCTTTCGGCACTAATTTGGAGTGCGACGGGCTAATACTCGTCGCAGGGTCGTCGCAATTCCCTTTCGGGGTTGGTGCCTTTCGGCACTACGGGGAGCGGTTGGGTCCGTCGTGTTCCAACGAACGGGTCGCAATTCCCTTTCGGGGTTGGTGCCTTTCGGCACGCGGCGTCGGTTACTTCGTGGCCGTTTTGATTATCTCGTCGCAATTCCCTTTCGGGGTTGGTGCCTTTCGGCACCGCATATATGGTTAGAGCCGCTTGGATTTAGTGCCGATGTCGCAATTCCCTTTCGGGGTTGGTGCCTTTCGGCACAACACTTCATCCGCGAAACCCAACAAGAAATTGGAGAGTCGCAATTCCCTTTCGGGGTTGGTGCCTTTCGGCACAGCACAATGAACACAAACCCAGAACCCTACGTCCAAGTCGCAATTCCCTTTCGGGGTTGGTGCCTTTCGGCACTGGAGCCAAATTTGGGGAACCTATAGGGCGGGAAGCCCGCGTCGCAATTCCCTTTCGGGGTTGGTGCCTTTCGGCACGCAGTGGCCGCCACGTCAACAGACGGAAAGGTCACCGTCGTCGCAATTCCCTTTCGGGGTTGGTGCCTTTCGGCACAAGGGAGGCTCTCATGAGCCTTCCTGAAACGCTCATTGTCGCAATTCCCTTTCGGGGTTGGTGCCTTTCGGCACGGCGCATACGTAAGGGCAAAGGTATCACCAACACAACCCAGTCGCAATTCCCTTTCGGGGTTGGTGCCTTTCGGCACCACCCTCCAAGTAGCAATCGAACTTGGATTCGGAATAAACCTGGTCGCAATTCCCTTTCGGGGTTGGTGCCTTTCGGCACTCTGACGCGCGTTACGTGGTTAGGGAAAGACGGGGCGTCGCAATTCCCTTTCGGGGTTGGTGCCTTTCGGCACATAAAGTTGGGTGCAATGGTACAGGACGCCCGCGGTAGTCGCAATTCCCTTTCGGGGTTGGTGCCTTTCGGCACGGCCGACAACTAGCCGACAACCCAACGGCGCCCCCCACGCGTCGCAATTCCCTTTCGGGGTTGGTGCCTTTCGGCACTCCGAAGACGCCGAAATCATGCGCGCGCGAGCCTTGGGTCGCAATTCCCTTTCGGGGTTGGTGCCTTTCGGCACAACCGGGGACATTTACGAAATTTGGACGACCCCAGGCCTGTCGCAATTCCCTTTCGGGGTTGGTGCCTTTCGGCACGAGAGCACACAACGCGCCAATTACGACCGAATTTCCACGGTCGCAATTCCCTTTCGGGGTTGGTGCCTTTCGGCACAAAAACAGGGAGGACAAAATGGCAAAGATAAAACTTGGGTCGCAATTCCCTTTCGGGGTTGGTGCCTTTCGGCACGTGCTAAATTGCCCCACAATCAACCGAAGGAGACAAAGTCGCAATTCCCTTTCGGGGTTGGTGCCTTTCGGCACCTACCTCATCGGACGGCAAGGTCACGGTAGCACTCGAAGAGTCGCAATTCCCTTTCGGGGTTGGTGCCTTTCGGCACTTCTCGCGTACCTGGTGTGGATTTGTCCGGGCCGTCGAGTCGTCGCAATTCCCTTTCGGGGTTGGTGCCTTTCGGCACCGGGAGCGGGGCTTGATCTGCCCCGACGAAAACTGCGAGTCGCAATTCCCTTTCGGGGTTGGTGCCTTTCGGCACTGCGCTCTTGTAAGTGATTGCGCTGTAATTGTCAAGTATGGCGTTAGGTCGGGAGATGGTTTTTGGGAAATTTTTTGTTGGTTGTTCGGGGCCTCTGTTCGGGGCATTTTGTTGGGAAGTGTTTGTCGAGAAGGGAGATGCGTATGAGGTCGGGAGATGGGGTGTTTGGAGGGCTTTCGGCTCGCGACCTGAGGTTGTTTTTTTAGAAAATATAGGCAACGGCTTTTTCGTTGTTGGCCATGCAACCTGCGGTTTCAATTTGGCGGGCACAGGCGGCGCAGATTTTGTAGGCGACGAGGCGGTCTTCATCGGGGTCAATTTCGCACTGGAGTTCGAGCCAGAAGTTTTCGAAGCGGTCGGCTTCGAGTCGGCATTCGAAGACGGAGTACTGGACGCGGACGCCGTAGTCTTCGCAGATTTTGGCGATCTTGGCGAGGCGTTTGGGGTCGGTGATGTCGTAGGCGATGATGGTGAGCATTTGTTTTTCTCCGGGTGGATGTTGTGGGTGTTGGTAGGGGGCGAGGGGGAAGGCGGCTTCGAGCCAGTGGGTGGGGAGTGGGTCGGAGGGATTGGACATATCGGACGGATCAGACGGATCAGGGCGGATCGGGTTGTTAGTTCATGAGGAAGGGGACGAAGGGGGCGCCTTCGAGGATGGTTTTTTTGAGGTCGAGGCATTGGCGTTCGATGAGTTGGCGGAGGCTGGTGCGTTGGCCGGTGAATTCGTAAGTGAATTGGCGTTCGAGGCGGCGTTCGTACTGGACGAAGAATTTTTTGCGGCCTTCGACGGTGAGATAGCAGCCAACGGCACCGCTATCGGCGCGGTCGTCGGAGGCGCGTCGCTCGAAATGGCTGGCGTTGAGCATCTCGTGGCTGAACAGGTCCACGGCGAGAGCATCGCAAATGGGAGCGCGAAAGGGTTCAAGCAGGTCGAGGGCGAGGGAGGCGCGACGGTCTTCGGTGCTGTGGTAGAAGCCGAGGGCGGGGTCGAGTCCGCAGGTCCAGAGGGTGGCTTCGATTTCGCCGGCGAGGACGGTGTAGGCGTAGGAGAGGACGGCGTTGACGGGGTTGTGGGGTGGTCGGCGCGAGCGGCGTTCGAAGGGGAAGGTGGCGGGGAAGAAGCGGGAGAGTTCGTCGTAGTAGCGGGCACTGGCAGTGCCTTCGAGGCCGCGGAGGGCGTCGGTGGTGGGAGCGTGGCCGGTGTGTTGGATGAGGGTGTTGAACCAGTCGGTGGCGGCGGTGATGTCGAGGTTGCGGTTGGCGGCGAGGCGTTGGAGGATGCGGCGTTGGTTGAGGATTTTGGCTTCGATGATGGTTTGGGCTTGTGCGAGGCAGAACGCGGGGTCGAGGCAGCGGCGGTATTGTTCCAGTCGGAGGGCGGCGCTGGCGTTGGAGGGCGGGCGCAACAGGCCGAGGACGCGCCCGGACCAGGAACAGAAGCTGATGGGGATGTTGAGTTCGAGGAGGGCCGCGAGGGCGGCGGTGGTGGCCTGAGTGGCGTCGCCGATGATGACGCGCTCGATCTCGACCAGCGGGAGAAGGCGGTCCACCGCCGGTTCCTCGTCGCGGGCGGGAATCTCAATGTGCAGCGCGCGGCTTTGGAGGCCGACGTGCGTGCCGGGTGTCAGCAGGCAAAGCGTGGGCATGACACTGTTTCCTTTCTCATGCGAGCAGAATAGCCGGGTGGCGGGCCGTTGTGGGGAGCGGGAACGTCTAGGAACGTCGGGGATGGATCGGACAGATCGGACGGATCGGACGGATCGGACAGATCGGACGGATCAGGCGGATCGGGGAAGCCTATCGGATGCGGATGCCGAAGTGGCCGCGAGTGGGCCGCAGGTGCGCAATGGTGGCGGGCGGCAGGCCGGCTTTGCGCAGGGCTTGGCCGAGGGTGTTGCAGAGTTTGCGCAGACTGTCCTCGGTGGTGCCTTTGAGTTTTTCGTGGGCATCACGCCGGTGGGCCTCCGTGCGGTCGCGCGCCCAGTCGGCGACGAACGTTTTGAATGGATCCACGGCATGTTTGTAGATGAGAAACGGCGGCTCGCCGCGCCGGGCGAGGTCCACGAGAAAACTCAGCAGAGCGTAGGCGGTGGCCGGCAGGCGGACAGGCACGCCGTCCACGCGGACGATGGGTTGGTCGTCGGCCAGTTGAACGCGCGGCGGGGCGGCGAGTTGGCCGACGGTTTTGCGGTATTGTTGCACGAGATGGGTGAAGCGGCCGGGCAGGCGGCCGAGTTCGCGCGGGAAAAGCTGGCGCAGCGGCACAAAAGGCACGTCGGCCAGCTCGATTTTGGCGGCGCCGTCGCGCGGCGTGGGAAAATAGAATTTCGGTTGGCGGCGCGGGTCGTCGAACGGCTCGTTGACGAGCACATGGGTGAGTCGGTCGGTTTCGCGGCCAATCAGGGACAGGCAGGCGTAGAGGAGCGCGCCCATGGTTTTGCGGCCACCGGCCAGCGAGCCGACCAGACGCACATCGGGGTTTTCGGTAAAGGGTCGCAGGGCGTCGAGCAGGAAATCGGCGGCGGCTTCGTTGTCGGCGGGAGTGCGGATGTCGTCGAGTTCGACGGAACGGTTGTGGGCGTCGGCGCGAGTGAAGACGCGAATATCGTCGGCGGTGGTGCCGAAGCGCAGCTTGCCGGTGACAGCAATTTTCTTGGCGGCAAGCGCATCGCGGAGTCGGTCCCAAATGCCGCTGTCGAAAAGCTCGCGCTGAATCGCGTCGCGCCCGGCGCGGGTGGTGACGACGATGATGCGGTCGGGGATGGTGGCGGGTGATTCGTGGGCGAGCGCCCAGACCGTTTCGGTGATGATGGCCGGCGACATGCCGGTGACGGCGAAGAGCACCGTCTCATTTCGCGGTCTGCGGTCTGCCGGCTTCGGTCTGCGGTCTTTTGCTTTCATCGCGGGTTGTGGTTGAAAATCTCGACGGGGCCGGTGACGGGTGAATCGTAGGTGAGCGAGCGGGCGATGCCGTGGAGGGCGTGAGCGATGCGCAGGTAAAGCCAGACGGGCGCTTGGCCGGTCAGCGTCACGTCGGCGCCGGGGGGCACGAGTTGTTTGACGTGGGTTTCGTAGGCCGGCAAGTCGGCGAGCTTGGTCGTGCCGGTGGCGGCGTAGAGGGTTGAGAGGTCGAGGGTCATGGAAGTTCCACGGCGACCTTGAAGGATTCGTGGAGGTAATAGACGGGGATGCGCAGGGCGCGGCCCAACTCATAGAGAACCGCACACTCGGCTTTGTAACCACCGGTGGCGTTGAATTGAATGGTCGGGGCCGGCGCTTTGGATTGGAGACGAGCGACGTGCGCCGTCACGCGTTGGCGCAATTCGCGAAGCGCCGTGGCGGCTTCTTGGGCGGCAAACTCCGGCGTGTAGTCCTGGGCTGGCGCATCGGCGGCGCGAACGGGGAGTTTGCTTACGGCAACCCCGTGTCTCTTGAGGAACGCTTCCAATAATGATGCGCAGGTCTTGCCCATCTGCGTTTCTGTGAAAACGAGTGTGACCGCGAGCTGGACCGTTTGTTTCCGGAGAAATCCGGTGCGGCTGTCCAACGCATTGAGTTCAGCGCTGGCTTGGGTGGGCTGCTCTTGCAGATACTTCTTCAATTCCACATTGCGGCGAATGGCTTCCGCCTGCTCGCAGCCGTGTTTGCGGGCGAAGTTGGTGATGAGACTGATTCCCACAGTTACAATGTGATGTTGGTTCATGGTTGCTCCTTGTTGATTGAAGTTTTGTTCACGGCATTCTGCATCGTTTGCTCGCTGACGAGATGCAGCAGCGTGCTCATAGCTCGACGGCTCCTTTGCATTCGGGGTAGGCGGTGCAGCCCCAGAACTGGCGGCCGGCGTGTTGGCCGGTCTTGGCGGTGCGCAGCGCCATCAGCTTGCCGCACCGCGGGCAATGGGGAACCGGATCGGACGGATCCGACGGATCGGACGGATCCGACCGATCAGGGCGGCTGCGCCGCGCCAACCGGGCGGTGGCCAGTTGCTCGGAATAGCCGCCGTCCTCAATGAAGGCCTGCTCCAGCGCGCTGATCTGCTGATCGAGCAGGTAGTTGGCTTGGTGGATCAGGCAAATGATGGCGTTGGCGCGCACGGCGGGATCGGCGTGCTCCAGCCACTGGGCGTAGCGAGCATGCAGCGCGCGGCGCGCGGCCTGGGGATCCGGCGGATCAGACTGATCCGACGGATCCGACTGATCGGACCGATCGCGCCCAAGCTGCTGCCCCACGGCGCGCACGGCACGCGCTTCCCGGCTTTCCGGTGCCCACTGGGGCAGATGGCGGTGGAAAAGGTAGTCCTCGAAATCGAGGAGCAATTCCTCAAGGCTGGCGCGGGCGACGTTGAGCAGGCGCAGCTCGGTGTTGGAGGAAGCGGCGGCGGCGCGGCTGCCTTCGGCAATGTTCTGGCGGCCGCTGCGGGCGGCCTGGACCATCTGGTCAACGGTGCGCGAGCGCGGGTCGAGGAACTTTTCGCAGAACCAGTAGGTGGCATCGTAGATGAGCGTGGCGGTTTGGAAACTGCCCGTGGCGCGATAGCCGCCAGCAGCCCGCAGCCGCTTGGGGCGGGTGGCTCGCTCAGATCGGACGGATCCGACGGATCGCTCGGCGGGTTGCGGTGCGCGAGTGGTCATGGGAAGGGTTTCAGGCGGGTGTCGGCTTTCATTTTTTCGTAAAGCTCCAAGGAAACTTGGCGCGGCTGGCCGTTGAGGTAAACCTGTTTGCCGTCCGGCCACTTGTGGGCGTCCACGAAAATGACCAGCGCGTGCCAGTTGCCTTGGGCGTCTTTGTACGGGCGCAAGAGCACCGGCGAGGCGAAACGACCTTCGCCTTTGTAGTTGCGGTTGCGTCGTGCTTTTCCGGTATCCCAGCTTTCGTTCCAATCCACCTGGGGTTTGCCAGAGCTGAAAAACTGAATGATCGGCAGGCCAAGCGCGGGACGATACGTCGGGTTGTTTGGCTGTCCTTTTTGACGTCCGACGTCAACTCCTCGGTCGTGATCATTCTTCGCGTAAGGGTCGAAGCCGGAGTTGTGAGGTGGATTCGGCGGCCGCGCGTTCGCGTGGTCAACCGTTCGCCCGTGTGACCGCCAGTCTTTGAGCCAGCGAGCGAGTGTCACAATGCAATCGTTCGCGTTGGCGTGGCTGACAGGCTGGGATGGAGGGCTTGCAGTGACCTTCTTGATCACAATGCGCTTCTGCCAGTCATTGACATTCGCTGGATCACCAAAACGTGCTAAAGCCGCAGACAGGTCTTGAGGGGCGGCGTGGCCGGTGATGTGCAAGGCACCTAGCGCTCTGCGCGATCGAAACCCTAGAGCGCCCAAGTTGCCAAACACGACCACAAGCGCCTGAATGTCCGACCAAATCGCGGCATCGCCTCGCCAGATCAGTTGCAAATCAAATGCGGGAAGCTGCACTGCGGTCCCCTTGCCGTCCTCCCAATCAAAGGCAGCCTTCCCCTTATATTCAACGAGGCGTTCAACCCCGTTCTCGCGCTTTCGCTTGGAGCGCAATGGAAATGCCAGGTAGCCCCGATCTGTGCCGACTTCAGCGTGAAACTCGCGATCATCCCGTGTCGCGTTCGAATGGGCAGGGCCGTTCTTGATCCGCACGATCAGCTTTCCTGCTCTGCCTTGGTCGCCGGCGGTGGAGCCGAAGATGAGGGCTTCCTGGTCGCGGAAGGACATCGGCGCGAGCGACTTGAACCCGCCGAGGGTGCGGAACCACCAGCGGAGCTGGCCGCGGATGGAGGGGGCGCGGATTTCGGCCTGTTTTTCCGGTTCCGCTCCGCCGCAGAAGCAAGGGGTGATGAGTTCGAGATGGAAGGTTGCGGTTTTCATGGCAACTGAATCTGGGGTTGAAGTTTTTGCGCATATTCTTGCCACGGCTTCAGGAGTTCAGGCTTTCTCTTCGCCCAGCGTTTTGCTGTGTCACGCCGGTCCTTCAGAGCCAAAACGAACCCGTGACGCTGATCATCGGTCATTTCAGCGTATTTTTTCGCTTGGGCAGCAAAAGGTTCGTCCGCAAGCTTGCCGTACTCCGCACGAAACTTTTCATGCGGAGGCGCTTTGGCCAGCCGCTCCTGTTCGGCTTTCTCCGCAGCTTGTTTCGCTTCCTCAGCCTTGCGTTTGGCCTCCGCTTCTTCGCGTTCTTTTCGGCGTTGTAGCTCAACAGCTTGAAGAAGGGCCATAACCGCTTGCTGCACCTTCTCGCTGCAATCAAACCACCCGTAGCCGGCGGCGACCTTTGCGCCGAGGCCGAAGACGGACAGGCCGGTGGCGAGCCATTTTTTGGCGGCGTCGAGCAACTCATCGCCACAACGCCGGCCCGGCAGGACGGCGAAGACGAACACATGGCCGGGCGCAACGGCGGGGAACACGACCGGCACCGGTTCTTCGGTGTCAGGGGCGGTGGCGTATTTCGGGTTGCCGTCATAATACTCGCGGTGGTGGCAGGTGACGACGTCGAGTTCGAGTTTGCCGAGTGGCGGCACCTCCAGCGGCAGGCTGTCCACCTTGCCGGTTTTGCCGAGGTCAACCGGGTAGGCGGGCAGGAAGGAGACACTGCCGGCATAATTCGGAAGCGCGTCCCACGGGTGCTCCTGTTTTTCCTTCGGAATCTTCCAACCGAAATCGGCGCAAAGCTTTTCCGCGACCGGTTTCCAGATTTCCTGAGGATCGTTGCCACAAGCCCATGCGAAATCAGAAATGAAGTGACCGTCTTTCCGTTTCAGCGACCAATCTTGTTCGCACCAGCCGAAGACGCGGGCAATGGCGGTGAGGAAGTCGGCGGGAGTGGTGAAATTGTCACAGCAGGGAGCAAGCGGGTTGTCCGCGCCGGTGGGTTTGGTGCCGGTTTCGCACCATTCGTGGAGGGCGGCGAGGGCGGCGCGTCGGGCGCAGCCTTTGACGGCGCTGCCGGGGATGTAGGGCAGGCCGAAGCGGTCGAGGCATAAGCCGGCGTTTTCCATCACGCCGCCCGCCATGTTGACCATGAGGCGAGCTTGCAATTGGGCAAACAACAGATTGTCGAGCTTGAGACCGAGGCCGTTGGTCAGAAAAGGAGGAACCAAAATCGCTTTCGTTCGGATGGCTGGCTTGTCGAAGGCGCGGGTGAAGATGTTCTTACGCACCTCCTCTTTGGCCGTGGGATCCACAAACCGGTCGAGCAGCAGGGAGCGGCTGTCGCAGTGCTCGGCGTTCGGGCCGAGGACGCTGCGAGTATCGGATGGCATGAGGGTAGGCATGGCGCGGCCTTTCAATCCTTGGGTGCGAAGCGTTTGAGGTAGGCGATATACGCCAAGGCCTCCGCTGTGGCACGTTGAAGCTCGTGAGAGGTGCGGTTGCTGAGATCGGCGATCATGCCGGCGACCGTGTCGGTTCCCGCAGACAGATGCCCCCGGCTGGCAAGGTGTTTGGCTGTGGCGGCGAGTGCCTCCTTCATGTCGGCGCGGTTTTCGCCGCCGCCCTCGGCGTTGCAGAAGGCGGCGGTGGCCAGCAGACCGTTGGCGAGGATCATCGCCGGCAGCTTGTTGACGGCTGAACGGCTCAGGTCTTTGGCCGGTTCAAGGGCGTTGGCAGCTCGGATTTGTTCGAGGTTTTTCATGGTGCGTTCCTCCTTCAGGCGAGTTTGACGGTGCAGTAGCCGAGGCCGGTGGAAGCATCACCGCCGAATTGGAAGGCTTTGCCATCCACTTTTTGGGCGAAGGCGTCAAGAGCGTCTTTCGGCGTCTTGTTTTTGAATTTTTCGCCACGGCCGGGGAGGGCGTGGAGGACGCTGTAGAAGAGCGTCTCGCTGGGGACGTTTTCCTGATTGAACAACGCGCGGCCGGCGGCGGTGCCGGTCTCGTCGTCAATGCGGACATGTTGGGCGACTTCGCACGCGTTTTGGGCAAAGAAACTCATCATCCCGTCGCTGAGGATGACAAGGCGGTTGGCAACTTCTTTCCAAACCGGGTCGTCGAGGAGGCTGGTCAAGGTGGTGCCGAGGTTGGCAGGCAGGTCACCGGCGCGGGTGAAGGTATATTCTTCGAGGACGACTTGCTTTGTGGGTTGGCCGTTTATGGTCACGTCGAGATCCAGCGTGCCGGTGGAGAAGAGGGCGTGGGTGTCGGACGGAGCGGACAGATCAGGCATATCGGGCAGGACCCCGTCGCGCTTTGCGCGGCGGAGGATGAGGGGACAGGTGATCCAGGCGAAGCTGCCTCTGGCCGAGCGCACCGGGAAGGCGAGCAGGCGCGCCTCGGTGAAGAGGAGGGCACCGGCAAAGCTCACGTTGGCGTCGTCGGAGCCAAAAAGCCAGGCGGCGTCGGACGGATCGATCTGATCTATGACCATTTTGTCGCCTTCCTTCTTGGTGGTCAGGCGGACCAGTTCGCCTTTGGCGTTGCGCAGGGTCAACGGCCATTGATCCGCGAACGTTCCTTTGAGGCTGGTGGCCGGTATGACTGGGTAGCCGGTGTGGCGTTCGCGGATGATGGGTTGGTCAATCGCGCCAACGCTGGCACCCGCGCCGACGTGTAGCGGGGTGCGGGTGAATAGATAGAGGATTTTTCGGTTGTTGTTCATGGCTTCTCCTTTACTGGTTTTTTCGATTGGTTGCCGTATCGGGAACGTTCCCGGACGTTGGTTGCTGGTGTTGCCACGTGCCGCAGACACCGAGGCCATAGCCCTTTTCTCCGAGCAATGTGCTGCGACGATTCTTGATTTCGGTGCCGTTGGTTTTGCCGTGCCAATTGAGTGCGCTTGCCAATGCTTCGGCGTCTGCTGGGGTATCCGCCTCAAAGTAGTAAACGGCACCCGGTGCCACGGCCAAGTGGGTGGATTTGGCTCCGCCGTTGTCCTGAGGATCGTCGCCGCTGGCTAAAGCCCAACCGGTAACAATCAACGGTTTGGGAACAAGGGCGGCGACAAGGCGAGCATGGATCGGCTGGGAGTTGTGCGTCCCGTCATATCCTTTGCCGCCGTAGTTGATCGAGCGGCGTCGCCGTCGTTCTTCTTCCGGCACAACACGCAGCAAAACGGCACCTGTCCGTGGGCAAATCCAGTTGGGCAACCAACCGCCGGGATGATGTTGTCGCACCGTCCCGCGTCGGGAGATGCCGGCCGGTATTTCCGGCCAAATGGCGGGAGACAACAGCACCCATTTGACGGCGTATTTGCCGTGGGGGAGCTGGCGAAAATCGCCGGGGTTCATTAGTCCGAGCGGCAAGGGAATAGGTTCGTTGTTGTTGGGCAGGACAGTCGCGGTGCAAACTCGTTGTTGGCCGCCCACGAGAATTCGGTTGGAGCCGCTGGCAAAAAGCGTCGAAATCAAGTCCCGCCGCTGGTCAGGCTTGGATTCCAGTTTGTCCATGGCTTCAGCAAAAACGCCGAGGCGCCATTCTTCTCGCAGACGGAGATAGTGTGCGGTGTAGATTTTGCCGGCGGCTACGCCGCGGCCGGTGGTCTGCGTGGCCGGGTCAATGGCGATGCCGAGATAAGCCTCCTGGTCGGCGATGTCTTCGTCCCGAGCGAATGCGCATTTGTCGTTGGTGGCACGGCCCTGGAGATAGGCTTCATAGGCAGGGCGGTTCATCCACGGCTCGCCACCGCTTTCTTTGGTCGGGGGAAGTGCATTGGCGATGGCATAAATCAAGGGTGCCGGAAGATTGCTGCCCGACCAGCGCTGGGTGTTATCCCAACAGTTGCCGTTGTCCGTGGGAAACAGGGTGACTGCCACCGACCCTGCGACGGTGCTGTCTTTCGGGCGAGGGAAAAACCAATCCCGTGAACCGTTGTCACCGATTCGCGCCGGGTAGGGACCTGCGGTGAGCAAGCACCCGAATTTTCGGGCTGCCGGTCCAGTGCGATTGTTACCGCGCTTAATGTGGTCGTGCGCATGCACGTCGTTCAAACCAGCCCGGTGGAGGGCGGCGTGGAACGCGTGATTGGTGATGTCGGGCAATGGCCAAGCGGCGGTGTGGCCGGCGTGAGAGCCGGTCATCGGTCGGCCATCGCGGAAAAACAACACGTCAGTGGGTTGAAGCAGGATCCTGTTCATGGCTGTTGCCTTTCGGCGGTTGAGTTCTTCTCGGTAACCCTGTGGGTGAACGCCACGGTTTGGCAGAGACCGATCAGGTCGCCAACTTTCTGGTCAGTCTGCGTCCGCGTCTGCAAGTACGCCCGGAGAGTCTTCTGCAATTCGACGATCTTTTCGGGGGAATAGTTTTTCCCGCGCTGCCGCTCGGCAGCGACGCCGACATCGCGGTTGAGCACTTCGCCTGCGACGCTTTCGAAGCCTTCGGCTGGCTTGATGCCACCCAACTTCTTGGGATCGTCAGTTTGATAACCGTCCACCAACTCGGCGATGCGGTGGGGAAACTTGCTGCTGACGACTTCGTCTTGCAGTGCCTTGACCATTTGGAAATAAGCGTCAAGCCCGGCATCATCCCATTTGCAGCCCCATTCGATGATTTCGCCGGAGCGTTTCATCAACGTGACGGCCACGGCGCTGCGACCGAGCTGCTTTTTGGCGCGTTTTTCCGCTCGCTGTGCTTCGCGGACGACATCCTGCAAAGGCGCTTTGAAATGCGCAATGGCCACACCAACGGAACAATCGGCGGCGGGACCGGGAACCATGGCGCAGAATTTTTTCGGCTCGCCAGGCAAGCTCAACGCTTCGCGGTGCAGACGAATGAAACCCGGTCGGTCAAAATCAAATAACGGCAGGTCTTCTTTCTTGTCACCGCGCCATGCGCCCTTGAGAACCTTGAGATAGGTGGGATTGCCCCGGAAGGCTTCTCGCAGCGCCCGGGCACACGCGAGCGCCTTGTCGGCCGGTAGAAGCGCCAGCACATCGTCCCCGCCCGAGTAGATGAGTCTTCCGTCGTGCGCCTCGACGATCCGGCGGACGCAGTAATTGGAGAAGTTGGCCAGCATCTCGGAAAACTGGAGGTGGAATGACGGGCTGAGCGGCCGTTTCCGCTTGAGCAAGTCAACCAATCCGTGTTGCTCGAAGTAAGTTTTGGCCCCCGCCCGTTGACCGGTATCGGGGTCAACGTAATCTGAGAGTTGATCGCCAAGAGTCGGCATGTTCGGATGCAATCCCGAAACCCATTTGCCCATCTCATCGCCGTCGAGCGCCAGCACAGCGAAGTATTTCGGGCCGGCAGCTTCGTCGGATTCAGCTTCCACATCCTGCTCGCGGGCAAATGGAGAGCCCATCGCGATGCGGCGCGTGTCGGGCATGCTGAAGTCCCCGGACGTAAAGTCGTGCTGGGACTGTAGCCAAGCTGTCGGCCAAACCCGTTTGATCAGTGTGGACGCTCCGATCAACTCAGCGGCCTTTAGAAGATGCGGTACTCCGGCGGCTTCGTTGATGTCTTCGATTTCTTCGTCCGAGCGGCCCGTCAGGTCGAGGATGGCTTCTTCTTTTCCGTTGAGAGCGTCTTTACGTTGGTCGCCGCCGACAATCCAGCCGGTATCGCCCCATGGTTTCCATGTACGGGTTTGACGCACTGCGTCGAGTTGCCAACTAGTCAGTTGATACAATGCCGACCATGCGGCGCCGACGTTGTCGAGTTTCGCATCGGGTTTGAGTTTGCTGCGGTCCTTCCAGCCGCTGATGTCGCGCCCCTGAGCGTTGCGGGTGCCGGGCGGGTAACATTCACACTCAAAGTTGCGCACGTCGCGGTGCTCTTCTGGCATGCGCCGGGCCATCTCAAGGATTGTCCAAAGCCCCGCACGCGGGCCGTCATCTTTCTCGTGCAGAATCGCATCGGGCAGGTGGCGGGTCATTTCGAAAGCGGTATCCGGCGTGGCGGGCCACGGCAACACCTGCCAGGCGACCTCGAGGAAGCGGTCCCGTTGCGCTTCAAATCGTTTGCGCAGTGATTCATCCCATCGCCCGGCGCCGCGAAGGTGTTCGGCACCCCATGTCCAGCACTCGTCAGCAATCTTTTCGAATTGGCGACGGATGGCGGTTTCCGCTTCCTTTGCAATCGAAACTGCCTGTGACCCGTCGGCCCCGGCAGGAACGAGTGCAAGAAACCGGTTCGGCAGGCTGGGCGTCAGCAAGCGGCGGCGGCCATAATCGGAATCGTAACCAAAGCTGTCCCACAACGTCTGCTCGCTGGCGCTTTCTTTTTCCTGAATGCGTGCCTGGGTCCACACATCGTTTTTGAGCATAAGGTCGAAGATGGGTTGACCGCACAGGTTCGGGAAGATGACGTTGTCGGGGCCGTAGTTCAGCGCGATGTGTTTCAGACCGGCGGCCACGAGGTAACTGAGCAGGTAGCTGCCGCTCCACAAATCCAGCGTGCGACGCGCTTGCGCAATGTATTCTTGGACTGGCCCGATTTGCATCAAAAGAAATGCCGGTCGGAACTGACCTTCGTGAATGCATGCCTGCAATGCCGAAACGATGCTGTTGTGCACCCAAATGGTATGGTCGGGCAAGCGGGTGTCCGCAGGCAAGAACGCGAGCCGATCATCACGCTTGTCTGCGCTCCACCACCGCCACAGACGCCAGTAGGCGAAGAACTGTGCGCGGTCGTCTCCCTGACTCAGTTTGGGTCGGGATTCCCAAGCCCGTTCGTGAGCGATGTCGGCGTGGGAGTAGGGGTGAATGGTGAAATGTGCTTTGCCGAGCGGATGTTTGAAGCAGTTGCGATCACCGTCGAACTTCGATTCGAGAACGTGCCAGTGCGGCCACGGCAACCGGTCGGCAGCAGCGGCGTGATGGTCACACGACCGGTAGAACTCCGTGTCGTCCAAACCGTGACCGGCCGCGTGGGCGTCGGCACGTTTCTTGTGCCATTCCAGATCCAGCACCTTCTCCGGTGGATCATGCAGATACGCGTCGAGTTTTGCTCTCCAGTCAGTCATTGGGAACCTCCTTGAATGTGCTGGGTGGGTCGTGAAGAAAGGCGAGCAGTTTGCTTTGCCAGAAGGTTAATTCATTCATTTGTTGCCTCCCCATGGGAAAGGGTACGTTTCATGTCCAGCTTGAACCGCTACTGCAGAGCCTGCGGCCAATATTACTTTGCTGCACGAACGACGACAACAGCAAAATCCGTATCGCTGACGCCATCGGGATGGATCGGGAGGAGCAGCAAAGTCTCGTCCCGCAAGCCGCAGGTTGACTTTTGTTGCGATTGAGTTCATTTCACCGCGCAGTGTAATCCTTCTTTTGGAGAGGACGAGCGATGGAACGTTCCCGAACGTCTGCGCCGCTGGTTTCCGCGCGCGGTGCGGGAGGCGAACAAACGCTTGAGATGGATACCTTCTGCCGGTATGCTGCCAGCGTTTGATGAAACCGAAGAACATCGTTTTGCTGGGCGCGACCGGCTCGATTGGTGTCAGCACGCAAAAAGTGGTGGCTGATTTGCCAGAGTATTTTCGTTTGGTCGGTCTGGCGTCACGGGAGAATGTGGCGGGGATGGAGGCAGCCGTCCGGCAGTTTGCTCCGTTGGCGGTGGCCATGACGCATCAGGATCGGGCGCGCGAACTGGAGGCGCGCATTGGGAAGCAGGTGTTGGCTGGGGAACGCGGGCTTGTGGAACTGGCCACGATGCCGGAAGCGGATTTGGTGTTGGTGGCCATTGTGGGGACGGCGGGACTGGCGCCGGCGCTGGCGGCGATTCGAGCGGGGAAGGATTTGGCGGTTGCCTCGAAGGAGATTCTGGTGATGGCGGGCGAACTGGTGATGCGGGAGGCGCGCCGACACGGGGTGAAGGTGTTGCCGGTGGACAGCGAGCACAGCGCGATTTTCCAGTGTCTGGAAGGCCGTGATCCGTCGGATGTGAAACGGTTGATTCTGACGGCATCGGGCGGACCATTTCGGCAAACGCCGCGCTCGGAGTTTGATCAGATCACGGTGGCTGAGGCGTTGAAGCATCCCCGTTGGAAGATGGGGCCGAAGATTACGATTGATTCGGCGACGCTTTTCAACAAGGGTCTGGAGATGATCGAGGCGCGGTGGTTGTTCAACATTGAGATTGACCGTGTGGATGTGCTGGTTCACCCGCAAAGTGTCATTCACTCGATGGTGGAGTTTCGGGACGGCTCGGTTCTGGCGCAATTGAGCGCGCCGGACATGCGGTATCCGATCCAATATGCATTGAGTTTTCCGCGTCGGCTGCCGAATTCGATCCCGCCGACTGATTTTGCCAAGATGGGGCCGTTAACCTTTGAGCTGCCCGACGCGGAGAAGTTTCCGTCGCTGCGGCTGGCGCGGGAGGCGGGCCGCGCTTGTGGGACGATGCCAGCGGTGCTCAACGCGGCCAACGAGGTGGCTGTGGCGCGTTTTGTGAACGGGCAAATTGGGTTCGCACAGATTTTTGAGACGGTGGAAAGGGTCATGAACGTGCATCGGGTGATTGCGTCGCCGCCGTTGGACGCCATCGTGGAAGCCGACCAATGGGCGAGAAAGGAAGCCGAGCGTGTCATCTGAACTGCTGATCTCCGTGTTGAAAGATTGGGTTTATCCGATCTTTCTGGTGCTGTTTTTCTTTGGTCTGACCATTTTCGCGCACGAACTGGGGCATTTTCTCCTTGCCCGAAAACGCGGAATGAAAGTGGAACGGTTTTCCATCGGTTTCGGCCCGCCGATCTGGAAGTGGACCCGCGATGGCGTGGAGTATCGCGTCTCGTGGATTCCGTGCGGAGGGTATGTGATGTTGCCGCAAATGGCGCCGATGGAGGCGCTGGAAGGCAAACCGGAAACCAAACCGGAAGAATTGCCGCCCGTTTCGCCGGCGGACAAGATCTGGGTTTCGCTGGCCGGACCCTTGTTGAACGTGCTCCTGGCGTTTTTGTTGGCGTGCGCGCTCTGGGCGCTTGGCACACCGGTCAACCCTTCGGTGGTCGGCTGGGTGGAGCCGGGCAGCCCGGAAGAACTCTGCGGCATCCAGCCCGGCGACCGCATCGTGCAGGTCAACGATCAAAAGGTCAAAACCTGGGGCGAACTGATGGAAGCGGTCGCGTTCAGCCGGCAAGCGACGGTGCAATTGCACATCGAGCGCGGCTCGCAGAAGTGGGTGTTCGACGTGGAGACGCGCCTGAACGAAAAGTTCAACATCAAGACGCTGGATTTGTATCCCCGCGTGCGGCCTTACGCGCAGAAAGTTATGCCCGGCTCGCCGGCGGCGCGGGCCGGCATTCGTGACAACGACCGGTTTGTGTCCGTCGAAGGCGTGCCGGTGTACAGCCGCGAACAGATGATTTCGCTCATCAGCAAACGCGCCGAGGAGCCGGTGGAGATCAAGCTGTTGCGCGGCGGCACCTTGATGACGCTGACGGCGGTGCCGCAGATGGATCCCGCCGACAAGGTGGCGCGCATCGGCGTGCGGTTGGGCGAAGACCTTGAGATCATGCGGCCGGGCGCGACGCCGCTGGCGCAGTTTCAGGAGGTGCTCGGTTCGATGGCGCGGTTGGTGAAGGCGCTGGTTCACCACAAGGAAACCGGCGTCGGCATCAACAGCGTGAGCGGTCCGGTGGGCATTTCAGTGTTCTGGTGGTATGCGATTGTCAGCGGCGGCGTCCTCATGGGGTTGAAAATTGCCGTCCTGCTCAATATCAACTTGGCCATCCTCAACCTTCTCCCGTTGCCGGTGCTCGACGGTGGTCACATTTTATTCTCCCTTGTTGAAGCCGTGATTCGCAGGCCGCTCAACGCCCGTTTTGTTCAGGCCGTCCAGACCACGTTTGCCGCGCTCCTCATTGCCTTCATGCTGTACGTGACCGTTTTCTCCGATCTCCGCCGGTTCCTGCCCGAAAAACGCGTCACGCCTCCGACACAACCTGCGCCGTCCTCGCCATGAACTACTGCGTCAACCCGTTCTTTCGGCAGCGGCGTTTGACCCGCGAGGTCAAAGTCGGCCACCTCGGCGTCGGCAGCCACCATCCGATCCGCATTCAGACGATGTTGACCTCCGACACGATGGACACCGCTGCCTGCGTCGCCGAGGCCATCCCGATTTTGGAAGCCGGTTGCGAAATTCTGCGGCTCACCGCGCCGTCGGTCAACGCGGCTCGGAATCTCAAGAACTTCGTGGCCGAAATCCGCAAACGCGGTTTCCAGACGCCGATTGTCGCCGACGTTCATTTTCTACCCGCTGCTGCGATGGAAGCGGCGCTCTGGGTGGAGAAGGTCCGCATCAATCCCGGCAACTACGCCGACCGCAAGAAATTCGTTGTCCGCGAGTACACCGACCGCCAGTACGAGGAAGAGTTGGAGCGGGTGGAAGAATCGTTCACGCCGCTGGTGTTGCGGCTCAAAGAACTCGGACGCGCCCTGCGCATCGGCGTCAACCACGGCTCGTTGTCGGACCGGATCATGAATCGCTACGGGAACACGCCGCTCGGCATGGTGGAGAGCGCGCTGGAGTTTGTCCGCATCTGCCGCAAGCACAACTACCACGACATCATCCTCTCGATGAAGTCCAGCAACGTCAAGGTCGTCATTCAGACCTATCGGTTGCTGGTCGCTCGGCTCAACGAAGCCGGTCCCGACTGGAACTACCCGCTGCACCTCGGCGTCACCGAAGCTGGCGAGGGCGAAGACGGCCGCATCAAATCCGCCATCGGCATCGGCGCGCTGCTCCAAGACGGTCTCGGCGACACCATCCGCGTCTCGCTCTCCGAGGACAGCATTCACGAGTTGCCGGTCTGTCGGAAGCTGATCGAACACGCTTCGCGGACCGCGCCGCGCGTCGAAATCGGACCCGTCGTCGAAACCCGCGACCCGTTTTCCTACCAACGCCGCCGGACGCGCGAATATGGCGGCGTTGGCGGCAACCATCCGGTGCGCGTTTGGGGCGACGAAGTGATGTGTGACGTTCTGGAGGTGGATCCGCTGGCGATGCCCGACCTGCGCGACCAACCCGTTCGTTTGCTGACGGTGCGGGATGACTGCAAGCTGGAGCCGATTGCCGCCTACCGGCTGCTGGCGGCGCGCGCGCCCGACTGGCCGATTCTGTTGCGCGACCGTTCCGGCGAGCTGCTTGCGGCCAGCACCCACATTGGCTCGTTGCTCTGCGATGGCATCGGCGACGCCATCGAGGTGGCCGGCCCGCGGTCGCTGGCCTACAACATTCTGCAGGCGGCCGGGTGTCGGTCGTTCAAGGCCGAGTACGTGGCGTGTCCCAGTTGCGGGCGCACGCAGTTTGACCTGCAGGCTGTCACGGCGCGCATCAAAGCGCACACGCAACACCTCAAGGGCGTCAAAATCGCCATTATGGGCTGCATCGTGAACGGCCCCGGCGAAATGGCCGACGCCGATTTTGGCTACGTCGGCACGGCGCCCGGTCGAATCTCGCTGTGGGTCGGCAAACAACAGGTCAAAGCGCACATCCCTGAAGAGCAAGCAGTGGAGGAACTGGTGGCGCTGATCAAGGCGCACGGCAAATGGGTGGACCCATGATTCAATCCTGGCCTGTCAAATCCAGCGAACCGAAGCTCGATTGCCGCGTGTTCAAGGTGCGCAAGGACGTCGTGGTCAATCCGCGCAACCTCAGTCTGCACGAGATGTTTGTGCTGGAGCAACCCGATTGGGTGAACATCATCCCGCTGACCCCTGACGAGCAGGTCATTCTCATCGAACAATGGCGGCACGGCACCCGCTCGGTTCATCTGGAAACCCCCGGCGGGCTGATGGAGCCAAACGAAACGCCCACGGAATGCGCCCGGCGCGAACTGCTCGAAGAAACCGGTTACGAAGCCGGCGAATTGCGCCTGCTCGGCGTCGTCCATCCCAACCCGGCCATTCAGGCGAACCGGCAATACTACGTGCTGGCCACCCACTGTCGCAAAGTCGCCGGACTGAAACTGGATCACGCCGAGGACATTGCCGTCCAACTCGCACCGCTGAGCGCCATCCCGCGCATGATTCGCGACGGGAAAATCACGCACGGCATCGTCATCGGCGGCTTCTACCAACTGGAATTGTATCGGAAGTTCGGTTGAAACCCAGGCTCACACCCGATTGGGAGGCGCTCGTGCGCTGCATCCGGCGCGAAGGCACGCCCAAACGCGTTCATCACATCGAATTGTTTCTCGACGCCGAGGTGCAGGACGCCGTCGTGAACCGATTGGGATTGCGGGATGGTCTGGACAGCGCCGATCCGTTGTTTGCCGTGAAACGGAACCTGCGCGTCCAATGGTTTCTCGGCTACGACTACGTCCGATGCGGGCTGGACAATGTGGTTTGGGAATTGCGTCGTCACACGACAACAGACACCGCCCCGTTGGCGCGCGCGGGCGGGCGCAGCTACGTGGACGAACACACCGGGCCGATCACCTCGTGGGAAGACTTCGAGCGATACCCGTGGCCGCAACCGAACCAGTGGAACAGCCGCTCGCTGGAATGGCTGGAGCGGAATCTGCCCGACGGCATGTGCGTGATTGGCGGGTCGGGATTCGCGCATTTTGCCGAGCATCTGTCGTGGTTGATGGGCTATGAGACGCTTTGCCTGGCGCTGTATGATCAGCGCGATCTCGTTGCCGCCATCCGCGACCGGCTCATCGAAATCTATCGGGCCATGCTGGAACGGATCCTCCAGTTTGATTGCGTGAAACTCATTTGGGGCAGCGACGACATGGGCTTCAAGACCGGTCCACTGATCAGCCCGGCCGACCTGCGGGAGTTTGTGCTGCCCGGCCACAAACTCATGGCGCAAATGGCGCACGCGACCGGCCGACTCTACCTGTTGCATTGTTGCGGCGACATCCGCTCGATCATGCCCGACCTAATGGACGACGTGGGCATTGACGCCAAGCACTCGTTTGAAGACGTGATCGAAGATGTGATCACTGCCAAACGGCGATACGGTCATCGGATCGCCCTGCTCGGCGGCATTGACGTGGATTTCCTGTGCCGCGCCGACGAAGCGCAAATCCGCCAACGCGTGCGGCACACCCTGGAGCAATGTCTGCCCGGCGGCGGTTACTGTCTGGGCACCGGCAACAGCGTTGCCAACTACATCCCGCTCGAGCATTACCTCGCCATGCTCGACGAGGGAAACCGCTTCCAACCCTGATTCTTGACCTTGACAGCGATTCTGCGATTCCACGGCAAAGAGACCATGGGCCGCGGTTGGCGGGATGGATTTCGGTTCCGCAGTCTGGGAGGCCCGTCGTCGCGTTTGAGCGCGTTGACAGCGACGGGATGCCGTGATAGGTTCGCGCCCTCTTCGACGGGGTTATGAGCCAATCCAGCTACAAAGAGACGCTGAATCTTCCCAAAACGGATTTCCCGATGAAGGCCAATCTGCCACAGCGGGAACCGCTGCTATTGGAGCGTTGGGAAAAGGAGAACCTTTATCAGCGCATTCAGGCGGCGCGCAAAGACGCTCCGTTGTTTGTGCTGCACGACGGGCCGCCGTTCGCCAACGGCGATGTCCATATCGGCACGGCGTTGAACAAAATCCTCAAGGATATCATCGTCAAGTTCAAAACGATGCGCGGGCTTCGCGTGCCGTTCGTGCCGGGCTGGGATTGTCACGGCCAACCCATCGAATACAAGGTCAAGAAAGAACTGGAACGTTCCGGCCAAGAAGTGTCGCAGGCCGAGCTGCGGAAACGATGTCGGGCCTTCGCGGAGAAGTATATTGAGATTCAACGCCGACAGTTCAAGCGGCTGGGTGTGTTTGGCGATTGGGAGAATCCGTACCTGACGATGTCGCCGCAATACGAAGCGGAGATTGTCGGCGCGCTGGCGGAGATGGTGGGGCGCGGATTTGTGTATCGCGGCCGCAAACCGGTCTACTGGTGTGCCAGTTGTCGCACGGCGTTGGCCGAGGCGGAAGTCGAATACGCCGATCATACCTCGCCGTCGGTGTTCGTGAAATTCCCCGTCAAAGGAAAACCGAACGAGTTCGCCGTCATTTGGACGACGACACCGTGGACGTTGCCGGCCAACGTCGCCATTGCGGTTCGGGCGGATTTCACCTACGTTCGAGCGCAGGCCAACGGTGAAGTGTGGTGGTTGGCCGAGGGGCTGCTGGAGTCAACCGCCCGCGCCTGCCATGTGGACCTGAAGGTGCTCGATCAATTCAGCGGCGCACAATTGGAAGGGATGATCACGCAGCATCCGTTCGTGGATCGTGAATCGCCGATTGTTCTTTCGCCTTATGTGACGTTGGATCAGGGTACGGGTCTCGTGCACACGGCGCCCGGCCACGGCGCGGAAGACTATGAAATCGGGCAGAAATACGGTCTGCCGACCCTGGCGCCGGTGGATGACGACGGCGTGTTCACGCAGGAGGCGGGCCGGTTTGCCGGGCAATTTGTGTTTCAGGCGAACAAGCCGATTGTGGAATTTCTGCGCAGCATCGGCGCGCTGGCGGCGCAGACCGATGTCACCCACTCCTACCCGCATTGCTGGAGGTGCAAACAGCCCATCATTTTCCGGGCGATGGAACAATGGTTCCTTGCGCTGGACCACCAACAGCTTCGCCAAAACGCCATCGCAGAAATCCAAAAGGTGCGCTGGGTGCCCGCGTGGGGCGAGAACCGGATCGCCAGCACGCTGGCGCAACGCCCGGACTGGTGCGTGTCGCGCCAGCGAGCCTGGGGTGTGCCGCTGCCGTTTCTGTTGTGTCGGGATTGCGGCGCGGCTGTGGTCTCGAAAGAGCTCATCCTGAAGTTCCGCGAGAAAGTGGCGGCGGAAGGTGTGGATATCTGGTTTGAGCGGAGCCTGAAAGACCTCTTCGGCGACGTGAAGTGTCCGGCGTGCGGGTCGGGTCATCTGGAGAAGTGTCCCGACATTGTGGACGTGTGGTTCGAGTCGGGTGTCAGCCACCGATCGGTGTTGCGAACGCGGCCGGAGCTGGCGTATCCGGCGGATGTGTATCTGGAAGGCAGCGATCAACATCGCGGCTGGTTCCAGTCCTCATTGCTGACCGCGATGGCCACCGAAGGCCGCGCGCCGTTTCGGACGGTGGTGACGCACGGGTTCCTCGTGGTGCACGTCGAAGAGACCGGCAAGAAGACAAAGATTTCCAAGTCCGCCGGCAAACCGGCCAACTCGGAAGATTACGTGGCCCGCTACGGCGCAGACGTGTTGCGGCTCTGGGCGGCGTCGGAGGACTACCAGGGGGACATCCCGTTGTCGGAGGAAATTTTTGAAGGGGTGAGCGACACGTATCGGAAAATCCGCAACACCTTCCGAATTCTGCTGGCCAACCTCTATGATTTTGATCCGGCGGCGCACGCGGTGCCGAGGGAAAAGATGTCGGAGATAGACCGTTGGCTGTTGTCGCGGCTGCAGGCGTTGGTGGCGGAGCTGACGGAGGCCTATGAACGGTTTGAGTTTCATCGGGTCTATCATCTGGTCAACGCATTTTGCGCGGTGGAATTGTCGTCGTTTTACGTTGACGTAATGAAAGACCTGCTGTACACACTGGCCCCCTGCTCGCCTCAGCGGCGCTCGGCGCAGACGGCGATGCAGCACACGGCCAGCGTGCTGGCGCGGCTGATCGCGCCGGTGATGCCGTTTACGGCGGAGGAAGTATGGAGCTTCCTGCCGGGCCGCGATGCGGAGTCCGTGCATCTGGCAACGTTTCCGTCGGCTAACGCGACGTGGCGGGACACGGCGCTGGAGGCGCGCTGGGAGAAACTGTTGGCGATGCGAAGTGCCGTGGCGCAGGAGTTGGAAAAAGCGCGTCAGTCGGGGCTCATTGGCAAATCGTTGGAGGCGCAAGTGGAGATCGCGCCGGGCGACGAGTCCATGCGCCAGTTGCTGGAAGGATTCGGCTCGTTGTTGGAGACGGTGCTGATTGTGTCGGCGGTGCGGTTGTCAGCGCCAACGGGCGGTGCCGTGCGCGTCACGGTGAGCCGGGCTGACGGGAAAAAATGCGTCCGATGCTGGCGTTGGACGAAAGACGTGGGAACAGAACCGACGCACCCGGAATTGTGCAGCCGGTGCGTGCAAGTCCTGAGAGGATTCACATCATGAAGAAGTCGAAGAAGGCGAAAGTCGCAAAGAAAAAAACCGTGGCGGCGAAGTCCAGAACCAAGCCGTCCAAACCGACCCAGCCGGCGAAGCGGGCCAAGACAGCCCCGCCGCCGACTCCGCCGAGCGAGCCGCCCCCGAAAAAGCTGAAACTCTCGAAAGAACAAGCCGCCAAATACAAACGGCTGCTGCTGGACCTGCGCGATCAATTGATTGACGGCGTGAGTTTTCTGGCCAGCGACAATCTGAAGCGATCCAATCGTGACGCCTCCGGCGAACTCAGCGGCTACAGCCTCCACATGGCCGACGCGGGCACGGACAATTTTGATCGGGAGTTTGCGTTGAGTCTGGTCTCCAACGAGCAGGAGGCCATCTACGAAATTGAAGAGGCGCTGAAACGCCTCGAAGCCGGCACCTACGGCATTTGCGAGCGCTGCGAAAAGCCCATACGAAAGGAACGGCTCGAAGCCGTGCCGTTCGCCCGCTTCTGCGTCCAATGCCAGTCGGCGGTCGAGCGCGAAAACGTTCGCCGGCCTGCGCCGGTCACGGGCATCTTCAGCGAAATGGCCGAGGAAAACGGCGAGGACAAAGAAGACCTTGAGGACAGAGATTGAGTCGGGTCGGACTGATTGCTGTCATCGTTGTCCTGCTCGATCAACTCACCAAATGGTGGGTGGTCGAGTTCATCAGTCCGTGGCAACCCGTGCCGATCCTTGACGGTTTTTTCCAGCTCGTCCACTGGCGCAATTCGGGAGCCGCATGGGGAATTTTCCGCGACTACAACGCGGTATTGGCCGTCATTTCCGTGCTGACGGTGCTGGCGTTGTATTGGTTTCGTCATTCCTTCGGCATTGAGCGGCCGGCTGCCGGCTGGGCGCTCGGCCTGATCAGCGGCGGTATCATCGGCAACGTCATTGACCGGGTGCGCCTGCATTGCGTGGTGGACTTCCTCGACTTCCACATCGGCGAACATCACTGGCCCGCGTTCAACCTGGCTGACAGCGCCATTTGCGCGGGGGTCGTTCTCTACTTCATTGTCTCTCGGCGCAAAAAATAGTGGCCGCGCTGTCGTTGCCGGAAACAGGCGAGTTGCCGGCAACCGCTTCGCCAAAGCCGTTCCTCGACAGCAGGAAACATCAACCCCACCTGCTCCGGTCCGTGCGCGTCGGAATTGACCGTCAACGGAATGCCGAGCACCAACGCCCGCTCCATGATGGGAGCCGACGGATAGCAGTCCGGCATCAACAGGTCGGGATGACGATACCCGGAGGTGTTGATTTCCAGACACAGGTCGGCGCGGGCAATCGTGTCCAGCGCGCGCCACATCGCCTCGGTGCCACGCGGTCCCGGTACCCGTCGAGATCGCTTGGGCACATCGAAGTGGCTGATCATGTCGCAGAGACCGGCGCGCGCCAGTTTTTCCAGCAAAACGAAGTAGCGAACGTATTGTTCTTCGGCGTCAAAGGGCAGGCGGCAGGACCACGCGCCGAGCGCACACTCCCGATCCAAGTAATGAATCGAACCGATCAAGTAATCCCACGGGTACGCCGCCGCTTGAGCCGCGAGATAGTCCTCCAGCCCCTCGACATAATCCATTTCGAGGCCGAGCAATACCTCAATCCTGCCCCGGTATTGAAATTGCAGGTCGGTGACGCGCTGAACGTAGTATTCCAGCTCGGATTCTTTCATCCGCACATCGCCACCGAGACCGCGCGGCAACGGGTTGTGACAGGCGAACCCGATTTCGCGCAGCCCCCGTTCGATGGCACGTTCGACGCAGGCTTCCATCGGTCCTGTGGCGTGACGACACAGCGGCGTGTGAACATGGTAATCGGTAAGAATCGGCATACGAAGGCGCGCACTGTAGCCGGAGTGCGTCGGATTGACAACCCCCCAGCGAATCTCTAGTATCGCGCCTCATGGAAACGCCCGTGCTCTTCGAGTGCAAAGGCCAGCAAATTGTCGGCATGCTTCACCTTCCCGCCGGACGCGGACGATGGCCTGCGGCGTTGCTGTTGCACGGATTCACCGGGAACAAATCGGAAACCCATCGGATGTTTGTGAAGCTTGCGCGCCAGCTCGTGGCGGAGGGGATCGGCGTGTTGCGCTTCGACTTTCGAGGGTCGGGCGACAGCGACGGGGAGTTTGAACAGATGACCATTCGTTCGCAGATTGCCGACGCGCAAGAGGCGGTGCGGTTTCTGGCGCGTCACAAACGGATCAACTCCAAGCGGCTCGCGCTGGTCGGGTTCAGCCTCGGCGGCACGATTGCAGCGCATCTGGTGGCGCGGGAAAAACAACGGGTGAAAGCGTTGGTGTTGATCGCTCCCGTGGCCGAAGGCACCGGGATTCTGGATGAACTGACCACGCCGGACGCCGTCGCCTCGCTGGCGCAAACGGGCGTGGTGGATTACTTCGGCAACCGGGTCGGCGTGCAATTCATTCGTCAATTCGCCGACATGAAACCTTTGCAGGAAGTCGTCAAATGCCAGTGCCCTGTTCTCCTGATCCACGGAGAGAAGGACCCAACCGTGCCGCTGGAGCACACGGACATGTACGAACGCGCTCTCGCCCAGGCGAACCGCACGGTGAAAAAAATGGTGGTGGCCGATGCCGACCACACCTTCAACCGTCTCCTGTGGGAACAACGCGTCCTTGCCGAGACGGTTCAATGGATCGCCGCATCGCTGTAACGGCGTCGCGCCGCGGCCCGGCTCAACCGTCCGCCAGCTCCAGCCAGCGTTGACGGTATTCCTTCAGGAAGGCCGCTCCCTCGGCGGCAGGAACGCTCTTGCCGTGTTCGCACAACGTGAACCGGTCGTAGCCGTGCGCCCGCATCCGAGCAAACAGTTCCCGATACGGGTATTTCGGGTTGTTCAAGTCGTTGATGTGACAGGAAAGAAGCCGGTCCTTCAGCAGGTCAAACGACCATTTCACGGAGCCGTCTTTCACATCGGGCGGGTTGGAGTTCCAGCAGATGCCGACGTTCTTGTTCGGGCAGGCGTCCATGATCTTGCGAATGCGCGTCGGCTCCTGCGTCTCGCGGCCATGGACTTCGAGCCAGATTTCCACGCCGTGGTCAGCGGCGATCCGGCCGCACTCCACCAACGCGGCGCCGATTTGTGCCAGCGTCTTCTCTTCGGGAACGCCTTTGACCAGTCCATTCGGACGCACCTTCACGCCGCGCGCTCCGAGGTCGGCGGCCAGCTTCACGAACTCGGCGCAGTCGGCAATGTTCTTCTTCACCACGGCAAGGTCGGCGGCGTGAAATTCGCACACGGATCCCAATCCCCAGATGATCAGCCCGCCGTCGGCGCAGCGTTTCTTCACGTCGCGTCGCTGCTCGGCGGTCAGAGTCGGTTCGACACCGTGTTTGTGCGTGGTGCGAAACTCGACGCCTTCGATGCCGGCCTGTCGGCAGTTCTCGATGATGGTCGCAAGGTCCCATTGGGCGGCGACGTTGTAGGTCACCAGACCGAGTCGGAATTTCCGTTTCGGCTCGGCGGCAGAAAGCGCCAGCGGCGACAGAGCCAGCGCGCCGACGGATTGCAGGAATTGTCGGCGATTCATCAGACGTTTTCCGGCACGACGAATGGCTCGCGGTATTTGCGGGTCAACAACGCGTTGGCGGCCTCGTTGTTCTCGAAGCGTTCCCGTTGGGCGTCCATCTTCAGCCACGGACCGAGCACGGCTTTGGTGATGTCAATGTTCACGCCGTTGGCTGCCAGATGTTCTTTGAACCGGCCAAAGGTCTCGGCGGCATCGCGGTGGCCTTTGATTTGTTCGAGGATTTCGCCCGGCGAGGCTTGTTTGCCGACCCGGTAGGAGATGTTGGCCGTGTGACACAGCCCGCTGGACAACGCGCCCTCACGAATCGGCCCGTTCAGGTCGGAGACTTTGCGGCTGCGGACGGCCTTGATGAAGTTGCCGAAGTGGTTGCTGTCCTCGGCGAAGTCCATGACCACACCGCTGGCCGCGCTGGCGCCGCTGTCTTTGGCTTTGGCTTTCTTGCCGCTGCCACCGGCTTTGAATCGCCGGATCTCTTTGCCGTCTTTGTCGTAGGCGATGGATTCGCTGTAGCTGGGAATGAGCAGATACCCGCCCTCGCAATGAATCACGCACCCGATACTGGCGCCCATGAACTTGTCCATGTTCTTGGCACCGGACTTCTCCGGCAGGCCGCGTACCTCAAAGATCAACGGCGCGACGTCGTACTCGTGGTAGGCAATCTGGGTGTTGGGTGTTTCGCCATCGTCCTCGTAGCCGAAGCGGCCGCCGATGCTGATGACGCGCGGGGAAAGCTCGTTGACACCGAGCGCCCAGCGACAGAGATCCATTTGGTGGACGCCCTGATTGCCGATGTCGCCATTGCCGTAGGCCCAGAACCAATGCCAATCGTAGTGGATCGGGCCGTTCTTGCCGTTGCGGCGCGGCGGCTCCAACGGCGCAGGACCGCACCACAGATCATAGTCAATGTTGGGAGGAATCGGCTGCGGCCCGGAGGTTTTGCCGATGCTGTCGCGCCGTTTGTAGCAGAGGCCGCGCGAGATGAGAATCTTGCCGAGATTTCCCTTTTGGACGAACTCGATGCCCGCCCGCACACCGTAGCTGGACCGGCACTGCATTCCGGCCTGAACGATGCGTTTGTATTTCTCGGCGGCCTTGACGGCCTGCCGGCCCTCAAACACGTTATGGGAGCTGGGTTTTTCGACATAGACGTCCTTGCCGGCCTGGCACGCCCAGATGGTCGCCAACGCCTGCCAGTGATTCGGCGTCGCAATGCTGATGGCGTCAATGTCCTTATTCTCCAGCAGCTTTCGGATGTCGCGGTAGCCGATGACCTTCTGGTTCTTTCTCTCCATCGCGGCCATGCCCTTGGCCAGTTCGTCGGAATCCACGTCGCACAACGCCACGACGCGCACGCCGGACAGGCTGCTGAACCCGCTGATGTGGGCTTTGCCGCGGCCGCGAATGCCGACCACGGCGACACGGATGTCGCTGTTGGCACCCTGCGGAGCGGCCCAGACACAATGCGGCACGCTGAGCGCCGTCAACGCAGTGGCGGACACTTTCAGAAAGGATCGTCGGCTGAGATGGATGTTGGTGTTCATATCGGGGTCTCCATGGTTTAGGGTTTGGCAAACTCTTGGTAGCGTTCCGCGATGCGTCCCTGTTTTTCGTCGCCCTCGTGGAACACAAACCGATAGCGGAACGTCAGGCTCTTGCCGGCGGCGATCTTCAGGTCGCCGGTGCCGGCGGGTTTCTTCTCGAAGTCGTGGACGCCGAACGGATTGGCTGCAAACAGGCCGTAGTCGCGCACGTGCCACCAGGTCGGATGACGCGGGTTCTGCGGATGATCGAAGATGGCGACGCCCACAATCTTGCCGCCGACCGGCCCGTAATAATCCACCCACTTGGCGCGCTTGCCCCACGCATCGGCGTCGCGCACGCCCTCGCTGTTGACGATGTGGCCGTCACCGGGTTCGGCTTTCTTCTGGCCCTTGGCTTTCGGTTTGACCAGCCGCATCGTTTCCGCCAGACGGATGGCCATCGTGCCCTCCTTGGTGTCGCCGAAGGTCACGTCGCCGTGCGAAGCGATGAGGGTGATTTCGAAGTCGAGCATTTTCACGTCGGTGGACGGATGGAATCGGATCGTCCGCTCGTCTGTGCACAGGACCTTTCCGTCCGGAGCAACCCATTGGTTGCGGGAGCAAATCACATCCGGGCCTTTCTTCAGGAACATCTCGTGGACGGTCTTTCCGAACTGTTTCATTTCCGACCAACAATCCACGCCGTTGACGCTGCCGTGGGCGTAGATGAGACCTTTTTGATGGGGATGATCCGTGGAATCTTTCCCCGTATCTTTCATCGGCCAGTCGCGCGTCATGGAAGCTCCACCCGGACCGATGATCGGATAGAAATACGGCCGCGCCACGTCCTTGTAATGATACTCGGTGAAGAGCGTGCCGCCCAGTTCCACGCGCAGTTTCGTGCCGTCGTCACGAATTGTCACGCCGTCGGCCAACGCCGACACGGCGACCAAAAGAAACAGCCAAACCGTTCTCATCATGAGTTTATCATGAACTGTTTTTGCGCCGGTGGCAACCATTTTTGCGCGTTCACCCGCAAAGCATAATCTGCCGCTGGCAGGGGTCAAGCACCAGATGGTTTTGCTGGTGATAGCAGCGGCTTGCGGCTAGAATGTGCGGCGCATGAAACTTTCCGAACGCAGCCGCATCGCTCTTGTGCTCGCGCTGTTCGCGATTGTTTTCATCGCGCTGGCGCTGTTCAGCTACACCCGCGAGTCGGCCACCTGGGATGAACCGCAACATCTCACTGCCGGGTATGCAGCCTTGACGCGCCTGGATTTTCGGATTGACACGGAGCATCCGCCGCTGGTCCGCATGTGGGCGGCGCTGCCGCTGGCGCTGTCCACTGGTATTCGCTTCGACGAGGCCGGCGCCTACTGGCAACAGGGACCGCAATGGTATTTCTGTCACCAGTTCCTGTATCGGGACAACAACGCCGACTGGATGTTGTATCGGGCGCGATTCATGATCGTGTTGCTCGGCGTGTTGCTCGGCGCGCTCCTGTTCTGCTGGGCGCGGGAATGGTTCGGCTTCTGGCCGGCCACCGCCACGCTGGCGTTGTATTGTTTCGAGCCGAATCTGATGGCGCACGCCCGACTGGTCACCACGGATTTCGGTTTTGTCTGTTTCAGTTTCGGCGCGGTCTATTTTTTGTGGCGGCTGACGCGCCGTTTTAGCGTCGGCAACATCGCGGCGATGACGTTGTTCTTCGTGCTGGCGCAGACGACCAAGTTCACGGCCATTCTGCTGTGGCCGGTTTTCTTCGCACTGTTGATTTTGCTGGCGTATCTGACGCGGCGGTTTCTGGCGGTGACAGCCCTGGCCGTCCTGCTGATCTTCAGCACCTACGCGGGCATTTGGGCGGTGTATGGTTTCCGCTACCGCGCCACTACCGCTGCGGCTCCCCGGTTCGCGTTTGAGTTTGACAAGGATCCACGGGTGCAAACGGCTTCCCCAGCGTTGAGCAAGGCCGTGCGCTGGATCACGGAGCGGCGCCTGCTGCCGCAAGCCTACGCGCAGGGGTTCCTGCTCGGCCAGGCCAAAGCCCAGGTGCGCGCCGCTTATCTGGCGGGCGAATACAGCACGAAAGGCTGGTGGTATTACTTTCCCGTGGCGTTTTTGATCAAGACGCCGCTGGTGGTCATCGGACTGTTTTTTCTGGGACTCGGAGTTTGCATCCGAAAGTGGCGGCACGACCGGCTGTTCGCCATGCTACCCATTGGGGTGTTCCTCGGCGCGGCGATGTTGTCCCATATCAACATCGGCCTGCGTCACGTGCTCGTGATGTATCCTTTCGTCATTTTGCTGGCGGGAGCGGCGCTGGCGCGCTGGCGACCGGTGCGTCCTTGGGCGCCGGTGGTGGCGGCGTTGGAACTGGCGCTGGTCTATCCGCATTGCATCGCGGCGTTCAACCTCATCGTCGGCGGCCCGTGGCACGGCGACAAATATCTCGTGGACTCGAATCTGGACTGGGGACAGGACTTGAAAGGGCTGAAACGTTGGATGGACAAAAACCGGGTGGAGACCATCAACCTGAGTTATTTCGGCACTGCCGACCCGGCGTATTACGGAATCCGCTGCACCTATTTGCCGGGCGGGCCGTTTTATGCGGAGTCGCAGGTGAGCGCGCCGCAGTTGCCCGGATATGTGGCGGTGAGTTTGACCAACCTGCGCGGTGTCTATTTCAACGAGGAGTTGCGGCGGTACTATGAGCGGTTGGCGGACCGCAAACCGGTGGCGCGGATTGGGCACTCGATCCACGTCTATTGGATTGATCGCCCGTGGTGGTGACCCCGGCGACGGATCGTGTTCGCGCGCCGGCCTCCGTGCGCCGCCCTATTCCGAGGAGCCCTCGGACGACTCGTTGTCTTCTTCGCTCTGTTCGTTCATCCGCTTGAGAACTTCGCTCATGTCCTCGACGGCGTTGAAGACTTTTGTGGCGACGTAGATCGGACTTTTCTGCTGAACGGCCAGCGCGATGCAATCGCTGGGGCGCGCGTCAATTTCGACGATTTTTTTGCCCAGTTCATTTTCGGCGCGCAGAATGAGGCGGGCGAAATAGGTGCTGTTTCTCAGATCGTTGATGACCACCCGCTCGACTCGCACGCCGAAGCCGGCGAAGATGTGGCCGATGAGGTCGTGCGTGAGCGGGCGTTCCTTCGGCGTGTTGCGCAGAAACATCGTGATGGCCGCGCCGACGGAGTGATCCACGTAGATGACAAACACCTTCTGCTCGTTGCCCAGAAAAACGGCACAGCCGTTGGCCGTCGGCAGGACGCCGCGCACTTGAACTTCCACCACGCCTTCTTTCATGTTGCCTCTAAAATAGCATGATCGCCGCCGCAATCACCGTGGTGTAGAGACCTTGCGGGTGACCGACGGCGGACTGGGTAATGTTGCTGACACGAACAATTTTGCCGCTGAGTTGATAGACCTGTTCTTTCTCGTCCCAACTGGCATCCTCGTTGAACTCCACGCCGAGGGTGGAGGCCAGCATGGCCGCCGCCATCTCCTCGGCGAAATTGCCGGCCGTGGTATCGTTGATGCCGTAGCCGTGAAACTCGCTCAGGTAACCGTAGGCGTCTTCCTCGGCCGGTTGCGCCACGCCGATGCTGGCGGCAATCAGCCGGTGCGGTTCGTTGGTGGAACAGCGGGCCACGACGGCAAACGTGATTTGACCGGGCTGCAACAACTGCTCGCCCTGTTTGCGCGAGATAATCCGACAGCGCGGCGGCAGGATGCTGGAAACGTGCACCAGGTTGCACATGTGAATGCCGGCGTCGCGCAACGCCAACTCGAAACTGCGCAACTCATGCTTGTGCGTGCCCACGCCCTTGGTCAGAAACAACTTCGAAGGAACAAAATGCATGTCCGTGCCCTTACAAAACCAGATTCTTCCGCGCATTGCAAGTGCGCAAACGCACAACCGGCGTTGACGCCCGCTCGCCCGTTCGTATAATGAGCGCGGAGATTGGCTGCATGACCGCGAAACTTCATCTGTTGCCCGAAGCGCCTGACAGCGAGGTGTTCGAACTGATCGAACCGATGGTGCTGATCGGACGCCGACCCGACAACACGCTTCAGATCGAAGACGACAACGTCTCCAAATACCACGCCCTGCTGGTGAAAACCGAGGACGGCTATCGGCTGTTCGATCTGCACTCCGTCAATGGCACCTTCGTCAACGACCAGCGCATCACCACCGTCCTCCTCAAGAACAACGACCAACTCCGCATCGGCCCTGCGCTCTTCCGGTTTGAATCGGCTCCCGAAACTGTCGCCGCGCCAGCGCCCGTCCCGCAGCCAAAAATTCGTTTCGGCGGACGACTCGCCGCCGGCCCGCTCGGACGCAAACCGGGTGTCGCGCCAACAACCGTCTCCCCACCTGGTTCCGCACCGGTGGTCGCGCCGCCATCTCCGCAGCCGGCGCCAGTGCCCGTTGCCGTGCCGGCTGCCCCGCCAGAACCGCAGAAGCCAACAGCGGCTGTCGCTGTGCCTGCCACGCCCCGTCCATCTCAAGCCGTGCCGGTCGCTCCCATCGCCGCCCCATCCACTCCGCCCGCAGCGCCCTCGCCAGAAGAAGATGAGCCTCGTGTTTCCATCCGCATCCCCGAAGAAAAAAAATCGCTCATCGCACCCACGATCTCTGATTCCAAGGAAACACAACCCACGGCTCCCGCGGGCGGCCCGTCTGCCGCGCCCAAACCGCGTTTGGGTCTCGGTTTGAGACGCGCGCCCGAAGCGGCGCCGTCTCCGCCCTCTTCGCCCGAGACAGCACCGGCTGGCGAACCGGCGCCCACCCCGCCCGAAGCCGGCAAAGCGTCCGGCACCGAGCGTCCGCTCCGTCCCGCGCTCGGTGGGCTGGGCCAAAGACCGATCAAATTGAAGACGTTCAAGAAGTAGCCAGTTTGCTGAAGGTCAGCGTGTCGGATTTCTTGTCCAAGTCCACCTTGATCTTGTCGCCTTCCTTGAACTGGCCGGCGAGGAGTTGTTGGGACAGTTCATCGAGCAATCGGCGCTGGATCACGCGCTTGAGCGGGCGCGCGCCAAAGACCGGGTCGTAACCCTCTTTCGCCAGCAGGGCTTTCGCCGCGTCGCTGACTGACAGTGTGATGCGCTGGTCGGCGAGCCGTTTGACGACCCGTGCCAGTTGGATGTCCACGATTTGTTTGATCTGCTCGATGCCGAGTTTGTGGAAGATGACAATTTCATCCACGCGGTTCAGGAACTCCGGCCGGAAATGTCGGCGCAACTCTTCGCGCACCTGCGCCTCCACATCGCCGGTTTGCTCCTGATAATACTGGCTGCCGATGTTGCTGGTCATGATCACGACCGTGTTTTTGAAATCCACCACTCGCCCCTGTCCGTCGGTCAGGCGGCCATCGTCGAGAATCTGCAACAACACATTGAACACGTCGTGATGCGCCTTCTCAATCTCGTCGAACAACACCACCGTGTAGGGCCGTCGCCGCACCGCCTCGGTCAACTGTCCGCCCTCCTCATAGCCGACGTACCCCGGCGGCGCGCCGATGAGCCGCGCCACGGTGTGTTTCTCCATATACTCGCTCATGTCAATGCGCACCATCGCGTTCTCGTCGTCGAACAGAAACTCTGCCAGCGCCCGCGCCAGTTCCGTCTTGCCCACCCCGGTGGGACCGAGGAAAAGAAACGAGCCAATCGGACGGTTCGGGTCCTGCAGACCGCTGCGCGCCCGGCGTACCGCGTTGGAAACAGCCACCACGCCGTGATGCTGGCCCACGACACGTTGTTCCAGTCGTTCCTCCATGTGCAACAGCTTCTCCCGCTCGCCTTCCAGCAGACGGGAGACCGGGATGTGGGTCCAGGCGGACACCACCTCGGCGATGTCGTTCTCGGTCACTTCCTCGGCGAGCATCCCGCCAGACTGCTGGATTTTTGCCAGCTTCTCCTCGGCGGCCCGAAGTTTCTTCTCCAATTCGGGCAACCGCCCGTATTGCACCTCGGCGGCGCGGGTGAGGTCGCCGGCGCGCTTGGCCTGCTCGGCCTGTTCCTTCGACAGTTCAATGGCCGATTTCAGATCGCGAATCTCGGTCACCACGCTTCTCTCGTTTTGCCACTGGGCTTTCAGCTTCTTGCTTTGCTCCTGCAAATCGGCCAGTTCGCGTTCCAGTTTCGCCAGTCGTTCCTTGCTGGCCTTGTCGGACTCCTTCTTCAACGCCGTCCGCTCAATCTCCAATTGCATGATGCGCCGCTCGATCTGGTCAATCTCCGTCGGCATCGAGTCCAGCTCGATCCGCAACCGCGAAGCCGCTTCGTCCACCAGATCAATCGCCTTGTCCGGCAAAAACCGGTCGCTGATGTAACGGTGCGACAGCACCGCCGCGCTCACCAGCGCCGCGTCCTGAATGCGCACTCCGTGATGGACCTCGTAGCGTTCTTTCAGCCCGCGCAAAATGGCGATCGTGTCCTCCACCGACGGCTCGCCGACCAGAATCGGTTGGAACCGCCGCTCCAACGCCGGGTCTTTCTCGATGTATTTGCGATACTCATCCAGCGTCGTGGCGCCGATGGTGTGCAGTTCGCCCCGCGCCAGCGATGGCTTGAGCATGTTCGCCGCGTCCACGGGCGCTCCTTCGGCCTTGCCGGCACCGACGACGGTGTGCAGTTCGTCAATGAATAGAATGATCCTGCCTTCGCTGGCGATGACCTCTTTGAGAAACGCTTTCAGGCGATCCTCGAACTCGCCCCGGTATTTCGCGCCGGCCAACATGGCGCCGATGTCCATCGCCACCACCCGTTTGTCCTTCAATCCTTCGGGCACGTCGCCGCTGACAATGCGCCGCGCCAATCCCTCGACGATGGCGGTTTTGCCGACGCCCGGATCGCCGATCAACACGGGATTGTTTTTCGTGCGCCGCGACAACACCTGCATCAGCCGTCGGATTTCCATGTCGCGTCCGATGACCGGGTCCAGCTTGCCTCTGCGGGCTTCCTCGGTCAGGTCGCGTCCGTATTTCTGGAGCGCCTGGTATTTGTCCTCCGGGTTTTGGTCGGTGACGGTGGTGGTGCCGCGGACTTCGCGCAACGCCTTCAAAATGTCGCTGACCTTGGCGGCCACTTTCTTTTGTTCGGCCAAACCGAGAAGCAAGTGTTCGGTGCTGACGTATTGGTCCTTGAGCTTGTCGGCGTGTGTCTGCGCGGCATCCAGCGCGGCGCGAAGCGAGCGACTGAGCGTCAACTCGACTTCGCCGTGAACCTGCGGGCGGCGGTTCAACTCGTCGTCGAGCTTTTTCAGGATGGCGTCCGGTGACAGGCCGAGCTTCTCCAGCAACGGGCGGACAAGGCCTTCGGGTTGCTGGATCAACGCGGTCAGCAGGTGTTCGCAGTCCACCTCGGCGTGATGTTGTTTCTGCGCCAGTTCATGGGAGGTCTGCAACGCCTCCTGAGCCTTGATGGTGAGTTGATCGAATCGAATCATGCTTTCCCCTCTAGCAACGCATGTGCCGACCCTAGTCTCCCCCGCCAGTGCGTCAAGGTGGCTGAAACGGGTGTGTCAGTGCCGTGGCGATGTGCCACAGCGTCGCAACCGACGGGGTTTGCGAAACGCCGTAACATAGGTCCCGGCTTCCTCGACGTGCTGCCGGCTACGCCAGCACCAAGCGCATGTACATGTACAGCAGCGGCGCGGTGAACAGCAAACTGTCAATCATGTCCAGACAACCGCCGTGACCGGGCAGGATGTGGCTGGAGTCTTTGACACCGGCTTCGCGCTTGATGAGCGACTCGGCCAGATCGCCAATGATGGCAGCAATGCCCAGCAGCAAACCAATCACCACGGCGTGAGACGGCGTCACTCCGCGCTGTTTCATGGTTTCGGGCGTCAGCCACAAGCAGCACAACAGGGCGCCGGCCACGGCGAGGGCGACGCCGCCGATGGCGCCTTCCCAAGTTTTATTCGGACTGAGGCGCGGCACCAGTTTGTGTCGGCCGAGGGTGGTGCCCGTCAGATAGGCGCCGATGTCGGTAAACTTCGTGGCGACCACCAGCAGCATGACGAAGTAACGACCATCGGGCGACGCCGTGCCGTCGGGCAGACGATAAGCGAAGTTGATGCGGGTCACGAAGTTGGCGAGCCAGCCCACATAGATGAGGCCAAAGAGCGTGACCGCCATGGTCTCGACGCCGCGCGGGTTGAATTTCTGCGGAAACTGACGGATGAAAACCCCCAGCGCAAAAACGACGAGAATGACGATGTCGAAATCGTACGAGAGTTTTTCAAATCGAGGTGACCCGAAGAAAAACCAGCTCCCCGAAATCAACGCCACCGTGGCGATGACACCCCAGACCTTGAAGGACGGCAGGCCCTTGTTCTCGCAGATTCTGTAAAACTCCCAGAGCGCGCGGGCGACGACGATATTCATAAACAGATAGAGTCCGCCCGGCGGCAGCCAGAACACCACCGCCAACATGATCGCCCAGAGCACCAGCGAACTGATCAAACGCCAACGGAACCCGGTCCGTTGAACCCCGTTGGGCGAAACAGCGGCGGCGATGGACGAGGTGGCGTTCACGAGGCGTCGTGGGCAGCCACGCTACCGAATCGGCGCTGGCGTTTGCTGTAGTCGGCGAGCGCAGCCAACAGTTCGGGCTTGCGGAAGTCGGGCCAGAGCGTGTGGGTGACGTAGATTTCGGTGTAGGAAATCTGCCAGAGCAGGAAATTGCTGACGCGAAACTCGCCGCTGGTTCGAATGAGCAGGTCGGGATCGGGAATGTCACGCGTGTACAGTCGTTGCGCAATGAGTTCTTCGGTGATGTCGGCCACGTCCAGCGCGTTGGTTTTGATGTCGCGGGCAATGCTGCGAACCGCATCCACAATCTCGGCGCGCCCCCCGTAGCTGAGCGCCAGCACCAGCGTCAACCCCGTGTTGTCGCGCAGCGCTGCGATGCTTTTGTCCAACTGGCGCTGGGCGCTTTCGGGAAGCTCGTGGAGACGACCGATGGCCATCAGCCGCACATGGTTGCGGTCCAACTCGGCCACCTCCCGCTGCAGATAAAACTCCAACAAATGCATCAACGCCTCCACCTCGGCTTTCGGTCGCCGCCAGTTCTCGCTGGAGAAGGCATACAGGGTCAGGTAACGGATGCCGAGTTCGCCGCAGGCGCGAACGATGGCACGGACGCTCTCGGCGCCGGCGCGATGGCCCTCGATGCGCGGCAAGCCACGCTGTTTCGCCCAGCGGCCGTTGCCGTCCATGATGATGGCGACGTGTCGGGGAATCTTTGCGGGAGCGGTCACGTTACAGGAAAATGGTTTCTTCGCGTCGGGCGCCGACGCTGACGATGGCCAGTCGGGCGCCGGTGAGTTGGGCGAGTTTTTGCAAGTAGGCGCGCGCCTTCTTCGGAAGCTGTTCCCACTCGCGCACTTTTTTCGTCGAAGTCATCCACCCGTCGAATTCCTGATAAACCGGCACGCAACGCAACAGGGCGTCCACGTCGGCAGGAACGTTGTCAGTGACTTTGCCGTCGAGTTTGTAGGCCACGCAGACCTTGATTTTCGGCAGCGTGTCGAGCACGTCGAGCTTGGTCACCGCCAACTCGTCAATGCCGTTGACCATGACCGAGTAGCGGGTGATGACCGCGTCGAACCAGCCGCAGCGTCGCGGCCGGCCTGTCGTCGCGCCGAACTCACGGCCCGTTTCGCGCAACTGCACGCCCTGGTCGTCGTGCAATTCCGTCGGGAACGGCCCTTCGCCGACGCGCGTGGTGTAGGCTTTCATCACGCCGACGACCTTGTCAATGCGGTGGGGCGGAATGCCGGTGCCGGCGCAGGCCCCGCCGGCGGTGGTGTTGGAGGAGGTGACAAACGGATAGGTCCCGAAATCAATGTCGAGCATGGTGCCCTGCGCGCCTTCGAAGAGGATTTGCTTGCCGTCGCGCTCCAAGCGGTTCAACAACTTGACGGTGTCGGCAATGTAAGGCTTCAGTTTGCGGCCCGCGGCCAAATATTCTTCGTTGATTTTGGTGAAACTCAACGGCTTGGCCCCAAACGCGCGGGCAATTTCATTGTTCTCGCGCACCTTGCGGCGGAGCTTTTCGGAAAACCTCTCCGGCGCGAGCAGGTCCACCACCCGTAACCCCGTCCGAGCCACCTTGTCGGCATAGGCAGGACCGATCCCGCGCTTGGTGGTGCCCAGCTTCCGTTTGCCCTTTTGCTCTTCGCGGAGGGAATCCAGCAACCGATGATACGGGAAAACCAAATGAGCCCGGTTGCTGACGAGCAAGTTGCCGTTGACAGCGATGCCGCGCGACTGCAAGTGCTCGATCTCCTCCAACAGAGCAATCGGATCCACCACCACGCCGTTGCCAATAATGTTGAGTTTGCCCGGATACAGGATGCCCGAAGGAACCAGATGAAGCACGTATTTTTCCTCGCCGACCTCAACGGTATGACCGGCATTGTTGCCGCCCTGGTAGCGGACAACCACATCGGCCTGCTCGGTCAAAACATCAATGATTTTCCCTTTGCCTTCATCGCCCCATTGGGCGCCTACGAGAACCGTGGTAGCCATAGCAGGGCGACAATAGCCAACCCTCAACCCGCTGGCAAGCACAAGCGCAATCCGCTCGGCGCTCGTTCATTCCAGAGCCGACAAGGCAATCACGGCCAACTCGGCACTGTTGTTGTTCCAAAGTTCGCGCCCGACGCCTTTGCGACCTGCGCCGCCGCCGCTGTTGGAGTAGCCGACGTAAAGTTTGCCTTCGTGCTCAATCGCGCATGGATACGCCAGCGCGGCTTTCGGGTGCGATTCGCCCGGACCTTCGGGAAACTCCGCATGACGGATCACGAAGAGTTTGCTGAACCTATTCTCGCCGGGTTGGCTGAGCGCGATGGTCAACGGCGCGCGACGGTTCCCGCCGTCGGCGCTCGTCGAGCCAATGAGATAACGCTGACCGGTGCTCAACATGCCCGCACAAGGTTTGCTCGCGGCCATCGGCAGATTCGAGGGGCACGACGGCGTCCACGTCCGGCCAAAATCATCGCTGAACGCCACCAGCGCCAGCGGCTTTTCGCCGTAGCGCGCGAGGTTGGTGACGCGGTTGCCATCCACGATGACGGCGGATTCGCCCCACATTTTCCCTGCGATGGCATCGCCGATGGGGATGACCACCAAATCCCACTTTGTAAAATCTTCTCCGCGACTGATGGCAACCGCAGCGGGATGTCTTCCACCGGCAGACGCGTCGCTTTGGGCGGAAATGCCGGACATGATCCAGTTGCCGTCGGCCATTCTCACCGGCTTCTCCAACGGCCAGAAACCACCCCCGATGACGACGCCTTTCTTTTCCCACCTGCCGCTGGATTCATCGAACAGATAAGCGCGTGTGTGAATGTTTCGCATGGTGCCATAGTAAGCGCCGTGAAACGCCCACAGCCGACCGTTGTGCGAAAGAAACACGCCGTGGCTCACGCCGAGGCCCGGTTCGTCGCCAGAGTCCATCGTGCCCACCGCGCTCCACGTTCTGCCGTCGTCGGCGCTGACGAGGAAACGCGCTTCCTCCGTGTCGGTGTTCTCGCCGCCTTTGTTGTGACCGAAGGAGGCGTAGAGTTTTCCCTTGTGAAAACAAAGCGCCACACCGTGCAGGAACCGATAGCCGTCCCTGTCAAACTCGTAGGGCTTGATCACCGAGAACCGCACACCCTTGAGCACGGGAATTTGTCGGGCCGTGGGAATCGTTCCGCCGCCCCAAATCTTCACCGGCTCGACGACGGCGATTTTGCGTGGCGGCTCTTGCGGGTCGGCCATCGCGCGGATCGCGGCAGGCGTCAACACACTGCCAAAGAGCGAAACCTCTTCAAGCACCACTGCGATCATCACTCTCACTGGAATTTTCATAAAGTCGCCTTTACCATGACGCGCAGATTCTCCATGCGAAGATCGTGCGGGACAAAACAACCGTTGCGCCACACTCGCATTCCTTGTCTTTGATCGGCAGATGCCGATTCACCGCCGCAAGGTTATTGGATCGGAGAGAAATCCGTCGCCTTCATCATTGTGGATTTCACTCCGTCGGGCACGGTGAGCGAGCCGCCGGCCTTGTCTTCCGAGGCCTTCTTCGCGGCGATCCAAACGGGGTCGGCCCGAAAGGCGGCGAAGGACGCTTTCGCAGCTTCGGCGTCTTTGTGGGCGAGGATATAGACCAGACGGTTCTCAGCGCCGAGTTGGTCTTTCATCGGCGTCCAGTAACCGATTTGGGTCATGCCGTGTTTGGCGAACAACTGGCACGTGTGATTGCGGAAGCGAGCCAGCAGAGCGTCGAGATTGCCCGGCGACGCCGTGTACTCGCGCAGCTCAAAGAGGCGCGGCCCCGCGTCGCCTGTCTGGATCGGCGGCGAGAAATCGGTCGTTTGCAGGAAAAGCGACTCGATTTTCACGACGAGCTTGCCGCTGGCTTCGGTTTCCTTGACGACAGCCTTCCATTCGGGGCTGGAGGCAAACGCTTTGAAGGACTTGTCCCGCGCCTCGCGGTTTGGGAACGCGAGCAGGTAAATGAGCTTGTTGTCGGTATTCTCGACCGGCACCCAGTAGCCGATGTTGGTCATGCCGTATTTCTCGAAGAGCCTGCACGTGTGATTGCGGAAGCGGGCCAGCAGCGCATCCAGCTTGCCCGGCGCGGCGTAGTAGGTTCGCATCTCGAAGACGCGCGTGTCCTTCGCGGCCCTCGCGTTCGTCAAACACAACAGAGTGATCAACACAACGAGCTTTTTCATCGGTCATTACCTTTTGCCTGCGGGCGGCCCCAGCACCGCGTTGACCCGTTCTTTCAGGTTCGCATCGTCCGTGGACTTCACAACCTTTTGCAACGCTTGCACGACCTCTTTCCGATGCGTCCTCTTCAACTTCTCCCCGATACTCACCGCCGCCAGACCGGCTTCGGCTTTCGTCGCGGGATGCTCGAGATACTTCAACACCATCGCCAGCGCGTCGGGATGAGCGATGCCACCGAGCGTGCCGAGCAACAACTTCTTCTCCTCGTCGCGCTCGATCAATGCCTCGGCGGCCCGGCACACCTTCAACCGCTCCTCCGCCGGCAACGATGGGTTTCCCGCCAGCGTAATCGCGCCGCGCAGGCAAAGCAACTTGTCCGTCGCATCCGGTAGCGACTTCGCGAAGGCAAGCAAGTCCGACGCCGCTTCGGTGTCTTTCCAGGTGGCCAGCGCGCGCACCGCCGCGCGTTTGATCTCGGCGTCGCTGTCGGTCACGCCCACGCGCACCGCCGCGAGTGCCTTCGGCCCGCCGATGGCGCCGAGCACGCGGAACAGCGAGCCTTTGACCGGTCCCGTCGCGCCGCTCAACCGGGCGCTGACCGGCCCGATGGCGTTCGGCGTCCGACTGCAGACGCTGATCAAGGCCTGTTCCACGGCATCGCCACCGCCTGCGGCCAGCAGGTCGAGCAACGCCGGCAGATCCGACTCGCCCGCGAGTTCACCGATGGCCTTCAACGCCGAGCCGCGCAGCTTCGCGTCCTTCGCCAACTTCATCAATGCCGGCATCGCCGATGTCAACCGCCGCTGAGTCGCCAGCGAAATGGCCACCGGACAACTGGCGGCGTTCTCGAAGAGCGCCAGAATCGCCGCATCGGTTTCGCGTCCCGGCAACCCCACCAGCGCCTCTTGCGCCGCCGGGCCGAGATCAGGGTCGGTCACCGCTGCCGCCAACACCGGCACGGCGTCCGGCCTGCCGAATTGCGCCAACGCCCGGAACGCCGCAACACGCGCCGCTTTGTCGCCGGTCTTTGCCGCGTTGAGCACGACGGGCATCGCGGCGACATCCCCGCGATTGCCGAGAGCCGCAATCAGAAGTGGCTTCGAGACCGACGTGAGTTTGTCGAGCTGACCGGCAGCGGCTTTCGTGATTTCCGGGCCGGGAAGTTCTTGCTGCAAAACTTTCAACGCCGCTGCGAACGCGACCGGATCCTCTTCGGCGAGGAATCGGGTGATGGGCGCCGCGCCGTTGACCAACAGACCGCGCACGGCGGCGGCGCGCACCTGCGGCGTCTGGTCGGCCAGAAGACGTTGGTAGATCGAGAGACCTTCTTTGCGGTTGCCCTGCGCAATCAGCGCTTCCGCACAACGCAGCGCGGCGTCGCCGGTCAGCTTCGGGGCGGCCTCGACGCTGCCGAGTTTCCCAAGCGCCGCGGCAGCAGCGTCGGCCACGCTCGAGTCGGCGTCCTGCCAGAGTTTCAGAAGCTGCGGGATGGCTTTCTTGTCGCCGCGGACGGCGATGGAATTGATGACGCCGACGAGAAGTTTGCCTTTGAGTTTACCGAGCGCGTCGCGGAAGGCGTCGTCCACCGACGGGTCGGGCAGCGGTTCGAGCGCGTAGCGCGCCATGTGCGCGAGCTTCTCGTCAGCGAGCAGCGGCGCAAGAACCGGCACGGCCTGTTGGGTGCCGACGACCGCGAGTTGCCGGCAAGCGGCGACTTTCTCTTCGAGCTTGGCGTCGGATTTGAGGACGGCGAGCAGATCATTCTCAGCCGCCGGAGCGGCGGCCATTACAGCAGCAAGTAAAAGTGCGATCATGGTTTATGTTCTCCAAGGTTCACGGTAGGCGCGGGAACGAAGACGGTTGGCTTCGTCGTCGCCGAGAAACGTTTCGGTGGCGGGGTCCCACTTCAGCGAGCGGCCCAACTTGTAAGCGATGGCGGTCAGGTGACCCAAGGAGGCGGAACGGTGACCGATTTCGGCGTGCGAGCTTGGCAGCGACCGCGTGCGGATGCAATCGAGCCAATTCTGGTGATGATTGTTGGAACCGTCCACTTCGCGGTTTTTCATTTCCAGTTCATCGAAGATGCTCTCCGGGCCGCCTTCGATTGGCCCGCCGCCATACATCGTCGTGATCCAGCCGCGTTCACCGACAAACAGGCCGCCGAAGTTGCCATCCAGACGGGCCGCGGCCGGCACGGCGTTGTAAAGTTTGTGAACCATGTTCCAGTTCTCGACGAGATGCAAGAGCGTACCGTTCGCGTAGCGGCAGGTCAATGTCGGAAATTGGCCGCTGCTCGGATGAAGGATCTCCACTGGGCCGCCGGTCTCGTCGCCGAGCGCATATTGAATCACATCGGCAGCGTGGGAGTGATAGCCCGTGATGGCACCCGCACCAAACGCTTCGCAGAACGACCACGGTACCACGCCGGGGATCGGGTTGCGATGGTACAGGTGGTTATACGGATGCCACGCGGCTGGGCCAACCCACAAATCCCAATCCAGTCCCTCCGGTACCGGTTCGGCAGGCAACACGGGATCGCCCGACACATAGGAATCGCCGTGCTTGGCCCAGATGGTAAACACGGACTTGATGCGACCCAGTTTGCCGGCGCGGATGAATTGGCAAATCTTTCCAATCGTGCGCATCGAGCGGTATTGGGTGCCGGTTTGGAAGACCCGGCCATATCGTCGCATCGTGTCGGCCAACTGTCGGCCTTCGTGGATTGTCAGCGAGACTGGTTTCTCGCAATAAACATCTTTGCCGGCCTGCGCGGCGTGAATCGCCTGCAACGTGTGCCAGTGATCCGGCGTGGCGATCAGGACGGCATCAATGTCCGGGCGCACCAGCAGGTCACGGTAATCGTTGTAAGCGGCGCAGTTCGCCTGCTGCCTGGCTCCCTCACGGCGCACCCGATCCACATCGCAGACGGCCACCACTTGAACCCCCGGATGCCCCAGCAGCAGCGCGAGATGACCGCGTCCCATCGCGCCGATGCCAATCACGCCGACCGTGATCCGTTCGCTCGGCGGCACACGCCACGCTGTGGCGAGCGTCGCAGAAGCCGCAAGGAAGGTGCGTCGCGAGATCTTTGTCATTTCGCTAATCCAACAGAATAAGGAATCAGAGCAGGGGGTCTACTCTATACACTGCACACTTGCTTCTTGAGTTGTTCCAGCTTCGATCTCAGTTCATCGTTCTGTTGCGCATACTTCTCCAGACGCCTCACTACTTGTGCAACTCCACTCTGATTCCGATAGCCAAACTCGTGGGCCACATCTACCTGCCGTTCGCCGCCCAGTTTGATCCGCGCCCAAATCTTGACCGCTTCATTGTTCTCATCCGCCACCAGTTCCCGAACTCGTTCCCGTAACGCTTCCGCCGCCTGCCGCGTCGCCCAAACAGCCTCATCCTTTCCCCGTTTTCCCTCAACCAGACTTTTCACCTTCGTCCACAACGTCTCTCCACCCAATACCAGTCCGCCGCGCAATTTCGCCCACGGACTCGATTTCTCCCCGGCAAACCATTTGCCGATCTCGGCTCGATACGCTTCGTGAGCCGCGTTCTTTTCATTCCCCCAATACGCCAGCCAATCCAAGCACAACCACTCCGCCGCCTTCTCGCGCAGCCCGGCATAATCCCGGTGACTGCTCCATTCATACGCATCCAGCTCAGCGGCTCGTTCTGGCGAAGGCGTCTTGTTCTTGTGCCGCGAACGCACCGGGTTCAAATGCACATATTCCACCAACCATCGGCCATACTCATCGGCCTCCACCAACTGCGCCTTGAAACGCCCCTGAAACAGATGCCCGCTCCGCCGATGCCGCCTATTGAATCGTGCCGTATACGTCAACTGTAACCACCCCACTGCCCCCGACAAATTTCCTCGTGGCGTCCCCATCACCAAGTGATAATGATTCGGCATCAGACAATAGGCCATCACCCGCACACCGAAGCGTTCCACCATCTCCGCGACCGTCGCCAAAAACAGTTTCCGATCCTCGTCGTCGCGGAAAATGGCGCGCCGCTCATTCCCGCGTGCTGTCACATGATAGACGGCGCCTTCAAACTCCACTCGTATGGGTCTTGCCATACCTCGCACACTACCGACTCACCCGCTCCTCTGTCAACTGTAAAGAGTTGACCCCTATGCCTGCGGCTACGTCGGCGACCTGAAGTTCAACCGCAAGGCGGTCTGGGGCAGGCGCGTGATCGGCGACGCCGGGCCGGTGGAGCGGCGGATTGGGAAATGGCTGGGGCGTGTGCCGGCAGCGTCGAAGTTGTTCACGGCAGCGGACGTGCGGGTTGGACGTGCGCGAACATAAGGAGAAATTGGAATGGGCGCGGCACGCGCACGGGGCGTATCTGTTGTGCACCAACCACCCGGCGGCGGATCCGGCGGAGTTGTGGCGGTGGGACGTGCAGTTGCCCTGAAAGCTTTCGGGGTTCGGGTGGAGAAGAGCGATCTGGGATTGCGGCCGGTGTATCACCAGAAGACGGCGCGGGTGCAAGCGCACATTTTGGTGTGTTTCCTGGCGCTGGCGTTGTGGCGGACGCTGGAACAATGGATGGCGAGCAAAGGCTTGGGCACGTGTGCGCGGCCGTTGTTGAAGGAACTGGAGGAACTGCACTCAATGGATGTGGTGTTGCCGACGGACACCGGGGTGGAATTGCGGTTGCGGGTGGTGGCGCAACCCGAAAAAGAGCTGGCGCAACTGCTGGCGCACTTG
>Ga0272448_1000706_pt1 | contig 49268 bp, 48 predicted proteins | sample YNPCB0191_FD_202220 | JGI IMG/M metagenome (GOLD analysis project Ga0272448, IMG submission 202220) | Hot spring sediment microbial communities from Yellowstone National Park, WY, United States - YNP-CB-019-1 | ecosystem: Environmental > Aquatic > Thermal springs > Hot (42-90C) > Sediment... | reverse complement strand
AATGGAGCGGCTGGAGAAACGGGTGGCCGCGGCGCGACGCGACGGCAAAGAAATCGTCGTTGTCATGGGCGTCGGATTTGTCGGCGCGGTTATGGCTGCCATTGTGGCAGACACTGTGGACAAGAAAGGACGCCCCAGCAAATTCGTCATCGGTTGTCAACGCCCCAGTACCCGCAGCTATTGGAAAATCCCGCTTCTCTGTCGCGGACTGTCACCCGTGAAAGCCGAAGACCCGGAAGTGGACCGCATCATTGCCCGCACCGTCAACGAAAAGAAAACCCTCACCGCCACCTTCAACAGCGATTGTTTGAAGTTGGCCGATTGCGTCGTGGTGGACGTGCAATGCGACTACATCAAGCGTAATCTCGGCAACATGCGAACCGGTGAGGCCGAGATGGCGGCGCTGGAAGCCACGCTGCGCACCATCGGCGAGAAGATTCCACCGAAATGCCTCGTGCTCATCGAGACCACCGTCGCACCGGGCACCACGGAGTTTGTGGCGTGGCCGATTCTGAAGAAAGCGTTTGCTGCGCGTGGCCTAAAAGCGACCCCGCTGTTGGCGCACAGCTTCGAGCGAGTGATGCCGGGCCGCGAATACGTCGCCAGCATCCGCGATTTCTGGCGCGTCTGCTCCGGTTGCAACGCCGAAGCGCGTCGGCGCGTGGAGAAATTCCTGCGCGAGGTTCTCAACACGCGCGATTATCCCCTGACGGTAATGGATCGCCCCATTGAATCCGAGACCACCAAGATTGTTGAAAACTCCTATCGCGCGACCATCTTGGCTTTCCTCAACGAATGGAGTTTGTTTGCCGAGCGCAACGGTGTGGACCTGATCAAGGTCATCAACGCCATCAAAATGCGTCCCACCCACAGCAATATCATCTTCCCAGGTCCCGGCATCGGCGGCTACTGCCTGCCCAAAGATGGCGGGCTGGGTTACTGGGCTTACAAACACATCCTCGGTTTTGAAGATGGCGACGCTGTGTTCAAAATCACGCCCACTGCGATTGACATCAATGACACCCGCGGGTTGCACGTGGCGGAGTTGACCCGCGACGCGCTTCGGAACATGGGCCGCTACATTGCGGGCGCCGATGTGTTGCTGTGCGGCGCCAGTTACCGGCAGGATGTCGGTGATACCCGCTACAGCGGCAGCGAGATGGTGGCGCGCAAACTCACCGAAATGGGCGCCGAAATCCGCGTCCACGACCCCTACGTGGAGCACTGGTACGAATTGGAAAATCAGGACACCTATCCGGCGAGCGGCGTTTCTCTGAGCCGGTTCTTCCACAATCAGGAAGGCCTCTCGAAAATCCGGGTGCAGAAAGACCTCAAAGCCGCTCTCGATGACGCCGAGGCGGTCATTTTTGCCGTGCCCCACAAACCGTATCTGCATCTGAAACCTGACGACGTCGTCAAATGGGCCGGTGGCCCGTTGGCGGTGATTGATTGTTACGGCATCCTCAGCGACGATGCCATTCGCCGCTACTTCGAGCTGGGTTGCGAAGTGAAAGCGCTCGGCCGCGGTCATATCCAACGCATCAAGGAAGAAGTCCGCCGCAAAGCAAAACATTCGCGCCATGCCTATTGACCTCAGCAGCGACGACTACTTCATGCGCGAGGCGTTGCGACTGGCGCAAATGGCCGCCAATGCCGACGAGGTGCCGGTTGGCGCCGTCATCGTGCGCGATGGACGAATCATTGCCCGCGCCCATAACCAGGTGGAACTATTGCGCGACGCGACCGCCCATGCGGAAATGCTGGCCATCACTCAGGCGGCGCACGCGCTGGGCGACTGGCGCCTTGACGGCTGCACGTTGTTTGTGACCAAAGAGCCGTGCCCAATGTGCGCGGGCGCGATCACCTTGTCGCGCCTGAAGCGCGTGGTCTATGGGGTTCGGGATGAACGAGCCGGCGGCGCCGGTTCGGTGTTTTCCATCACCTCTTGTGACGGCCTGAACCATTGCGTCGAGGTCAGCGGCGGCCTTCGCGAACAGCAAGCCCGGACGTTGCTCCAAGAGTTTTTCCGCCAGAAACGGCAAACCGCCGCCTGAACAACGCACCTCCTACAGCTTCGGATTCGAGCGCAATGAATCCACCAGCTTCAACGCGACCCGTCCCACAATCTCCAAGCTACGCGGGCTGATTTTGTCGAGCGTGTCCTGTTCAGTATGCCAGTAGTCGTTTCGGCCTGGGGCGCTGCCGTACTGAAAATCAATCAGGTTCACCGCCGGAATCCGCGCCAGCGCAAACGGAACGTGATCATCCATGATGGGGGTTTCACTGAAGCTGAAGTAGTCGCGGTAGCCGGTAGCTTTGGCAGCGTCGAAGACGCGTTGAATAAGCCCGCGATGGCAGTTGCCCGGCATGGCGATGTGCAGGTCCTTGTCGCCCACCATGTCGAGCAGAATCATTGCATGAATCCGGTCCAAGCTTTTTTGTGCCCTCAATTGCTCCACGAAATAGGCGCTGCCCCAAAGTCCGTCGTTGTCGCCGTATTCCTTGATGCATTCCTCGCCGTCAAAAAACGCAAACCAGAGATTGGGGACGCCGGAAGCGACACGCGCCATTTCCAGCAGCACGCCGCTGCTGGAGCCGCCGTCGTTGGCTCCGACAAACGTCATGCCGGGCAAATATTTCGTATCGTAGTGCGAGGCCAGAAGAATGATTTTACCGGCCTGGCGACGACGGGTGCGCGTTTTCCCAATGACGTTGCGGAATTGCAACGGGCCGCGCAGCGTCGGCGCCATAAACACCTGTTCCTCGACCTCCAGACCGCTCTCCTGAAGCTGCGTGCTGAGGTAGGTCGCCGCTCGGATCAAGCCCGCGCTGCCGCTGGGGCGCGGTCCGTATTCGACCAACCGCTCCACGTGCGCATACGCCCGCTGACCGTTGAAGGCCTGCCAATCAATGTGCGCCGGCGGTTGCGGGCCGCAGCCGGCCAGCCAGACAAACCCAAGTGTCAGAATCGGGACGATCGGGTTGGGCGCGACGGGGCTGTTCATGTAGGTTGCCATTGTTCTGCCATTTGGATTCGACGCGAGAGTGAGGGGTGATCATGCAGCAAGAATTCGATTGCGGGATGCGGCAACGGATCGGCCAGGTTTTGTTCCGCCAACCGTCGCATCGCGCGGATGAATCCGGCAGGATTTCGCGTCAGTTCCAGCGCAGCCGCATCTGCGAGCCGTTCGCGCCAGCGGCTAAAGGCGTTGTTCAACGGCATAACCACCAGCCCGAAACCGTACAGACAAAGTGCCAGCAACGGAAACGCCGCCAAATCGCTGACATGCTCAAACCCGAAACGCGGCAACAACCAGCGCAACAGGCGGTCGGCCACCCACAACCCGACGAACGTCGTCAGGGCGTTCACAGCGATGATCCACCACAGGTCGCCGTGACGGTGGTGGGCCAGTTCATGTGCCAGCACCACTTCGATCTCGTCGTGCTCGAATTGATGGATCAACGTATCGCCCAGTAGAATCCGTTTTGTCTTTCCCACCCCGGCCAGTGCGGCGTTGGCTTTTCTGGTTTTCTCGCTCATCGCGACCCGATAGACTCCGAGCACGTTCGCCCCCGCGCGGCGCGCCAGCTCACACAATCGCCGTGTCAATTCTTCATTCTCCAAGGGTTGCATCCGGTAGAACATTGGCAAGATCAGCACCGGAAACAACGCGGACAGCGCCACGCCGAAAAGAACCAAAAAGGCGCCTGTCCCGACCCACCACCATTCTTCGAGTACTCGCAACAGAAAGTAAATCCCGTTGAGAATCACGACACCCAGCAGCACAGCCAAGCTGAGCGACTTGACTTCGTCCTTGACCCAACTGGCCAGTCGTTGCGTGGACAACCGGTAGTGATGCTCGATGTAATAGCCGCTGAACCACGCCAAGGGCCAAAAGGCCAACTTCATACCGACAACGACCACGACGGCGTATCCAGTCGTTGCCAGCCATGGATTTTCCGCCAGCCGAGCAAGCCGGCGCGAAACGCCGCTTGTCAGCAGCAAGACCAACAACAATGCGACATACAGCGCCTCCACGAGAAAAAGAACGTTGTGGAGACGCTCGTACTGCTTTGCTGTTCGCTGAACGGATAACTCGGTCACAGGTCTTCGATGCCCAACAAGCCGAGCAACCGGGTCAAATCATCGTTGCCGTAATACTCAATCTCAATCCGGCCCTTCTTGCGGCCATGACGCAGGTTGACGTGGGTGCCGAGCTTTTGCCGGAGCCGCTCTTCGATGGCCAAAACGTGCGCCGACTTGGCGCGGACCCGCTTCCCGTCCGTGTCACGTGGTTTGGTTTCACCCTTGATCTGCTCGACCAGTTGCTCGGTTTCACGAACCGTGAGGTTCCGGCGCAAGACGCGTTCGGCGACCAGTCGTTGTTCTTCTGCAAGATTCAAGGCGAGAATCGCTTTCGCGTGGCCGACACTGAGCTGACCGTTGATCAGCCACGCCTGCACTTCTTCGGGCAGGGCCAACAGACGAATGGCATTGGCGACGGTGGCTCGATTCTTGCCGACTTTCTCGGCGATCTGCTCCTGTGTGAGATGAAACCGTGTCGCCAGTTGTTCATAGGCGCGCGCTTCTTCAATCGGATTGAGGTCCTCGCGTTGGAGATTCTCAATGAGCGCCATCTCCAACACTTCTTCGTCCGAAGCCTGTCGCACCATCGCCGGCACCACCGTCAAACCGGCTTCTTCCGCGGCGCGCCAACGGCGCTCGCCGGCGATCAATTCGTACCGCGTCCTACCATCCGCGCCGACACGCGGCCGCACCAGCAACGGTTGGATCACCCCCCGTTGCTTGATGGACTCGGCCAGTTCTTTGAGCTGTTCGGGCGCGAAATCCGTGCGGGGCTGAAACGGGCTGCGGTCAATCAGGTGGATATCCAGTTGCAACACCTCTTCCCCGCGGGACGCAGACGCCGCAGAAGCGGGCCGCAGCACCGGCGCGGTGGACGAAGGTTCTGCCGCGACGCTGCGAACAATACCGCCGCTGATCAATGCATCCAGTCCCCGACCCAACGCCTTTTTCGTCATGATGAGTGCGCAACCTCCTCCTTGCGCCTGCCCGACGGTCGCCATGGAACGTTGGAAGATTTCACGTGTCCTTTCTGCATCGTTTTGTTTCGTGCCTCTTCGGGAGAGGATAATCCGACCGACCACAAATGCAATCTTTTTGCGCCGCTTTGTGCGTTGTCAGCCTGCCTCCGGCTCTGCTAAAGTGCCGCCGATGAAAACGCTCGGTGTGATTCCCGCCCGTTACGGCGCGCAGCGGTTTCCCGGCAAACCGCTCGCCCTTATTGCGGGTCAACCGCTCATTCAACGAGTCTATGAGCAGGCTCGAAAGGCGCGTTGCCTCGACGCGGTGATTGTGGCCACCGACGACGAGCGAATTGCGGCTGTCGTGCGGCAGTTTGGCGGTGAGGTGGCCATGACGCCGTCCGATTGTCCTTCGGGAACCGACCGCGCCGCCGTTGTCGCGCGCACGCATGACTGCGAATTGATCGTCAACATCCAGGGCGACGAACCGCTGATGCGTCCCGAGATGATTGACCAACTGGTGAACGGATTGCTTTCCGACCCTCAATGCGAGATGGCCACACTCGCCCGTCCGATTGACTCGGGGGCGGTGCTGGCCAACCCCAATGTGGTCAAGGTGGTTTTCTCCACCAACGGGAACGCTCTCTATTTCTCGCGGCACCCCATCCCCTTTGTGCGGGACGCGGCAACCAACGTCACCCATTACAAACACCTCGGCATCTATGCCTACCGACGCGAGTTTTTGCTGCGATTTGTTGCGCTGCCTCCCTCGTCGCTGGAGAAGGCGGAGAAGTTGGAGCAATTACGCGCGTTGGAAAACGGCTTCTCCATCAAAGTTTTGGTGACCCCTCACGACTCGATGGGGGTGGACACACCGGAAGACGTGCCACGGGTGGAGGCGATTTTGAACAGGAGCTTATGAAATACATTTTCGTTACCGGCGGAGTCATTAGTTCTCTCGGCAAGGGATTAACGGCAGCTTCTCTCGGCGCGCTGTTGGAGAACCGCGGTCTGAAAGTCACGCTGGCCAAGTTCGATCCCTACCTGAATGTGGATCCGGGCACGATGAGTCCGTTTCAACACGGCGAAGTGTATGTGACCGACGACGGCGCGGAAACGGACCTCGACCTCGGACATTACGAGCGATTTACCCACGCGACGTTGACACGCCTGCATAATCTCACCAGCGGCCGTGTCTATGCCAACATTATCGAAAAAGAGCGACGTGGCGATTACCTCGGCAAGACCGTGCAGGTCATTCCGCATGTCACCAATGAAATCATCGAGCGAATCAAACTGCTCGGCAACAACAGCGGCGCGGACGTGGTCATCATCGAAATCGGCGGAACCATCGGGGACATCGAAGGATTGCCGTTTTTGGAGGCGATCCGGCAGTTTGCCCTCGAAGTGGGTCCCAAGAATGCGCTGTTCATTCACGTCACGCTCGTGCCCTACATTCGCGTCGCAGGCGAAATCAAAACCAAACCGACACAACAGAGCGTCGCCAAATTGCGCGAGATTGGTATCCAGCCGCAAATTCTGATCTGTCGCAGCGAAAAACCGCTGAGCCGCGAGGTTCGCCAAAAGATCTCCATGTTCTGCAACGTGCCACCGGAGTGCGTCATCGAAGAACTGGATGTCGCCCATTCCATCTACGAAGTGCCGTTGGCGTTGCGGGCGGAAAACCTCGACGAGCTGGTCTGCCGCTATCTGGGGCTGCTGGCATTCGCCAAACCCATGACGGAATGGGAGAGGATGTTGAAACGGCTGATCGCTCCCAAACACCACACCCGAATCGCGGTTGTCGGCAAATACATCAGCCTGCAGGACGCCTACAAGAGCCTCTACGAAGCCATCCAACACGGCGGCGCTGCCAACGACGCCCGCGTGGAAATCGCCCGCGTGGACGCCGAGGACATCGAGCGCGACGGCGCAGCGAAACATCTTCGCAACGTCCATGGAATTCTGGTGCCCGGCGGATTTGGCGGCCGCGGCATCGAAGGAAAAATCCTGGCGGCCCGATACGCGCGCGAAAAGAAAGTCCCGTATTTCGGAATTTGTCTGGGAATGCAAATCGCGGTCATCGAATTCGCCCGCAATGTTTGCGAACTGAAAAACGCCAACTCCACGGAGTTCGACCCCCAAACGCCCCACCCGGTGATTTGTCTGCTCGAAGAACAGCGCGCCGTCAGCAAGCTGGGCGGCACGATGCGCCTCGGCGCGATGCCGTGCAAACTCGCCCCCGGCACCCACGCGCGCCGTCTTTACGGAACCGCGCTGGTCAGCGAGAGGCATCGTCATCGCTACGAATTCAACAACGCCTACCGAGAGCAACTCACCCAGGCCGGTCTTTGTATCGCGGGACGCTACACGGAAAAAGATCTCGTCGAAATCATCGAGATTCCATCGCATCCCTACTTCGTCGGCTGCCAGTTTCATCCCGAATTCAAGTCCAAACCGTACGCGCCCCACCCGCTGTTTCGCGGATTCATCGAGGCGGCCCTGAAACGCGGAAAATCAGCGGCCTAGTTTGCCGCGCAGCTCGGCCAAAAACGCGTCGCGATCCGACGGAGTGATGATGAAGTTGCGGACGAGACCGGACTTGCGGCGGAGCCGGACGACCCGACCAAACGGCCAAAGCGTGTTGCACCAGTGCTCGTTCCAGAATGGCGCGGCGGTGTCGGCAAACTCGATGTCGGAAAGCGCGATGCGTCGCAACGTGATCCCGAACAACTGCACCCGCACATACTGATTATCCAGCGTGTAACGAATCCGAAACACCAACCAGAAAATCAACCCCACCAGCGCGACAGGCCACAGCATTTCCGGTTTCATGCGGGGAGAATACCCGTTATACTCTTCCCATGCAACATCTGGTGGACGCCTTCCTCGACTATCTCGCCCTCGAACGCGGCGCGGCGACCAACACCCGACTTGCCTACGCTGCCGACCTTGCGCGTTTCATTCGGTTCCTCCAGCGACGGGGTTTGGTTCAAATCAACACGCTCCAACGCCAGCATATCACCGATTACCTCATGGACCAGCGCCAACGCGGCCTGACCGCTCGCACCGTGGCGCGGCACCTCGCCGCCATCCGCATGTTCTGCCGGTTTCTCTACCGCGAAAAACTCCTCGCTCACGACGTCAGCGAATTGGTGGACACTCCGAAACTCTGGCGCACCCTGCCGCAGACGCTTGACTATGAGGAAGTGGATCGTCTGCTGGCTGCTCCGAAAACCCATACCAAGCTTGGTTTGCGCGACAAAGCCCTGCTGGAACTGCTTTACGCGACCGGGCTTCGTGTCAGTGAAGCCGCCGCGCTCAAACTGAGCGACGTCAACCGCGAGGCTGGGTTTCTTCGCACCGTCGGCAAAGGCAACAAAGAGCGCATTGTGCCCGTCGGAAAACAGGCGCTTCAGTGGCTGAATCGCTATCTTGCGGAAGCGCGTCCGCGCTTTGGCAAACATCCGCCGAGCTGCGGCGAGATTTTCCTTTCCACCCGGGGCACTCCCATGAGCCGCAAAACCATCTGGCATCTCATCAAAAAATACACTCGCGGCGCCGGCATAGCGAAAAACATCTCTCCCCACACCTTGCGTCACAGTTTTGCCAGTCATTTGCTGCAACATGGCGGCGATCTGCGCGCCATTCAGGAAATGCTCGGCCATGCCAGTATCAGCACGACGCAGGTGTACACGCACGTGGATCAGAGCCGCCTCAAAGACACTCATTACCGCTACCATCCGCGCTCTGGGCGAAGATAATTTCTTCTCGATTTGCCCGCCTCTTTCCGGTAAACGAAAGCTGATAGCTGCTGGATTTCAGCTTCGGGACGAAGCCGCTCGAAGGAGCTCCGAGGCTCAAATCCCGCCGCGCAACACACGGAGCCGCCGATGCCGTTGCAACAATTGCAGAAAACAATTCGCTATCAGTTCAAAGACATCCGCCTGCTGGTGGAGGCGTTGACTCATCCTTCGCTGGCGCACGAGAAAGGGCACACCCGCTCGCACAATCAGCGACTGGAGTTTCTCGGCGACGCGGTGTTGCAGTTGATGTTGACCGATCGGATTTTCGCGCTGCATCCCGATTGGCCGGAAGGAAAACTCACGCAAATCCGCGCCCATCTGGCAAACCGTCATGCGCTCTACCAGCGGGCCAAAGCCATTGATCTGGGGAAATATCTGCTCCTCGGCAAAGGCGAGGAAGCCAACGGCGGCCGCGACCGTCTCTCGAATCTCGCCGATGCCTTTGAGGCGCTGCTCGGCGCCATTTATCTCGACGGCGGTGTGCGGGCGGCGCGCCGGTTCGTAAATGAACAGTTCCGCGCAGAATTGAAGAAGGTGCGCCAGGACATTCCGCAACACAATCCCAAGGGGCAGCTTCAGGAGCTGCTGCAAGCCCGATCGCCGGCCAATCCCGTCTACCGGGTCACCCACGAGTCCGGTCCCGACCACAACAAACATTTCGAGGTGGTGGTCGAATGGGAAGGCCGTGAAATTGGACGGGGAAGCGGTCCGAGCAAAAAACACGCAGAAGCCGCGGCAGCTCTCATGGCGTTGCGGAGTCTGAACCTGTCCTGATGGCGCCGACCGGGTTGCCTACGAGGACGGGAGGATTTTCTTTGCGAGCCGCTCGATGCCTTCCCGGGCAAAATCGCTGAGCGGGTAGTGGCGCTGCGCTTTCAGATACCAGGCCAGACTGGAGCCGGTCTGGCCCTGCGTCTCCAGTCGCTGCGCCGTGCGCAGGCTCTCCACAAAGCTGGCGGCTTCGCTGCTGTAATTGCCGCGCAATTGATTCAGTTTCACGTCATCAGGAAACTGTTGGGCAGCGCGCTCGACAGCTTCCCACGCGCCGGCGGCGTCGCCGCGTCGCGCGAATTCCTGCGCGCGGGCGATGGCGGCCTCGATGAGCTGGGCGTCTTCGAGCACCTTCTTCAGTTTGGCTTGCCGTTCCGGGTCGGTGGCCAGCGCCGCAATGAACCGGAGTTTGTCGTTGAAAATCTGGCGCAAGTTTCCCTGACTGAGGAGCTGATCGAAATCGGCAATGGCTTTCTGCTGCAGGTCGCTCTGGCCGAAGAGAGTCGTGGACAGTTCCAGCAGCGCCGGGTTGCGGGGCCAAATGGCGGCGGCCTGTTTCAGTTCCTCCTCGACCGTCTGGGTTTTGCCCGCGATGGCGGCATTGCGCGCCTTCGCAAGATGAAGGGCACTGACGGTTTTGGCCGTCTCGACCGCCGCGCGCGCTTTGGTGGAGTCAAAGTCCTTGGCCATGGCCTCCAGTTCTTTGATCAATTGTTCAGCCTGCTCGTAGTCTTTGACGCTGAGAGCACTGACGAGGCGGTTGAGTTTCTGGCTGTAGGTCAGCGCAAGCCGTTTTTTCTCGCGTGGCAGCGTTCGAATCTCCGGCATGTATTCCCCCACCAGGAACGCTTCGCTGAGGCGTTTGGTGGCGCTGTCCATTTCGTGGCGTTCCGACAAAAACAGGTAGGCGTTGACGCCTTCGCGGACATCTCGCATCGCCTCGCTGGCCAGCGACAACAGGGTGCTGACGGTGGGCGGCATTCCGAGGTCTTTGGTGAAAAACTCTTTGGTCTGGCCTTCGACCTTGATGGCGGAGTCGCCTTCATTGAAGAGCTGGCGATACATGTGGCAGGCCATCACGGCGTGCTGGAAGCGGCGCTGCAAAAACAGTTGCACCATCAATGCCTGAAACTGCACTCGCGCCTGCAAGGCGGAGACCTCGCGCTTGGCGGTCAAAGCGGCTATCTGTGCTTGAAATGCCGCCGCTTCTTTCAGGTAAAAGCCCTGGCGCATTTCGTTCTGGCTGACGACCGGCGTGGGACTGCTGCTGCTTTTCTTGCCGGTGGATTGTTTGGACGCCTGTTCCTGCGCGCCAGCGAACATCAGCGCCTTGGATTGTTCGGCCTGCATCGCCTTTTTCAGTTCCTCAACGGTCAGCGCCAACTGGTTCTGATTCAATTGTGCCTGCCAAGCGGTGGCCACCGCGTTGGCCACGGCGTTGCAGACGCCGCCATCGGCATCAAACGCAGCGGCCCGAAACAACAGCACGTAAGCCTGATAAAGTCGCTGATTGTTGGCGTCGCGCGGAGAGAGCAGTTCCAGGATCGTGCGGATGGTTTTCTGGTATTCCATGCTCTCGGCGTCGGTCTGCTCAGGCGCGTTGAGATATTTCTCAAACCGCGCTTGAAACACGCGCTGGTTCATGATGTTCCAGTGTTTCCCGCCCCAGGAAACCACCTCCGAACCGGGATCAAACACGGGCAGTTCCTCCCCCAGCGGCACGCTGGGTTCGGTGCTGGGCGGTTTGCGCGGCGTCGTGATCACCGTGGTGCCGGAGGCCGCCCCCGTCATCGGCTCATCAGGCTTCTGTGCCCACAACACCGAGCCGCCGAGAAGCAACCCACACAACACAATGCGTCTCATCGCGTCACTCCTTTCGCAGGCTCTTGACCCGCAGGATGCCGCCTTCGAGCACTTCCACCTCGAAGACGAAGCGTTGTCCTTTTTGTAAATTGACGTGGTTCAGGGAAACCGGCACCAGCACAGGCAACAGGTCGCCCGAGCGCCCTGTGCCCACTTCGATGGCAAACAGCCGCCCCGCGCTGGGCGACCAACCGAGGGAGTCCCAGATCGCTCCGCTGATCCGATAGGTGTTTCCCCGCAAACTGTTACCGTTCTCCAGGTACGTCAGCACGTCGAGCGAGTGGAGGGTGCGATACGGGTCGTTGATCTTCGACATCAACAGGTAACCACCCGCAATGGCCGCCGTCGCCAGTAACGCGACGGCGAGAAACCAGGCCGCATGAGGTTTTGTACTGGCGCGCCGTGCCATGAGAAGACATTAGCAGTCTCAGACACAAAGCGCAAGAATCCCGAACCGTCGCGTTTCCCTGTTGCAAAGTGTCCTCAAGTGGAGAACATTGAGCTGATGAGATTTGCCACGGCACTGACAACCTGCAGGGACTGGGAAAAAGCGGCGGACGAACTGACGCAACAGGCGCGCACTCGGCTTTCCAGTGGCCCGACCGACCTGGTGTTGCTGTTTCTGCATCCGCATTACGCCGAGCAGGCGGAGGCGCTGGTCGAACAGGTGCGAATCAATTTCGGCGCTCGTCATCTGGCCGGTTGCACCGGCAGCGGCGTCATCGGCGACTCCGCCGAGGTGGAAAACCAACCGGCGATCGCGTTGCTGGCGGCGAGATTGCCGAACGTGGAAATCACGCCGTTCCGAGTAACGCAGGGGGAGATGGAGGAATCTTTCGTGCCGTCGTTCTGGCGTTCCCGGCTCCAACTCTCGCCCGAATCGCGCCCCAATTTTTTGCTGTTCGTGGAACCGTTTTCCATTCCTTCCGTTCCGTTGGTGGAGAGCTTTTCCGAAGCGTTTCCGGGCGCGCCCGTGATCGGCGGTCTGGCCAGCGGCGGCCAGCAATCGGGAGAGAACCGTCTGTTTTTGGATGGCGCGGTCTGGAGCGAAGGCGCCGTGGGCGTGGCCCTTTGCGGGCAACTGTTGCTGCGGACCTGTGTGTCACAGGGTTGTCGTCCCATCGGTCAACCGTTCACGGTGACGCGCGCCGAAAAAAACATCGTCTTCGAGTTGGGCGGTCTGCCGCCGCTGACGCTTTTGCAAACGATGTTGCCCAAACTGCCGCAGGACGAGCAACAGTTGGCTCGCTCCGCTCTGCTCATCGGTCGCGTCATCAACGAATACAAGGAGGACTTCGCGCCCGGCGATTTCCTGGTTCGCACCTTGATCGGGCATGACCCGCACTCAGGGGCGCTGGCTGTCGGCGATCTGGTACGCGCAGGACAAACCGTCCAATTCCAGGTGCGCGACGCCAAATCAGCGGACAAAGAACTCCGTGCTCTGTTGGCCAGAGAAGCTGCACGGCCAACTGCATCGCGGGTTCGCGGGGCTGTGTTGTTCACCTGTCTGGGACGCGGCGAAGGAATGTACGGCACACGCAGCCATGACATCAAGGTATTGCACGAGTATTTTGGCCCGGTGCCAACGGCGGGGTTCTTTTGCAACGGCGAAATCGGTCCCGTGGCGGATCGCGCTTTTGTTCATGGTTTCACCAGCGTGGTGGGTTTGTTTGCCGACCCCGACTGAAGTTCCGCTGCGCTCTGCGGACCGCGCGCGCCTCACGCGCGCGGATGCGCTTTTTCATACACCTTCTTGAGTCGTTCGGGGGTGACGTGCGTGTAGATCTGCGTTGTCGAGAGGTTGGCGTGGCCCAACAACTCCTGCACACTGCGCAGGTCGGCGCCCGCGTCGAGCAGGTGCGTGGCAAAACTGTGACGCAGCTTGTGCGGGGTCAACGACGGATCCAAGTTAGCGGTCATCAGATATTTCTTCAGAATCCGCTGGATGCTGCGGGCCGTGAGCCGACCGCCATTTTTCTGGTTGATGAAGAGCGGGCCGCGGGCGGTGCGCCCGCGCACTTCGAGGTAGCGTTGCAGGACCTCGATGGCGGGGCCACCGAGCGGGGCGAGCCGTTCTTTTTTGCCCTTGCCGCGGATGCGAGCCACCTCGCCGACAAGGTCAATGTCCTCGTCGTTGAGTCCCACCAATTCATGGACGCGGATACCGGAGGAGTACAGCACTTCCAGTATCGCCTTGTCGCGCCAGACGGCGAAGGAATGTTTGGGGTTGTGGTCGGCCAGGGGCGCGTTCAGTAGCGCTTCAACTTGCTGGATAGTGAGAAACTTCGGAAGTTTTCGTGTCTTCTTCGGCAGCCTCAGGCCGGTCAGCGGGTTGTGTTTGACACGCTCCGTGCGGAGCAGCCATTTGTAAAAACTGCGCAGGGCACATATTTTCAACTGGATTGTCGCTCGATCGTAGCCACTCTCAGTCAGGTGCACCAGGTACCCCCGAACATGAAAGGTATCGAGCCGCGCCCAGTCGCACTTCGAGGCGGTGCGTCTTTCATGCCATCGCCGAAATTCCTCCAGCGCAGCGCCGTAATTTCGGGTCGTCAAGGCAGAGGCGTTCCGTTCTGCGCGCAGATAGGTAAGAAATTCGGTGAGGCACGGATCGCGCACTAGCTGGTTGGATGGGAGATTTTCTTGACGTTTTTGCACTTCGGGTAGGCACTACAACCGAGGAACTCACCCAAACGCCCCTTGCGAATCGTCATGGGCGCCCCGCACTTCTTGCACTTTTCGTCGGTCATCCGCGAGGGGGAGTCCGGTTTTGTCGTCGGCAGCTTCGCGTTCAACTCCTCCGGCAGGGGTTTGGCGTTTTTGCATTTCGGGTAACCGCTGCACGCCAGGAACGGCCCGCGACGGCTGGTTTTGATGATCATGGGTTGACCGCATTTTTCGCATACCATGTCCACGGCGGGCATGGACGGCGCATCTTGGTTCTCGGCGCGGCGGATGGGCACAATGGTGCCGTCATCCCGCCGCTCGAAGCTCATGGCGTTGCGGCATTTCGGGTAGCCACTGCAGGCCAGAAACTCGCCGCGCCGGCCGCTGCGGATGCGAAGGGGTTTGCCGCACTTCTCGCATTTCAAACCGGTGTCGTTGGCGCTGAAGTCGAATTCGATTTTCCATTCGCTGTTGAGCTTCACGATGGCGCTGAAGCGTTTGCCGGTCTTGCTGCGAAATCCGTCCAGCGGACCGATCTGTTTCTTGCGCAGCAGTTCTTCGCATTCGCCGCGGCTCAACAATCGCCCTGCAATCGTTTTCCAGATGGCAAAGTCGCATTTCTTGTTGGTGCAGCAGAAGCTCTTGAATCGTTCGATGAGTGGCGAACCGCACTTGGGGCACTGGCCAAAAGGCTCGCTGTTCTCGACCTGTTCGTCCAATCGAAAGGTTTTGGCCTCGTGGACGATGTGGGCGGTCAGGGAGCGGATGTCCGACATGAATTGTTCAGGAGTGAATTTGCCGTGCTCGATTTCCCGGAGACGATATTCCCATTCCCCGGTCATTTCGGGACTGGTCAATTCGGGGGCGGCGTTTTTGAGAAGCCCGATGGTCTGAATTGCCTTGGGAGTCGGCTGCAGTTCCTTGCCATGGCGCACGAGATAGCGGGCGGCGATGAGCGCCTCGATGATGGTCGCGCGGGTGGCCGGCGTGCCCAGACCGCGCTCTTTCATAGCCTCGGCGAGTTCTTCGTCCTCGACGAGTTTGCCGGCGTTTTCCATCGCGCTGAGAATGGTGGCTTCCGTGAAGCGCGGTGGCGGTTTGGTTTTTCCCTCTTTGACTTCTACCTGCAACGTTTGAACCGGTTCGCCTTGCGAGACGGGCGGCAGGTGTTTGTCGCCGTTTTCCTCGGCTTCGCGGCCATAAACCTCCAGCCAACCGGGGACCAGCAGTATCTTCCCCTCCGTCTGGAACGGTTCGCCCGCCACACGGGTGATGCGTGTGGTGTTCTCGTATTGCGCGGCAGGATAGAATGCCGCGATGAAGCGTTTGACAATCAAATCGAACACCGTCTGCTCCTCGCGGTCGAGGCCGTGCGGGGCGTTGCCGGTGGGGATGATCGCAAAGTGGTCGCCGACCTTCGCGTTGTTGAAGACGCGTTTGTTGGGTCGCACCCAGCCGTTGTCCAAAGCCTTTTGGGCCAGTGGCCCAAGTGCCGCCAGTCGGCTTTTCACCACTTCGATGTAATCTTCCGGCAAACACCGCGAATCCGTTCGGGGATACGTGATGACCTTGTGTTTCTCGTAGAGCGTCTGCGCGATTTGCAACGTTCGTTTGGCGGAAAAACCGAACCGGTTGTTGGCGTCGCGCTGAAGCGTCGTCAAATCGTAGAGCTGCGGGGCGACCTGTGTGCTCGGTTTCTTTTCCTCCAACTCGACGACGCCGGGTTTTCCCGCGCAGAGCTGTTGCAACGCTGTGCTGAGTTCCGCCTGCCAGAGGCGAGCAGCGAGCCGATGCTCGTCCCACACCGTGGCCGCATCCATCGGAGCCGGTGACACTCCCAACCGTTGTCCCAAGCGCGCCATTCGTGAAGGTTCGCTCTCCTCTTTTGTGAACGCCTCGTCGAACCAGCGCCCGATGTACTGGCCGCTGGCCGCCTGAAACGTGGCGAACACCTCCCCAAAGGGGGTGGCCTTGAACTGTTGGATTCGCTTTTCCCGATCCACAATCATGGCCAGCGTGGGCGTTTGAACCCGCCCCAGTGTGGTGATCGTGCTGCCGCGACCGCCGCTGAGGCGCAACGTAAAGGCGCGTGTGGCGTTGATGCCGACCAACCAGTCGGCCTCGTTGCGGCTGCGGGCGGCTTGCGCCAACGGTTGCATTTCGGTATCCGTCCGAAGCCGTTGGAAACCATCCCGAATGGCTTCGGGCGTCATGGATTGAAGCCACAAACGTCGAACAGGCTTGTGGACCTTGGCATAGTCAAGGATGTAGCGGAAGATGAGTTCGCCTTCGCGCCCGGCATCGCAGGCGTTGATCACCTCGCTGACTTCCGGACTTTTCAGCAGGGACTTCAACACTTTCACACGCGCCCCGGATTTGTCGCGCACCTGAAGATCGAATCGGGAGGGCATGATCGGCAGTTTGTCCAGCGACCATTTGTCCTGCTCCTTCAATTCCTTGGGCACCGCCAATTCGAAAAGATGTCCGACCGCCCACGACATCAGATAGTGGTCGCTCTCGTAGTAGCCCTTCTTTTTCTTGAAGCCGCCCAGGGCACGTGCAATGTCCTGTGCGACGCTCGGTTTCTCAGTGATGATCAGTGTTTTTCCCATCGGATGTCTCAGTTCAGACTGCGTTTCGCGAAGACCTTGCCGGGCAATTGGCGAACCAAATGTTTCATTTCCAGCGCCAGTAGCGTTGCTGAAACACAGGCCGTTGTCAAATGACTCCGTTGAATGATCTCGTCCAATGTCACTTCCTCCTCTCCGATCACCTCCAGCACCTTGCTCTCCGACTCGGTGAGCGAGAGCGCAACGGACACTGGTTTCGACTCGGTTTTCGGCAGCAGATACTCGAACTCGCCGAGGATGTCCTCGAGATCCTCCGTCAATTTCGCGCCATCCTTGATCAGCTTGTGGGTCCCCCTCGACAAGGGCGAATCGGCGCGTCCCGGCACGGCGAAGACCTGCCGGCCCTGTTCGGCGGCAAGACTGGCGGTGATCAGCGCGCCGCTGGTCAGGTTGGCTTCCACCACAACCACACCCACCGACCAACCGCTGATGATGCGGTTGCGCATGGGAAATGTTTGGCGGTCGGGCGGCACGCCAAAAGGAAATTCGGTGACCACAGCGCCGCCGGTGGCGACGATCTCTTCGGCCAGTTTTTTGTTCTCGGCAGGGTACACAATGTCCAGACCGCACCCGATGATAGCGACGGTGCGACCTTTGGCCTGCAAGGCGCCTTTGTGGGCCTGCGTGTCAATCCCGCGCGCCAGACCGCTGATCACGGGCACTCCGAGCCGAGCCAGTTGATAGGCCAGTTTCCGCGCCATTTCCTGCCCGTAGACACTGGCGCGCCGTGTCCCGACCAGAGCGATGGAAAATGCATCGCGTTCGCTCAACTCCCCTTTCACATACAGCACCAACGGCGGATCGTAAATTTGCCGCAAATTCTTCGGATAATCCGCATCGTCGCACGTCACCACTCGCGCCCCCGCCTGTTCGATCCGCTTCAACTCGGCGTCGAGGTCTGCCTGCTCGCGCCAACTCGTAATCGAACGCACCACCTCCTCCCCGATGCCGTCCACACGGAGCAATTCGCTGCGGCTCGCCTCCAGAATCTTTTCGGGGCGACCAAACTGCTCCAGAAGTCGCCGCACACGCACCGGCCCGACCTCCTGAAGCATGTTGAGAACGATGTAGGCTTCCTTCGACGTCATGCGGCGCGCCGTTTCGGCTTGAGCTTCAGCTCCAATTGCGGATCGCGCAGCAACTCGTAATTCTTCAGCAACCGCAACGTCTGGAGCAAATCGGACTTCTGATAATTGCGATGGGTGTGAACTCGCGCAATCAGGTCGCTGAGAATCTCGCGGAACGAAATCACCCCGTCCACCCCCTTGGCACGCAGCAACTCGATGCTCTTTTCGCGCGTTTTCGGTTCCCGCGGCAGGCCGGGCACGACCAAAATTTTCAACAACCCGTCGCTGCCGACCAGGTTTTTGGCCTCCTCGACGGCTCGCTGTTCAACGAACCGGAAAATCTTCGGTTGATGCGCCAGTACGCTCGGCGCAAACGTCTCCGTGTGCCAGCCTTTGACCGCGACAATGGCACGGGCGACCTGTTTCAAACTGTCCGCATTCAACTCGAAGCTTGTCGGGCTGCCGCCGGCGCACTGCGGGTTGAACACGATCAGACTGATTTCCTCATCCGCCGTTTTCTGCCGCGCGTGCACGACGTATTTGCGGCGCTGGCAGACCAGGAATCCGTGCGCCTCGAAGTATTCTCGGACAATGGTTTCATCAACGGCAGACATTCAATACCTCCTCCACGTCGGCGTCTGTCACCTGGTCACTCACCTCGGCGGAGCCGAGCCGTTTCAACAGGACGAATCGCACCTTGCCCGCCCGCGCTTTCTTGTCCAAGCGCATCGCCGGCAGCATCGTTTCCGCGCGGAGACGTTCTCCCAGCCGCGTTGGCAGTCCGCTGGCTTCAAGAAGCGCCCGCAACCGCATCGCCTCGGCCTCCTTCAAACCGCAGCGTTTCACCGACAGACGGGCTGCACAACACATGCCGATGCTGACCGCCTCGCCATGCAACAACCCCTCATACTCCAGCAGCGTCTCCATCGCATGACCGACCGTGTGGCCAAAATTCAGAATCGCGCGCAATCCCGACTCCTGTTCATCGGCGCTAACCACCCTCGCTTTGCATTCACAACACCGGCGCACCGCCCGGCGAATGGCCGCGCTTTCCAAATCAAGGACCCGACGGTAATTGCGTTCCAGCCAGCGGAAGAATGCCGCCTCGCAAATCGCGCCGTATTTGATCACCTCGGCAAACCCGGCGCGCAACTGGCGTTTTGGCAGCGTCCGCAACGTTGCAAGATCGGCAATGACCAGTCGCGGCTGGTAGAAGGCGCCGACGAGGTTTTTGCCCTGCGGCAGATTCACTCCGGTCTTGCCGCCGACCGAACTGTCCACCAGCGCAAGCAGCGTGGTTGGAACCTGAATGAAATGAATCCCCCGCAGGTAGGTTGCCGCCACGAAACCCGCGAGATCGCCGACCACGCCTCCACCGAGCGCCACGACAAAGGACTGCCGGTCGAGTCGGAGGCCGGGCAGCTTCTCCAGCAGCCGACACGCCTGCCGCAGCGATTTCGACGCCTCGCCCGCCGCCACCGTCAACACCGTCGTCTCATACCCATCCAGACGCAGCCGGTTTGCGTAGAGCGGCGCGACGTTGGTGTCAGAGATGATGACTCCTCGACGGCCCAGTGCCAGCGGTCGCATCAACTCGGCGGCGCGCTCCAGCAAATGTTCTCCGATCACGATGTCATAGGTGCGATTGCCCAGCGGAACGCGCACACGCTCCGTTTTTCCCGTTTTATGCAATGCCATGCCGCTGGCCTTACCGCCTCCCGTTGTTTCTGTCAACATTGCAGTTGTCACCGCTCTGGGAGTGAGTAGATTGAGCAGCATGAACCGCCGTGATTTTTTGAAATCTACTGCCGCGCTCATCGTCGGGTTCCCCACCATCGTCCCCGACTCCGTGCTCGGCGCCGGCGCACGGCCTGCGCCCAGCAATCGGATCACGATGGCCTGTGTCGGACTCGGCACGCAGGGCATGGCCAACCTGCGAAGTTTTCTTGGTAAACCCGAAGTGCAGATGGTTGCCGTCTGCGACGTGAACCGTTTCGCGACCACCTATGGTTACACCAACTCTTCGCCGGGAGGACGCGAGCATGGCAAGGCGACCGTGGATGAAGCCTACGGAAACCACGATTGCGCCATGTATGAGGATTTCCGGGAATTATTGGCGCGCGGCGATCTGGACACCGCGATGATCGCCGTGCCGGACCACTGGCATGCTCTGATCAGCATCGCCGCATTGAAAGCCGGCCTTGATGTATTCGGTGAAAAGCCGTTGGCGCGCTCCGTTCATGAGTGTCGAGCCATTTGCGATGCCGTGCGCCAGTACGGCCGCATCTGGCAGACGGATACATGGCAGCGATCCACCGCCAATTTCCGTCACGCCTGCGAGCTGGTCATCAACGGTCGCATCGGCAGATTGCAGCGCATCGAAGTCGGGCTTCCACAGGGCAACGTGGACTTCGGGATGGCCAAACAAACCCAGATTCAGCCGCCGCCGGATGGCTTCAACTACGATTTCTGGCTGGGGCCAGCTCCCGTGGCGCCGTATTGCCCCGCACGCTGTTATTTGCACTGGCGCTGGATTCACGATTACGGCGCGGGGATCCTCACCGATTGGGGCGCGCATCACATGGACATCGCGCATTGGGGCGCAGGTCTCGATTACACCGCGCCGCTGGAAGTCCGGGCGAGCGGCGATTTCCCGAACGAAGTGCTTTTCACCACGCCGGCAACATTTGACGCCACCGCACGCTACCCGAACGGCCTGGAAATTCGATTTTCCACGCAATTGGAAAACGGCACACGCTTCATCGGCGAGAAAGGCTGGATTTTCACCACGCGCGGGCGAAATGCTGCCGAGCCAGCGAGTCTGCTCAAGGAAACCATCGGCACCTCAGAGACACGGCTCTACGCCAGCGACGATCATGCGCAGAACTTCCTTGATTGCGTCAAGAGCCGCCGGCCCGCGATTTGCCCGGCGGAACTCTCCTACTACTCGATTTTGCCGGCATTGTTAGCGGAGATTTCGATGCTGGTCGGGCGCAAGGTGCGCTGGGACGCAGCCAAAGGACAAATCATCGGCGACGAGGAGGCCAACCGTTTGCTCGGCTGGGCGTATCGTCCGCCGTGGTCGCTCTGACCGTCACGTTTCGCACTCGGCCGGCGCGGAACTCAGCGGCAGTGGCTGTTGGCGCCCGGCACGAACCAATTGGGTCTGTTTGCCGGTGGAGGCTTGAACACTGCCTGGATGCCTTGCGGGGCATAAACCAGTAGCTTGTTGCCCTCTCTGGCCAAAAGCTCATCCACTCCGTCCGCGTTGACATCACAGGCGAAGGGTGGAACAACCACCTCGCCCGTTGCCCGCAGAACCCGGTCAAGGTCTCCATTGAAAAGCCCCGCAGCCCAGCTCGGTACCGTAAAGAGCGGACTCTCCGTACCCAACCAGTAAACCGGAATGGGCGGCCCGAAGTTCATCTCGCGGAGCATCAGCAACTTCCCGTCGCCGTCGAAAAGGTGAATGATATTGTGGTTACCCCACGCTGTGCCGACAACGATTTGCCGGTCTGGCCGTTGCGGTCGGAACCGTGCGGCGGACAACCATTGCGCGTGGCCGATGCGATGATGCGCCACCACCTGTCCTCTGCTGTCCAGCAACACGAACCCAAAATCGCTCGCAGCGAGGGCGATGCGCCAGGGCGCCTCCGGCCCGCCAAACCGCTCAATCAATATGGCATCGGCGTGTTCCGAACCGGGATAAACGTTTTTCTCCGGGTCGGCTCCCGGCACCGTCCATAGCGTGCGACCATCGGCAGCCAGCAGTGAGTAGCCTGCCATCACTTCGTCTTTGCCGTCGCCATCCAGATCGCAAGCGCGGGGATAATGGCCAATGTTGAGAGCGCGATCCCACAAGGGGCGGAGTTCGTCGGTATAGGCCCAAAGATGCGTGTACTCGTCTTTGAAGATCAGGTCGCGGGCACAGGGTAATCCGCGAAGATTGCAGACCAAACAGCCGTGAAGTATCGCCGGTTTGTTGCTCCGACGGTCGTTGGGAACGGGCGATACGCGTTCGACCCGTCCGGTTGCTCCGTCCACAATCAGAATCTCAGGACCACGCACCACGATGAGTTCCGTGCTGCCGTCGGCATCTATGTCGCCGTAATTGAGAAACACCGCAAAGGTCCTCCAACCCTCCGCGACGGCGGACGGTTCCAGTGTCCACATCCGGTTGCCATTCCAATCGAAAACGGCAAGACGGCCGGCTTCCCGCGAGCGCCCCGCTTCCGGGGCATAGGACGCAATGATTTCGGGCACGCCATCATCGTTCACATCCAGAACGCGCATGTGCGCTGGGTTGCCAGGCACCACCACCGAGTGGATCAGTCGGGTGGGCGGCATCTTCTTCATGGCAGCTGTCGCGCGCGCCTCGATGGCGGAGATTTCGGCGGCAATGCGTTCTGCCTCCTGCGGGCTGGTGAAGACTTTGACCGAGCCGAAACGGCATGGCCCGTCAGTGCGCAGGGCAATCTGTCCCTGGCTGTAGGCTTTGTCCTCAACCACCATGAGCTGACGACCATCAACAGATACCGCAAGACGTGGGCCGTCACAAACCACACGACAGCGGTAGAGCCGGTTCCTTTCGATTCGGCAGGTCTCGCAAATGCCCAACACCTCATGGACATCCTGATCGCGGCGATACAGTTTCACCGGCTGGCCCGACTGGAAACACACCCAGTAGTTCTGACGGCTGGTCACGTAACGCACGATCGGGCCGGCAGGACCATCCTCGACCGCCACATCCAGTTCCAGAACATAATCGCGCCATTGGGGCCGACCGGCCTTGATGACAACGTTGGAAAACGATTCCGGTTGCGTGAGAAAACACTGTCCGTCCAGCTCGATGATGCGAAATGGGAGTGCCATCTGCCGCCGGTCATACCGTGGGCTGTGCCATGAGAAATGCTGCGTCATCAGTTGCCACGGTCCCAACCGTTGCCCAAATCTCTTCAGGTCCAACACCTCGTTCCGTGGATATTTCGAAAAGTTTTCACTGAACAATTCCACCATTCTTCCACGGCAAGAAGAGTCGCCCACCGGGATGGCCGGCGTTTGACGGTTCAAAAGCAACCCCGCCAGCAGAACCGCCGCACCCACAAGTTTCCGGCTCATGACATGAGCACCACCTTTCGTCGCTCGCGCATCGTAACCCACATCCCGCAGCCGGTCAATCCGCGCAACATACTGCAACGGGCTAACTCCGTCGTTGACCGCAGCGTGTCGCGCCAGTATAACTCCGCCCATGAAGAACCCCGCTTTCCCCAAGATTACAAGCATCCGATTCGAAGGGCCGAAGTCAAAAAATCCCCTCGCGTTCAAGCATTACAACGCCGACGAGAAGGTGGACGGCAAAACCATGCGCGATCATCTGCGTTTTGCCGTGGCCTACTGGCATACGTTTCGTGGCACGGGCAGCGATCCCTTTGGGGCCGGCACCGCAATTCGGCCCTGGGACGACGGCTCCAACAGCGTTGAGAACGCACAGCGACGCGTGTGCGTAGCCTTTGAGTTTATGGAGAAACTCGGAGCGCCGTTCTACTGTTTTCACGATCGGGACGTTGCGCCAGAAGGATCGACGTTGAAGGAGACCAACGCCAATCTGGACGCCGTCGTCAAGGTCATGAAGGAAGAACAGCAACGCACGGGGATTCGGCTCTTGTGGGGCACGGCGAATCTGTTTTCCCATCCACGGTACGTCCACGGTGCGGCCACCAGTTGCAACGCCGACGTGTTCGCTTACGCCGCCGCGCAGGTGAAGAAAGCGCTCGAAGTCACCCACGAACTCGGCGGTCTGGGCTACGTGTTCTGGGGCGGACGCGAAGGCTACTCCACGCTGCTGAACACCGACATGAAACGCGAGTTGGATCATCTCGCCGCGTTTCTGCACATGGCGGTGGACTACAAGAAAAAAATCGGATTCAAAGGCCAGTTCTACATCGAGCCAAAACCGAAAGAGCCGACCAAACATCAATATGACTCGGATGCTGCTGCCTGCCTGAACTTTTTGCGCCAATACAACCTGCTCGAACATTTCCAACTCAACATCGAAACCAACCACGCCACGCTGGCCGGCCACACCGTGCAACACGAACTGCTCGTCGCCGCCTCGGCAGGCGCTCTCGGCTCGATTGACGCCAACATCGGCGACCCGATGCTCGGCTGGGACACCGACCAGTTCCCCACCGACATTTATCTGACCACTCAAATCATGCTGGTCGTGCTCGGCATGGGCGGCTTCAAAACCGGCGGCCTCAACTTCGACGCGAAAGTTCGCCGCGAAAGTTTTCAGCCCGAGGACTTGTTCCACGCCCACGTCGGCGCAATGGATGCCTTCGCGCGCGGCCTGAAGATCGCCTCGGCCATTCGCAAGGACGGACGCTTGGCGGAGTTCGTGCGGAAACGGTACGCCTCTTGGGATCGCGGCATCGGCGCGAACATCGAACAAGGAAAAGCCGACTTCGCTTCGTTGGAAGCCTACATGCTCGCCAAAGGCGAAGCCGATCCTTGCGAGAGTGGCCGCCAAGAGATGCTCGAAAACCTGATCAACGAATTCATCTAAACCGCCCTCCTCGCCAACATGAAACGATCAGCGGTCGAACCCGCTTACCAGCTCGCAAGGGAACAATACGCCTCCTACGGCGTCAACACCGACGCCGCACTCAAAGAACTTTCCAGCATCGCCATTTCCCTGCACTGCTGGCAGGGCGACGATGTCGGCGGCTTCGAGAACCTCGGACAAGAACTCGGCGGCGGCCTTGCAGTCACAGGCAACTATCCAGGGAAGGCGCGCACGCCCGATGAACTGCGAGCTGATCTGGACAAGGCGCTCTCGCTGATTCCGGGCAAACACCGGCTCAATCTCCACGCCTTTTATGCCGAAACCATCGGAAAAAAAGTGGACCGCGACGAACTCTGCCCCGATCATTTCAAAAACTGGATCGCATGGTGCAAAAACAAGGGAATGGGCATGGATTTCAATCCGACTTTTTTCTCGCATCCAAAGGCCGCCGACGGGTTCACCCTCTCCCACCCCAACAAGGCCATCCGCCAGTTTTGGATTGAACACGGTATTCGCTGCCGCGAAATCGGCGCCGCCATCGGCAAGGCACTCGGAAACACCTGCATCACCAATTTCTGGATTCCCGACGGCATGAAAGACACACCCGCCGACCGCAAATCGCCTCGAGAACGGTTGGCCGCGTCGCTGGACACCATCTTCGCAAAGAGCATTCCTCCCAAATGGAACCGCGACGCCATCGAGGGAAAGCTTTTCGGCATCGGCTCGGAAAGCTACGTCGTCGGCTCGCACGAGTTCTATCTGGCCTACGCGGTTCGCCATAAGAAACTGCTCACCCTCGACGCCGGGCATTATCATCCGACGGAAACCATTGCCGACAAAATCTCAGCCGTCCTGACGCAATTGGACGAGGTCCTCCTGCACGTCAGCCGTGGCGTGCGGTGGGACAGCGACCATGTCGTCACGCTCTCCGACGACCTTGCCGCTATCGCGCAGGAAATCATCTGGGGCGCTTATCTGCGCCGTGTGCACATCGGGCTGGACTACTTCGACGCCAGCATCAATCGCATCGCCGCTTGGGTGATCGGCACTCGCAATATGCTCAAGGCGCTTCTGTTCGCGCTGTTGACGCCCATCGAAAAGATTCAGGCCGCCGAAGCCAACGGGGATTACACTGCGCGGCTGGCGTTGCTGGAGGAAGTAAAAACATTGCCGTGGGGTGCCGTCTGGGATTACTACTGCGCCACACAGGAGGTGCCTGTCGGTTCAGCCTGGCTCGACGAAGTCAAGGCCTACGAAGCTTACGTTCTCTCCAAACGAAAGTAACGCATATGTCAGAACAGGAACATCACGGAGCGGAAGAGTTCGAGCGACAACCCGTGCCGGAACGCGCGCTGCTCGGTTTCAAAAGCTTTGTCGGCATGTATGCGGGCGAACACACTGCCGGGACAGAGCTGATGATCGGGCCGCTGTTTGTGGCGGCAGGCGTCAGCGCTTTCGATCTGGTAGCGGGTTTGCTGGTGGGCAATTTGCTCGCGGTGTTGAGCTGGACATTCTTGACGGCGCCCATTGCCACTCGCGCGCGCCTGACGCTCTACTATCAACTGGAAAAAATCTGCGGACGGAACCTTGTCACCCTGTACAATCTGGCCAACGGCGTGATGTTCTGTTTCCTTGCCGGTTCGATGGTGACGGTGTCGGCCACGGCGGTTGGTGTCTGGTTCGATTTCCCGATGCCGGGCCTGAACGATCTATGGCCGAACAGCATCGGTTGGGTCATCGCCGTTCTGGTGGTCGGTGTGATGATCGCTGTCGTGGCGGCCTACGGCTACAAAATGGTCGCCCACATCGCCAATATCGCCGCGCCGTGGATGACGCCGGTATTTCTGGCTTTTGGTCTGGTCGCGCTGAAACAGTTCCTTGACGCCACCGGCACACAAATTCACTCGGTCGGCGACCTCTGGCGGCTGGCGCAGACGCATCTGTGGAAGGGCGGAGCGCCGTTACCGGAGCAAGTGAAGTTCACCTTCTGGCATGTGATGTTTTTTGCGTGGTTCTGCAACATGGCCATGCACATCGGAATGTCGGACCTCACCGTGCTGCGGTATGCGAAACACTCCTGGTATGGCGTGGCCTCGGCAACCGGGATGTATCTCGGCCATTTCCTTGCGTGGCTGAGCGCCTCGCTGTTGTATGCGCTCCAACTGCACCAGGACCCGACCAATACCGCCGTGTTGCCCGGGCCTCTGGCCTATCGCGCCTGTGGACTCGCCGGCTTGCTCTGCGTCATCATCGCCGGTTGGACAACCGCCAACCCCACCATCTACCGCGCCGGCCTAGCCTTTCAAGCCATCATGCCTCATCGCTCCCGCTATGCCGTAACGCTGGTCACCGGTCTCATCGCGGCGGTGGCCGGAATGTTTCCGGCGATCGCAATGAAACTGCTCGGATTCGTCGCCCTCTATGGCATGTTGCTGATGCCGATGGGCGCGGTGGTATTCGTGGACTTTTGGCTGAGTCGCAAGCTCGGTTTCCAGCCCTACTACGCCGAAAAAGTCGGCGCCCGTTTCAACTGGGCAGCAGGGCTGACGTGGTTTTTGACTCTGGCAACTTGTTGGGCGTTGGTGCAATTCGCCGGCGTGCAAATTTTCTTTGCCAGCCTGCCCGGCTGGTTTGTCGCAGCCGCGTTATACATCGTTTTGAGCAAACTGCTCCAGAAACAACCCTCGGAGACGAAAGAATGAAGACCATGGCCAAACTGGTTTCGTGGCTCGCGCTCGCCGCGACACTGCTGACGCCCGTGATCTACCTCGCCGGTCGGATGGACCTGGCGCAAGTGAAACTTTCTCTGACCATCGCCACCATCGTCTGGTTCATTGCCACGCCGCTTTGGATGGAACGCGGCGACGCCCAATGACCCCCAACCCATTTCTCGGCGTCTTTTTCCATTGGCTCGGCGGACTCGCCGCCGGCAGTTTCTACGTTCCCTACAAGGGCGTCAAAGGCTGGGCATGGGAAATCTATTGGCTCGTCGGCGGATGCTTCAGTTGGATCGTCTGTCCGTGGGCTGCGGCGATGCTGATGACCAGCGACCTGTTCACCGTGCTCCGCCAACAATCGGCAAGCACACTTTGGTGGACTTATTTCTTCGGCGCCCTTTGGGGATTTGGCGGACTGACTTTTGGCCTGACGATGCGTTATCTCGGCATGTCGCTCGGCATGGGAGTGGCGCTCGGTTATTGCGCGGCCTTTGGCACACTGCTGCCGCCGCTGTTCAAATCGTTTGTGCCGTCGGTTCCCGTTCCCGAAACCATCGCTCAAATTGCCGCCTCCGCCGCAGGACAAGTGACCTTGGGCGGCGTCGCAGTGTGTTTGATCGGCATCGCCATTGCGGCTCTCGCCGGCTTGACCAAGGAAAGAGAAATGCCCGCCGAACAAAAGAAACAAGCCATCGCCGAATTCAACTTCCCCAAAGGGATCCTTGTGGCCACATTCTCCGGAATCATGAGCGGGTGCTTCTCCTTCGCACTCACGGCGGGCAATCCCATAGGCCGGGCGTCCGCCGCCGCTGGCACACCCACACTGTGGACCGGACTGCCGAAACTCATCGTGGTATTGCTGGGCGGGTTCACCACCAACTTCATCTGGTGTGTGGTTCTGAGCCTCCGAAACAACACCAGTTATCAGTATTTTTCCCGCGCCCTGCGGTCCAATCCGCCCGCTCCCATTCCATTGCTCTCGAACTATCTGTTCTCCGCGCTGGCCGGCGTGACCTGGTATCTGCAGTTTTTCTTCTACACGATGGGCGAAACGCAGATGGGCAAGTTCGGTTTTGCCTCCTGGACATTGCACATGGCCAGTATCATCATCTTCAGCACCCTGTGGGGCTGGATGTTGCGCGAGTGGAAAGGCTCCAGCACAAAAGCTCACACTTTGATTGCCGCCGGCATCGCAACCTTGATCCTCTCCACCCTCATTATCGGCTTGGGCACATGGCTGAAAACTCAATCCGCCACTCACTAATCCCATGAAAACCTCCGTGATCCGTTTCAGTATCTCCTTGCCGCGCCAACTGGCGCGCGAGTTCGACCGGATGATCCGTGAGAAAGGTTATGACAATCGTTCTCTGGCCGTTGCCGACATGATCCGCGCCCAGCTCGTGGAGCATCAGCAGCAACAGGGGCGCGGCGAAATCGCCGGCAGCATCACGCTGGTGTATGATCACCACCGTCATCATCTTCAGGACCTGCTCACCGACCTCCAACACGAGCACCGCGCGGTGATCATTTCCACCTTGCACTGCCATCTGGACCACGACAACTGCCTCGAAGTGCTGGCTGTGCGCGGGAGCGCTGCGGAAATCAAGCAATTGGCCGATGAATTGATCGCCGCCAAGGGCGTCAAGCACGGCAAACTTACCATCACGACCACCGGCGAGAATCTGCCCGGCTAAAGCGCCCAAAACCGCTTGACGCGCACGCGGGCCGGTGTTACGAGTATCTTTGTGAATAATACCGTTCCCCCTATCATTGTTCTGGCCACGACGACCCTCTGCTTCGTGCCGCGCCCCGCGCTCTGCCACACCAACTCCCCCACCCGCCTGCCGGAGGTGGTCGTCACCGATACACCCATCATCGAGGAGAATTGGCTGACGCCGTTGGCCGGTCAAGTCACGGCTGTTTCACAAGAACAGATCAAGGAATTGAATGCCCAAGACCTGCCCTCGGCATTGCGCCGCACGCCAGGCGTCGTCATCTCGCGACACAATCCCGTCGGTAGTTTCGGCGGCGGCGACGGCGGCACGGTGTTTATACGCGGCATGGGAGCGTCGCGTCCAGGAGACGAAATCGTGATGACCATGGACGGGATTCCACGGTTTGTCGGCGTGTGGACGCATCCCGTGATGGACACGCTGAGCGTGGATAATGCGGCACGCTTGGACGTGTATAAAGGCGCACAACCAGTGTTGTTTGGCAACATGAGTTTCGGCGTGGTGGACATCGTGACCAAGCGTCAAACCCAACCCGGGTTCCACACCGAACTGCAACTGGCATACGGCTGCTATGACACATGGGTGGAGACAGCCGAACACGGCGGCAGAAGCGGTCCTGTGGATTATTACTTGATTCAGAGTTTTCGAACTTCTGACGGTCATCGTGACAACGCCAGCGGCGAATTGCAAAACTATCTCGGCCGCTTTGGTGTGGACATCGGAAAGAATTGGAACTGGAGCCTCCTGTACAATCGCACCGACAACTGGGCCAAAGACCCCGGTGACATTCGCACTGGACGTTCTCAGGGCGAATTCGACACGACCACAGACTTTGGCGTCATGGCATTGGCCAACACCTTCGAGCGTGCAGACGGCTGGGTCAAAGTCTACTGGGAACACGGCGCGATTGACTGGCTCGGCCAATTCAGTAACGCCACCCACACCAACAACTCCGATACAATGACCCGTTGGGATACTTATGGCGTGAAGTCCCGCGAAACGTTCCGTCCGTGGGACGGAGCGGAATGGATGGTGGGACTCGACCTTGATTTTATCAGCGGCAAAACGTGGAACGTTACTCCCCCGCCGGGTAGTGGATGGAATTTCCCATGTGACACTTTCCGCATTGTTCAGCCCTATGCGTTAGTCGCGCAACAATTTGATCTGGCCGACGGCATCTGGGTCAAGCCGTCCGCCGGTGTGCGCGGATTTTTCCACGATGAATACCCCAATGAAGCCGGGCCGCAGGCTGGGCTGGTGTTGGGTGTCCACGACACACAACTGCATTTTGGATACGCGCGCGGCGTGAATTATCCGGGCATTTTCGCCAAAGCACAAAGAGCGTTTATTCCACCACTCACCTACACGGATTTGAAGGCCGAAACTCTCAATCATTTCGAAACAGGGATTCGTCAGGATTTCGGTCAAAAACTCCGCTTGGAACTCACCGGTTTTGTGGACAATGGACAGAACCGCATCATCCGCACCATCCCCCCTCCTCCGCCGCCGACCTATCTCAATCGCGGCACCTTTAGCACGCATGGTATCGAAGCCACGGCCACGTGGCGCCCGGTTGCCGATCTAGCCTTTTTCGCCGGCGGCACGTGGTTGCAAGCCACACCGGCGGACATGCCGTATGCGCCTCGTTGGTCGGCCACGATGGGCGCGAGCTGGCACTTCTTGAAGCACTTTACGTTCAGCGTGGACGGCTCGTTTGTGGATGATATGTTCGTTCTTTCGCGCGATCGCACTTCTACTGCCGTCAACACCCAAAAAGTGGACGAGTATTTCCTGCTCGGCGCGCGTTTGGCCTACGAATTCCGCCTCCCTTGGCAAGGAGCACAAGCCGAACTGTTCATCGCCGCCGAAAACCTCACCAATGCCGATTACGAATATAAACCCGGCTATCCGATGCCCGGCATCAATGGCATGGGTGGTGTCCGCGTGATGTTCTAATGCTCAATAGTTACCACCTTGGGAAAGGGTTGTGGCTGGCGCTGCTGGTCCTCAGCAGTTGTCGGCCCCAACCGTCATGTTCATCTCGACCGATTGCTGTCACCAACACCTACCTCGAAAGCGCCGCGCGCGACCTGCTCGGCGACACACTGAAGATTATTCGTCTGGCCAAGCCGGGCATGTGTCCTGGTCATTTCGATCTTCGTCCCAGTCAAATGACCGACCTGCAATGTTGCCAGTTGCTGCTGCGCTTCGACTTCCAAAAGTCCATGGACGACAAACTTCGCCACGGTCCGCATCCCCCTCAAGTCGTGAGCATCGCCGTGCCCGGCGGTCTCGGCGAACCGTCCACCTATCTCGCCATCTGCCGACAAAGCGCCGCCGCGTTCGTGCAAACTGGTTGGCTCACGCGTGCCGAGGCCGACACACGGCTCGCTGTGATTGCCGGTCGCCTCGATGCATTGTCGGAAAAATTGCGCGCTCACGTTCGCGCGGCCGGACTCGCTGGCGTGCCGGTGTTGTGTAGTGGGCATCAGGCGGCGTTCACAAAATGGCTCGGACTCGACGTGGTGGCCACGTTTCGCGCGGCCGACATGGCACGGACACGTGAACTTGACGATGCGGTGGCGACTGGTCAAAGTCGCGGTGTGAAACTGATCATTGCCAATCTTCCCGAAGGACGTCGCACAGCGGATGCGCTGGCGGAGCGGCTCGGCGCGCGAGTGGTAGTGTTTGGCAATTTCCCTGAATCGCGTGCCGGTCGCGCAGGATTTGATGATCTGATCACATCGAATGTCGCGGCGTTGATTGCCGCCCACGGACCATGGACGCTGCTGCCCTTGAACTGCGCTCGGCGCGAGTCATGATCGGCGCACAGTCGGTGCTGCGCATCCCCGAACTCACCGTGGCGGAAGGCGAACTGTTCGCCGTGATGGGGCCGAACGGGGCTGGCAAGAGTACGCTGTTACGGGTGTTGCTGGGGCTGCAACCGCTCGCGGACGGTTCGGTGCATGTGTTGGGCGAGTCGGTGAACGAACTGACCGGCGGCGCGGTGTTGCGGTTGCGGCGTCGCGTGGGTTACATCCCGCAACTGTTGTACGCGCGCGGCGAACTGCCGCTCACTGTGCGGGAAGTGGTTGCCATTGGCCGCACCGGCCGCGCGGGGTTGTGGCACCGGCTCGGTCGGGCCGACTGGCAGGCGGTGGACTACTGGCTGGAGCGGCTTGGCATTGCGGCGCTGGCCGGGCGCGGGTTTGGAGAAATTTCCGGAGGGGAGCAGCGCAAGACGATGATCGCCTGTGCGATGGCGCAGGAGCCGCGTTTGTTGTTGCTCGACGAACCCACAGCGAACCTCGATCTGGGTTGGCGCGAAAAATTGGTGGCGACCATCCAATCGCTCTACGAGTCGGCGCATCTGACGATTGTATTGGTTTGTCATGAACCCGAAGTCTTGCCGCCGGGATGTCGGCGTGTGGCGCTGTTGAATCGCGGAGAGTTACTCGATGTCGGGGCGCCGTCGGCGGTGTTCACGGAATCGCGGCTGGCGCAATTGTACGGCATGCCGTTGAGTTTGGCGCGGCAGCAGGACCGGTATGCCATTGTGCCGGGGGGAGGGGCGCGCGGATGGACCTGATTTTTTGGGCGCCGGTCATGGTGGGCGGTCTGTTGGCGGGCGCATCCAGTGGTGTGCTCGGCGTGTTTATTGTCGGAATGCGCATTCCATTTCTGGGCGTGTGTGTGGCGCACGGGGCGTTGGCCGGAGCGGTCTATGGGGCGCTGGCGGGGCTGGAAGGTCCGTGGTTGCTTGTGCCGACGCTAATCGCGGCGGTGTTGACAGCGTTGTTACTCGGCTGGATGAATCCACAACGGGTGAAGTTGGACGACAATGTCGTGCTCGGTTTTCTCTTCTCGGCTTCGATGGGGTTAGCGTTTCTCGGTATCGGGTTGTTCGGCATTTGGGGGCGCAGCGACAACGACGTGCGCAGCCTCCTGTGGGGCAGTCTGAACTTTTGTCGTTGGCGCGATGTGTGGTGGATGCTGGGCGTATCGGGGGCGCTGGCGTTGTATTTGACGCTGTTCTTCAAGGAACTGCGGGCGATTTTGTTTTCGCGCGAGGTTGCCGTGGCCGCCGGCATTCCGGCGCATGCCGTGTGGACTGGTTTTCTTGTGTTGACGGCGGCGGTGTTGACCGTCAACTTTCAGACGGTCGGCGGTTTGATGATTTACAGTCTGATCGCCAACCCGGCAGCGGCGGCGTTCCAACTCGTCAAAGGTTGTCGGCGGGCGATGGGGTTGGCGGCGTGTTTTGGCGCGATCAGCGGACTGGGTGGGTTTCTCCTTGCCGCAGCCACCGACCTGCCCAGTGGAGCGGTCATTGTGTTGGTGTCGTCGGCGCTGGTGTTGATTGCCGCCGGCATCGCGGTGTGGCGGCGGCGTCCTCGAATCTCATCGTAAACTCATTATGAACCACAGTCATCCTTGTCATCCTCACAGTTCCCTTCTCACGCACGGTGATCCGCGCGTGGCGTTTTTCAATCAACTGGCGGCTCGCTGGGAGACTGACTCGGACGAGATGGCCCGCACGCGGCAACGTTTGACTGAGTTGTTGCCGCGGCTGGGTTTGGGGTCGGGGCAACACATTTTGGAAGTGGGCTGCGGTACTGGTGTGGTGACGGACTGGTTGCTGCGGCATGTATGGACGGGGCGATGGGTGGCGATTGATTTTGCCCCGGCGATGCTCGAACAGGCGCGAGCAAAGAATCTGCCGGTGGAATGGAGGTGCCACGACATTTGTGATGGCCCTGTGGAGGGAGAAGGCTTCGATGTGGCGTTGTGTTTTCATGTGTTTCCGCATTTCCGCGATCCTGTTGCGGCGTTGCGGCATTTGGCGTTGTCGTTAAAACCAGGCGGACGGCTTTTGGTCGTGCATCTGGCCGGCAGTGCGCAAATCAACGCGTTTCACCATGACGTGGGTGGCCCGGTCTGCCACGACCATTTGCCGCCTGCTACCGAGTGGCCGTCGTTGTTGCAGGCGGCAGGGCTGACACTCCAACAGGCCATTGATCGGGCAGATTTGTTTTTCGTCGAGGCTGTAAAATCGGGATTGAATCCTGGGACAAACTGAGGAGAATCCTGTCATGCATATTCCGGATGGTTTTCTTGATCTGCCGACGGCGGTGACAACCGGTGTGATGGCCGCGACGGGTGTGGGGGTAGCGTTGTGGCAGGCGAAGCGGACTCTGCCGTCGCGAAAAGTTCCGTTGCTCGGGGTGACGGCGGCGTTTGTGTTCGCGGCGCAGATGTTAAACTTCCCCGTGGCGGCAGGCACGTCGGGGCATCTTGTGGGCGGCGTGTTGGCGGCGGCGCTGGTGGGGCCGTCAGCGGCGGTGATTGTGATGACTGCGGTGTTGGTGTTGCAATGTTTTCTTTTTCAGGACGGAGGTGTCAGCGCGTTGGGCGCCAATATTTTCAACATGGCCATTGTGGGAGCTGTCGGCGGTTATGTTGTCTATGAGCTGACGCGGCGGTTGGCGGTTGGGCTGCGGGGGATGGTGTTGGGGGCGGCGTTTGCGGGCTGGTGTTCGACCGTGCTGGCGGCGGTCTGTTGTGCGGGGGAACTGGCGTTGTCGGGGCGAGTGGCATGGCGAGTGGTGTTGCCGGCCATGGGTGGTGTGCACATGTTGATCGGCATTGGGGAAGGCGTCATCACGGCGTTGGTGTTACTGGCCATTGCGCGAGCGCGACCGGAACTGTTGGAAATCACGATGGACGGGGGTTCGCGTGCGCCGCTGCAAGCCGGCGTGGTCGTTCTCGGCTTGATGGTCGCGTTGGGGTTGGCGATGTTTGTGTCGCCATTTGCATCGGAGTGGCCGGATGGTTTGGAGAGAGTGGCGGAGAAGGTTGGTTTTGGGCATTTTGCGGCGGAACAACCGGTCATTGCTGCGCCGATGCCGGATTATACGATTGGCGGCATGAAGGGTGTCTGGGTGACGCCGCTGGTGGGTGGCATTGGCACTTTGGCGGCCTTTGTGCTGGCGTGGTTGCTGGCCCGGATGTTGACGCCCCGGAAAGCGGATTGATGCGATACGATTTTCTTGACCGCTACAGCCGCCAGGAGAGTCCTGTTCATCGGCTTTCGGCCGGAACAAAACTGTTGTGTGCACTGGGCATGGTAGCGTTGACGGTTGTGGTGCCGATGGGGGCGCACTGGTATTTTGTGGGGCTGGCGTGTCTGTTGCTGGTAACGGCAATGGTGGCGCGGATTCCGGTGAGGTATGTAGGGAATCGGCTGTTGTGGATGGAGCCGTTTGTGCTGGCAGTTGGCGTGATGATGCTGTTGCAACCGGGTGGGTGGGAGGTTTTTGCCGGCATTGTCGTGAAGAGCACGTTGTCGTTGGGAATCATGGTGTTGTTGGCGAACACGACGCCGTTTGCGGAGTTGTTGCGTGTATGGAAACGATGGGGAGCGCCGGGGTTGCTGGTCACGACGCTGGCGTTGCTTTATCGGTATTTGTTTGTGCTCGTGGACGAGGCAGAACGGATGCAGCGTGCGCGGTCGTGTCGGACGTTTGAGCGGCGACGTTGGATCGGGTGGAAGACGCTGGCGACCGTGGCGGGACAGTTGTTTGTGCGTTCGACGGAACGGGCGGAACGAATTTACGCGGCGATGTTGGCGCGGGGGTGGAAATGACACTGGCGCTTGAGGTTTGCAACCTGAGTTACCGTTATCCGGACGGTCGCGAGGCGTTGCACGATATTTCCTTTCGGATTGCCGAAAATGAGTGTGTGGGTCTCATCGGGCCGAATGGCGCGGGCAAGTCCACGCTGTTGCTTCATCTCAATGGGGTGTTGCCGGAGAAGCCGAGTGGTGCCGTGCGAGTATTTGGGCAAACGGACGCCGCCGTGATGCGACGGGAGGTCGGGTTGTTGTTTCAGGACCCGGACGATCAATTGTTTTGTCCGACGGTATGGGAGGATGTGGCTTTTGGGCCGCAGCAGCTTGGGTTGCCTGAGACTAACGTGGTGGAAGCGTTGAATGGGGTGGGGCTGGCTGGTTTCGAAAAGCGATCTCCGCATCACCTGAGTCATGGGGAAAAACGGCGGGTTTGTCTGGCGGGTATTTTGGCTTGTCGGCCGAGGATTTTAGCGTTGGACGAACCGACCAGCGGTTTGGACCCACGTGGGCGGCGGGAGTTTCAGTCGTTGTTGCGCAAGGTTCAGGCGACCAAACTGATTGCGACGCATGATTTGGATTTGGTGGCGGAATTTTGCACACGAGTTTTGATTTTGGATCAAGGGCGGCTGGTAGCGGACGGGGTGTCGGCAGAGGTGTTGAACGATATGAGTTTGATGTTGAGTCACGGTTTGGAACGGCCTCATTGGCTGCAGCATTTTCATCCGCACTGAGAATGAACGTTTGACAACCGGGGCTGGGCGGTGTTAATTATGTTTAGTATAAACTAAACGCACATGGAATCCTCTGCACATCCGACGCTGCAAGCCACTCGCAAGAGGTTTATCGAGGCGGGCGGTCACACGACACAATCATTTGGTTTCGGTCGTATTATCGGACAAATTTACGCACTTTTGTACTTGCATCCCAAACCATTATGTTTGGACGAAATCGCGTCGGAACTCGGCGTAAGCAAGGCCAGTGTCAGCATTTCGCTGCGTCAGTTGCTTGCTTGGTCTGCTGTGAAGCGGGTTTGGATCAAAGGTGACCGCAGAGACTATTACGAGGCAGAGACCGACTTCAACAACCTCTTTCGCAATGGGTTGCTGGAGATGCTCCGTAAAAAGCTTGATACTGCAAGCCATCAGCTTGCCAGTGCTGAAGCTTCCTTGCAACAGGCGTTGGCTGAGGTCAATGGGCAGGAGCGTGAGGAATTGGAGATTGTTGCGACGCGAATCGAGCGCGCGAAGCAATTTCATCGCCGAATCAGCAGCGTGTTGCTCAATCCATTAGTTGACCAGATTTTGTAAGGGCGGGCGTGAGTCCCCGAGGGGTGCTGGTAAGACAATAACATGACCAATCGCTCGAAGCCGGGCGAGATGCGAACAGGTGCCAGCGTGAAACATGCCCCGGCACCTGAAGGGCGGCAGCTTGTCTGAAAAGGGTGAAACCATGAACTGGTATGCGATTCATACCAAACCCCGTGAAGAGGCGCTGGCTCAAACCAGTCTTCAGCGAGAGGGCATCGAGACGTTTTACCCCAAATTGCGCCGGCGGCGAACCATTCGACGTGTGCGACGCTGGGTGGTTGGGCCATTGTTTCCGGGGTATATCTTCGCGCGGTTCAACCTGGAGACATCTCGCCGCTTGGTGTGTTATGCCAGCGGCGTGGCCAACATTGTCAGTTTCGGAGGCCGTCCGGCGGTGGTGGACGACCAGATCATTGCTGCGATTCTTGAGCACGCCGTGAATGACGTTGTCACTGTGGCGCCTCCCAAATTCGAACCCGGCGACCTTGTTGAGATTCAGGAAGGCCCGCTGCGTGGTTTACAAGGGATCTTCGAGCGCGAAATGAGCGATTCCGAACGGGTTGTGGTGTTGCTCCAAACCATTGCCAGCGCCGCCCGTGTGCAGCTTCCTCGTGATCAGATCGCCAAAATATGACCTCTTGGGGCCAACTCATCGGTTGGTTGCGTCACCTCGTACCTCCCAGCTCGCATCTGAAGCGATTGTTCGGTCAGCAACCGCCGACGGCGCAGCGACTTTGCGTTGCGTGTGCTCATGTCGGCGTTCCCACCCGCCAAATGGCCGGTCGCTCTGACGTGGAACTGGCGCTTTGGGGAATCGTGGTTATGCTGGCTGTCATCTACTTCGCTGACAGATTGATCCTCGCCTTTTACAATCCGTGGGCGCTACGTGTCTTATTGAAGGTGACCTCGATGGCGGGCAAAGTGTTTATCGTCCTGAGCATGGCATACACGCTTATCCGCTTCAGTATCCAGACCGACACTTGCCCGAAATGCGGTGGCTCCCCTGTGATTCCGCTGGACTCGCCGCGCGCCCGCGAAATTCTCGGACCGCCTGGTGCCCATTGAAAACCGTTCCTGTTACTGTTGTCTCCGCCGATCGTCACGAGCGATGGCGCCAATTTCTGCAAGACCTCTGGGAATACCGCGAGCTGTTTCTGACGTTTTTGGAACGGGATCTGAAAGTCCGCTACAAACAAACCGCGTTGGGCGTGGTCTGGGTGGTCTTGCAACCGCTGGTGACCACCTTCGCGTATGTCTTGGTCTTCGGGAAGCTGGCCCAAATGCCCACCGATGGACTTCCGTATGTCCTGTTTTACTTTGCCGCCAACGTCCCGTGGACAGCCTTTGCTCGCGAATTGAACGGTTCGACTCTGAGCGTGGAGACCAACGCCAACCTGATCAGCAAGGTGTATTTTCCCCGAGTCGTGGTGCCGGGCGCGGTCGTCTGCGCGTCGCTCGTGGACTTTTTGATCGGTTGGGCAGTTCTGAATGCGATTGCCCTGTGGATGAATTCGTGGCACTGGCAGTTGGTGGCAATCACGCCGTTGCTGTTGTTCATTCAATGGTGCACCGCGCTCGGCGTCGGTCTGGGGCTGGCTGCTTTGAACGCCCGGTATCGAGACGTGAAACATGTCATCGGTTTCTTGACGCAATTGTGGATGCTGGCGACTCCGGTGATCTATCCGTTTTCCAGCCTGCCGTGGTGGGCGCAAGCGGTAGCGTTTCTGAATCCCATGGCCGCCGTGGTCACCTCCTATCGCGCTGCCCTGCAAGGTACCGAGTTCGACTGGCATTTGATCGGCATGTCGGCGGTGATGGGGTGGCTGTATTTGAGCGCGGGGTTCTGGTATTTTCGCAAACAAGAAATGCGTTTTGCTGACCTGCTCTAAACGACCGATGCGGGCTCTCTTGAAAAAATGCTTTCGATGGCGCTGGGGATTGCTGGAACAGGTGCGTTGGTATGGCTCGGGGTTGAGCATGCTGTTCATGTATCTGACCGGCTACCTGCCATCACAGGCGCTGCGCAAGTTCATCTATTGCCGAGTTTACGGCGCGCGCATCGCCAAGAGCGCGGTCATCTACGGCGGCGCTGAAATCCGAGCCGCCAAACGGTTGACCATCGGCGAAAACACCACCATCGGACACGGAGCGGTCCTCGATGCGCGCGGCGGGTTGAGCATCGGGCGGAATGTGAATTTTTCAACGGGCGTTTGGATTTGGACGATGCAACACGATCCACGCGACCCGAAATTCGGAATCGAGACCGCCCCGGTGGTGGTGAAGGACTACGCCTGGTTGAGTTGCCGCAGTGTCGTGTTACCTGGGGTAACCGTTGGAGAGGGTTCTGTGGTAGCTGCTGGGGCGGTCGTAACACAAGACGTGCCCGACTACAGCATTGTGGGAGGCGTCCCAGCTCGTGTCATCGGCGAACGCCCGCGCAACCTCAACTACCGACTAGGGAAAGACGGCGGCTACGCTCCGTTCATTTGAGTCATGCCATTTGAATTTTCACGACTGAGCATTCCCGACGTCGTCCTGATTCGCGCGCGGGTGTTCGCGGACTCGCGCGGCGCTTTCTGGGAAAGTTTCCGACAAACCCTCTTCGAGTCGTTCGGACTTCCAGCCCAGTTCCCGCAAGACAACGTCTCCTACTCCGCTCGCGGTGTCCTGCGGGGTTTGCATTATCAACTGCGTCCGAAGGCGCAGGCCAAGTTGATCATGCCCTTGGAAGGCGAGATTTTTGACGTGGCTGTGGATATTCGACGCGGCTCACCGACCTATGCGCAATGGGTCGGGCACAATCTTTCTGCTGAACGACACGAACTGCTCTTCATTCCTGAAGGTTTTGCGCATGGTTTCTGCGTGCTGAGTGAGCGCGCGATAGTCCACTACAAAGTCACTGCGGAATACGCGCCCGAAGCGGAACGCGGCATTCGCTGGAACGACCCGCGACTTGCCATCGCATGGCCATGTGCCGAACCCCTACTGTCCGAAAAAGACCAGTGCCTCCCGTTCCTGAACCAGGCGGAGATTAACTTCGAGTACGCCCGTCACGAATGAAGGACTAGTACCGAGACATTAGCCGCGGGTTTTGTTCGCCACTCTTTTCGTTGCATGTCTGACATTGCCATTCGGATCGAAAACATCGGCAAACGATACCGCTACGGCGGTGTAGCGCCGTTGACTTCCAGTCTGCGGGCCGACTTGACAGACTGGGTGAAGGGTTGGTTCCGCCGCAACAAACAACCTCATGCGACCTTGCAACAGATCCACGAGCAACGCATCGCCCAGTCCTCCGAATACTTCTGGGCGCTTAGAGACATCAACTTGGAGGTCCAGCGGGGCGAAGTGCTTGGCATCATCGGTCGCAATGGCGCAGGGAAAAGCACGTTGTTGAAAATCCTTTCGCGCATTACGCAACCGACCACTGGCAAGGTGACCTATTACGGTCGGATGGCGAGCCTGCTGGAGGTGGGAACGGGGTTTCATCGGGAACTGACGGGGCGCGAAAACATCTTCCTCAACGGCTCGATTCTGGGGATGCGCCGCTCGGAGATCGCCAAGAAACTCGATGAGATTGTAGCCTTTGCGGAGGTCGAGAAGTTCCTTGACACACCCGTGAAGTTTTACAGCAGCGGGATGTATGTGCGGCTGGCGTTCGCCGTGGCCGCGCACCTTGAACCCGAGATTCTCTTGGTGGATGAGGTGCTGGCCGTCGGCGACGTCGCCTTTCAGAAAAAGTGTCTCGGGAAGATGGGGCACGTGGCAGAACAAGGGCGAACCGTTCTTTTCGTTAGTCACAATATGAGCGCAATTGCGAAGCTCTGCTCTCGAGCGATGCTCTTGAAGGAAGGGCGAGCAATGGCAATCGGGCTTCCCACTCAAGTGATCAATACTTACCTTAGCAATTATCAACAAAGCCGCGCCTTGGTGGATTTGTCCGGCTTCAAAAGTGAGTACGGTCAAGGAGAGATTTCTGTCTTGTCTCTGGAGTTGCTCAACGGGACAGGGGATGGCTTCAGCCTGCCGTGGGATCAACCGATCCGGCTTCGGTTGCGAGTGCGGGCAAACCGCGACCTCAAATCGGTATCATTTGCCATCGGCTGCGTCACGATGGATCACGTGGGGCTTTTCACCGTCCGCAGCTCCGATCACGATTACCCCAACCTGTCCCTGCAGGCGGGAGAGGAGTGCACCGTAGGGGTCACCATCCGCCACCCTCTCCGTGCAGGACTGTTTCATATCGGCATCGGAATCTCCTCCGGCAATTACGCTTACTACTACAACCCGACTGCGGCTCAACTCGAATTGCTTGACGTGGGCGAGACGCCCTATATGGATAAGAACTACGGCCTCATTCGGTGCGATGCCAATTGGAGCATCACATAGAAGCCAATGTTTTTCCCCGAGCGCATTGTATCCATTCGAGCCGATGACCGCGTGCTTGAGGTTGGTCCGGGAGGCACTCCGCATCCTCGATCGGACGTCTTTCTGGAAAAGCACTACGATGACCCGATTGTTTTTGCCGGCCAGCGCGGACACGCCCCCCCACTTCGAACGCAAAAACCCATCGTCGTATACGGGGGTGGCAGATTCCCATTTGCTGACGATTCCTTCGATTACGTGATTTGTTCCCAAGTGCTGGAGCACATTGAAGATGTGGAAATGTTTCTGCGCGAACTCAGTCGCGTCAGTGCGCGCGGCTATATGGAATTTCCCACGATTTTCTACGATTGGATATACGACTTCAAGGAACATGTTACCTGCCTCCTCTACAAAGAGGGGAAAATCTTCTGGCTTCCCAAAGCGGACATTGGGCTGGAAGCCTATCGCCCTGTAACCTCGGCGTTTTATGAAACCATGTGCCGCGGTTACACAAATTTCCTGAGGGAATTGAAACCCTTCTTGTTTCAAGGGTTCGAATGGCAGCGCCCGCTCATCGCAAGGCGAGTTTCGACCCTCGAAGAAATTGTGTTCCACTCCACCGATTTCCCTCTGCCATTTCGCACGGCCGTTCCAACTCCCGGTGGATGCGTTCGCCGGCTGCGAAACGCGCTCCGTTGGCGCTGGCGACGGCTGCGAGCAGATGCCGAGTGAAAACACCGCTGCGACCCTTTTGGCAGCTTGCCTTCCGAATCCCCGGCTTTCGCGTGCTTTGGAAACGCGCCAGTCAAAACCTCGCATTCCGGCGAGAATTTGTACGATTCGCCGCGCTCAGCCGGGCGTCGGGTTCTCGGTTCCCCGTTCGGTGGGAGGATCGCAAAGCGTTTCTGGATGACAAAACTGATAGCACTTCGTTTGACACACACTACGTCTATCACTGCGCGTGGGCCGCGCGTGTGCTTGCAAAGACGCGCCCGAAATCTCACGTGGATATTTCATCCTCGTTGAACTTTTCCACGATTGTTTCGGCATTCGTGCCCGTCCGATTTTATGATTTCCGCCCTCCTCGCCTCATTCTGCCCGGACTGGAAGTTCAACGGGCCGACCTCTGTGCGCTTCCCCTTCCAACCGCCAGCATCCAAAGCCTGTCCTGCATGCACGTGGTAGAACACATCGGGTTGGGGCGGTACGGTGATCCGCTCGACCCCGATGGCGACCTCAAAGCCATCGCGGAACTGAAACGCGTCATGGCATCGGGAGGTTCACTGTTGTTTGTCGTGCCCGTGGGCAAGCCGAAGCTCGTTTTCAACGGGCATCGCATTTATTCTCACCGCCAGATACGAGAATATTTCGGTGGTTTGGATTTGAAACAGTTCGTCTTGATTCCTGACAATGCCGCTGAAACCGGCATCCTGTATGACCCGACGGAAGAACGGGCGGACGCGCAACGTTATGGTTGTGGCTGTTTCTGGTTTCAGAAGCTCTCGTCATGATCATCGTGCGCTTGATGGGGGGGTTGGGGAATCAGATGTTTCAATACGCAGCAGGCCGGGCCCTGGCGCTGCACAAAGGCACCACGCTGAAATTGGACCTTGAGGTTTTGCTCGACCGTTCCCCCAATGTTAAGTGTGTCATCCGAGATTTCGATCTCGATGTTTTCTCTCTGAAATGGGAGCGCGCCAGCCGAAAAGAAATCGAACGGTACGCTCGCGCCGACACGGACCGATCTCTGTTCAACCGGATCCGGCAACGGTTTCGTCCCACGATCTGTTTTCGGGAACCCCACTTTCATTTCTATGCAAGCTTTTTTGACCTGCCGGCCAATACCCATTTGACCGGCTACTGGCAATCGCCGAAGTACTTTGCCGCCTATGAGTCACACATTCGGCAGGCATTCCGATTCGTGCATCCGATTCTGCCTGAATCCCAACCCCTGCTGGAGCGTATTCAGTCCGATATGTCGGTGTGTGTGAACGTTCGGCGGGGCGATTTTTTGACCAACCCGATCCTGGGATACTGCGACATGCGGTACTTTGCGCCGGCCATGGAGTGGATGCGCAAGAAATTGGGGAATCCACACTTCTTCGTGTTTTCCGATGATCCCGCCTGGTGTATCGAAAACTTCACCGCCACGGACACTACCGTGGTCGGGCACGAGCACAAAGGAGTGAAATTCTCCAACTACCTCCAATTGATGTCCCGCTGCCGGCATTTCATCATTCCGAACAGTACCTTTGCGTGGTGGGCCGTCTGGTTCAATCAAAATCCCGACAAAATCGTCATTGCACCCAAACGCTGGTTCGCAGACGCCTCCATCCACACCGCCGACCTGATCCCCTCGAATTGGATTCGCATGGAAAACTGACCTCGTCCATGAACCGCAACCCACTCGTCAGCGTCGTCATGGCAGCGCACAATGTCGAACGCTACGTCGCATCTGCCATCGAGAGTGTTCTGGCTCAGACGTTCACCGATTTTGAACTGGTCGTTGTCAATGACGGTTCCACGGACCAGACATTGCAGCAAATCCAACCCTACGCACAGCGCGACTCTCGGATTCGACTGATCCATCAGTCCCGACAGGGCATTCCCCGCGTCCGCAACACCGCCTGCGCCCATGCGGCCGGCAAATACATCGCCGTGCTGGATGCCGACGATCTTGCGCTGCCGGACCGTCTGGCGAAACAGGTTGACTACATGGAGACGAATCCCGATGTAGCGTTGCTGGGCGGCCAGGTCCGTTACTTCAACGATCAAGGCCTACTCGATCAATACAGTCAGACCCCGACGGACTCAGAGGAGGTCGCTCGCCGATTGCCCGAACGCAATGCGTTCATTCATTCCACGGTGATGATGCGGCGCGAAGTTTTCCGCGCCGTGGGTGATTACCGATTTCCGTATGCTGAAGAGTATGACTTGTATCTGAGATTTGCTGACCGGTACCGTTTGGCAAACCTACCTGACGTGCTGACGTATTATCGGGTTCATCCGAACCAGCGTTCCGTCACGGGGACGATCGGAGACGTGCTGTTCGCGCTGGCGGCGCGCCACTGCGCCCGAGCACGACGCCGCACGGGCAGCGATCCCATCCAAGGGATCCCTCCGAATGATGTGAACGTTCTACTGAAGGTTGGGGTGCCATCGGATGAGATTGTCGCCGCCTTGTTGACGCTGCCGATCCTGAATGTGGACCGCTACATGGCGCAGAATGAATGGGCCACAGCGCGAGCTTTGCTCACGCAGTTGGACACTGTGCTGCGCAAGGTGCCTTCCTCACGGAAGGCGCGCGGTCAAATCGCGTGGTTACAAAGTTGCACCTGGAAACTGCGACAAGCGCCCCTGCGCAAACTCTATCACCTTTCCCGCGCCTGCTGCCTGGACCCCAACCGCTTTCACGATTTGCTTGTTGCCACACGCAACAAGTGGAACAAAACCCTCCCCGCCGCCAGCCATGCCCGATAGCCCTTCACCCTACTGGCCCTGTGTCTCGATCATTATTCCCTGCTACAAACAGGCACAGTTCTTGGCGGAAGCTATTGATTCGGCTCTGGCGCAAACCTACCCGCATGTGGAAGTTGTCGTTGTCAACGACGGCTCGCCCGACAACACCGCCGACGTGTGCAAGCGTTATGGTAACCGCATCCGATATGTGGAACAGGAAAACAAAGGCGTTTCGGAAGCGCGAAACGCCGGCATCCGCGCGGCCATTGGTGAGTACATTTTACCTTTGGATGCCGACGACAAGATAGATCCGAGTTTTCTGGCGGAGACAGTACCGGTTCTGCGGGACAATCCGCAGGTTGGGTTTGTCTACACGGACGTGGTGGAGTTCGGACAGGTGGATTTCCGGCAGGCAAAAGCCGGCCTCGGCGGGCGAACGTGGGACATTGTCCGTCTGTTGGTGCAACCCTATCTCGCCTGCAGCGCGTTGTATCGGAAGACGGATTGGGCACAGGTAGGGGGATATCGCTCGGAATTTGTGCATGCGGCTGAAGACACCGATTTCTGGCTCAGTCTGGTGGAACTGGGGAAGGTGGGTTACTATGTGCAAAAGCCGTTGTTCTTTTACCGAAGGCACGGCCCTAACACGCGCTCCTCACAGCCACAAGGACGGGCGTCTGCCGAGACCTACGCACGAATCATCCAGCTTCATCGTGGGCTCTTTGAACAATATTGGCCTGAGGTTCTTGCGGCGTGGGCGAAACGATATCAAGAAGCGTTTGCCTACATCCGAAAAGTCGAGCCGCTCTTGGAAGACTACTACCGGCTGCGACCGGGACGACTGGAAAAACTGGGGGTCCCCCTCCCCTTGGCGAGGGCATTGCATAACGCTGCCAAATTTTTTCACGCTCGATGAAGCGCCAAAATCTGTCGCGGCCACTCTGCATCCTGCACGTTAATACAGCCGATCTCGCCGGCGGCGCAGCGAAAATGGCTCTTTCCCTATTGAACGCACAACGGAAACGGGGACATTCGGTTTGGCTAGCGGTCGGGAGCAAGCGAAGCGATCACCCCAATGTTCTGCTCATCCCCAACACAACTTCCACAAGCCGGTGGGAACGATTCTGGCGCTCTGTCCAAGTGAATCTTGCCAATTACGGTCAGCGCGTTCGAGGAATAGGCCTCTGGAAGCTCAGTCGGGCTGCCGGTGCGCTGGCAAATCCATGGAAATGGCTAGACATCCATAGCGGCATTGAAGATTTCCACTTTGTGGGATCGCGCCACTTGATGAGCTTGCCGCCGCAAAAACCGGATATTATCCATCTGCATAATTTACATGGCGACTATTTTGATTTGCGCGTTCTACCCACCCTGAGTCGCCAGGTCCCGGTTGTTCTAACCCTGCATGATGAATGGCTACTGACCGGTCATTGCTCCTATTCGCTCCAATGCGAGCGATGGCAGACCGGTTGCGGGAAATGTCCCGATCTTAACCGGTATCCCCCCGTTCAGCGGGATTCAACCGCCTACAACTGGCGACGCAAGCGAATCATCTACCAGCAGAGTCACCTGTATGTGACCACGCCGTCGCAGTGGCTAATGAGCAGGGCACAACTGCGGATGTTCAATGGGTGTCGTTGTCGAGTCATTCCGAACGGGATTGACTTGGAGGTGTTTCGACCGGCAGACAAAAGAGCAGCCCGTGCCGCTCTGGGGTTGCCCTACGAGAAAACGATTGTCCTTTTCGTCGGAGCTATGGCCCGGCTCAGTCCGTTCAAGGACTATCCGACATTCGAAGCGGCTCTGCGTTTGCTCACTCCCGATGCAGCCAGCAACCTCTTTGCTCTGATAGTTGGAGACGACGCCTCGGATCGGATGGAGCAAATCGGTGCAGTCCCCACACGCCGCATCCCCTACCAAGTCGAACCGCAAAGGATAGCGACGTTTTACCGAGCGGCTGATTTGTTCATTCATGCGGCACGGGCAGAAGTCTGGGGTCTGACTGCCACCGAATCAATGGCATGCGGGACGCCGGTCATTGCTTCTGCTGTTGGCGGCTTGCCGGAACAAATGCGTGGACTGCAAGGGGCAGTACCCGATGTCCCGCACGATCTGAATTCAAACCATGCGGACGAAGCCACAGGGCTGCTCGTACCACCCTCCGACCCCGCCATCTTGGCCATTGCCATTACGACAATGGCTCGGCACCCGGACTTGTTGCGGAAACTCGGAGAAAATGCTGCTCGTCTTGCGGCCAGCCGGTTTGGGATCGAACGGTGTTCAGACGAGTATTTGGATTTCTACGAAGAAGCGCTGGCTGAAGTTACTCTCCGATGAATCATCGAAATGCCACGATGGTCAGCGGATGCAACAATCCAGCTACAGCGGGCGCGCCTGCAAGGACGAGGGCGACCGATCGTTTTGGGGGTGGAGGTCGGGAATCTGGATGTCCTCTACAACCATGCTACACCCTTCGTTGTATCCCTCATGGGCAAAGTGCTTCGGAATTCCTTTGTTGGAAGCGATGGCTTGTGGCCATCCCATGGCTGCTTCCCGAATTCCCTCCGCTCTGGAAATGGTGCTGAACCGTTCGATTCTCATGGATGTGCCCGGGACCGACAGCTTGGTGTGCGTATTAGATGTTGCAGTGTCGGACCTTCGGACGCACCACCATCCAGCCAATGGACTCGATCTGGTCAAGCAATACTCTTGGGCATGCCCCTCTCGGCAAACCACACCTGTTGATGCTGAGCTTTTGTGACGCAGCGCCTTCTGGGCCGCCGACCGCGGAGAGGGGTTCGACTCTTTTGTCCGATGTGCGCCATTCTATTTACAACCGATCCCTCGATTTCGCCTGAGCGTTTTCTAAAGGCGCTGTCCCTGATGGCACATCGGGGACCTGATGCGGAAGGTTATGCATTGATCCGTGGTCGTCAGCTCGGTCACCGGCGTCTGAAGATTCTCGATCTGGATAATCGCAGCAATCAACCGTTCTGGTCGCGCGATGGGCGGTACGTGCTGGTGTTCAACGGAGAAATCTACAATTACCGTGAGCTGGCTCGTGAACACCGGATCGAACAACGGACCACCAGCGACACAGAGGTGTTGGTGGAATTGTATGCCCGGCATGGCCCGAAATGTCTCAATTGGCTGAATGGCATGTTCGCTTTGGTCATTTTGGACACGCATACTCATGAAGTCTTTGTGGCGCGAGACCGGCTCGGAGTAAAGCCTCTTTACATCTGCCGTCGCAATGGCGAGCTAACCGTCGCCTCAGAACTGGCACCCTTGCTGGCACTGAGCGACGTGACCGCTTTTGATGAAGTGGGACTGCGGCAGTACCGCAAGCTTCGCACGTTTTTCAACGGACGCACCGCTTACCGTGGAATTGAGATGTTTCCGCCAGCTCACTACATGCTCAATGGGAAACTGCACCGTTACTGGCAACTGCCCGAAGGGCCTCAAGATCCTCCTACCGATTCCGAATTGGAAAAGCTGATTCGCGAATCGGTTTGCCAACGCTTGATCTCCGACGTGCCCATTGGCTCCTATCTGAGCGGCGGATTAGATAGCACCATCGTGGCTGCACTCGCACAAAAACCTCACACATGGACGGTGGGCTTTGCCGAGGACAATGAGTTTGAGTGGGGACGCCTTGCCGCAAAACACATTCACAGCACGCATCATGAAGTGCTCATCACGCCTGCCGAATTTATCGAATTGGCGCGCTGGATGATTCGCAAACGACGCGAACCGTTATCTGTGCCGAATGAAGTGCTGCTTTACAAGATGACACTGGCAGTGAAGGAATACAACACCGTTATCTTGAGTGGCGAAGGCGCCGACGAGTTGTTTTTTGGCTACGACCGGATCTTTCGGTGGGCTGCCCACACCCGGCAGTGGGACCTGAAAACTTTTGCGGCACTCTATTCCTACGGGAGCCACGAGGACTTGGAGATTGTGAAGGATGTGCTGGCGCCGTTCCTGCATCGCCAGCGCCCGTTGGACATTGTGGCTCATTTCTTTCAAGTGGCACATTTACATGGATTGCTTCGCCGTTTGGATAACGCCACGATGCTCTGCTCGGTGGAAGCGCGCGTGCCGTTTGTGGATCACCATCCGTTGGTGGAGCGAATGGCCGGTGTACCCTTCGAGTATCGCATGGAACAGGGAATCGTGAAAAGCCCATTGAAACGTGTCTTCCGTCAAATCGTGCCTGCAAGAATCCTTCAGCGGCAAAAAGTCGGGTTTCCCGTTCCTTTGGAAAAAATCTTTTCCGACAAGAACGCGAATTCCTCCCCGATGGATCGCTGGCTGGAATTCAACCTGGCCGAACTCACTGAAACTCAATCCCCACTGCCAGCGAGGGCACCGCGGCCCCTCCCCGGCAACGGGGTGTCCTCTGTCGCCGATGCAGAACCACCAGTGAAGGAAAGGTGACGACTATGAGCGAACTAACTTATGACTGAACTTTTGCAAAGTCATGCAAGGGCCAGATGGGGCGTGATTTTCTCGTGACTCCAGCCGTCCTCCCGCGCCCGTTCCACCGCCCAGCGAATCGTCGCCGCCAACGTCTCCGACAGCCCGGACCGACACGCTTCGCCGATCGTCATCACCAGCGCACTCGCCCAGCCACGCACA
>Ga0272448_1000704_pt1 | contig 49313 bp, 16 predicted proteins | sample YNPCB0191_FD_202220 | JGI IMG/M metagenome (GOLD analysis project Ga0272448, IMG submission 202220) | Hot spring sediment microbial communities from Yellowstone National Park, WY, United States - YNP-CB-019-1 | ecosystem: Environmental > Aquatic > Thermal springs > Hot (42-90C) > Sediment... | reverse complement strand
CTCCTCCACAGCCCCGTCGCCCCAGGTGATCGTCCACTTGATAATGGTATCATCGCCTGGGTCGCTGCTGCTGAGATAGAGCGTATAGGTCGCCCCTTCGTTCACCGAAGCATCACCGCTTAAGGTCAATGTCGGTTCGACGTTGAGGGCGGTTACCGTAACCGTGTCAACGGCCGAATTGCCTGCGGCGTCGGTAACGGTATATGAGAAGACATAAACACCGTCGTCGATAGGAGTAAACGACAGGACATCGCCGATTACATCGTCAACTATCTGGCCGTTAGTGCTGCTTACCATGTGCCACAGTCGCTCGTACGGTCCATAACCGCTGTCATCATCAAACGTGCCTGTCAACGTGGTGAATTGCCCTTCGTTGACAATTTGATCGTCGCCGGCGTTGGGTAGAGGAGCGGCGGTGTCGATGTAAACCGTGAGCGTATCGGAAACGGTGGAATTGCCAGCCTGATCGGTCGAACGAACATACAGCTCATGTTCGCCGTCGCCGAGGAGCGAGCTGACGATGGTCCACTCGCCGGTGCCGGGATCAGCGGTAGTCTGACCCAAGACCGTGTCGCCTTCCATCAAGGCAATGGTTGTGCCCGGTTCGCCAGTGCCGACAAAGGTCGGCGTGTTAATCTTGGTGATGTTATCGGTGTTGGAAATGCCGGTATCGCTGTCGTCGGTCATATCCGGGGTGGACGGGACGGCGGGCGGAGTGGTGTCCAACGGGCCGGGCTGGAAGCCGGGCGTGTCAGGCTCCTGATCCGTACCGTCGGTCAGCCACGGGGCGATAATCGCATTGCCGATTACCGCATCGCCGGTCGTCATGCTGCCGTAGGCGTAGGTGTTCAGCGGCGTGGTAGGCCCATTCTCGCTTCCCCACCAGTTGGCGGAAGCGTCGATGGCGATCGCTTTGTTATTCTGTAGTCCGGCGGTCGTATTGCCGGCTATGGAGTTGTAATGAACCGTGATACCATCTAAGGCGGTGTCTCTGACCCAAACGCCGATAGTGTTATTCTCGATAAAGTTATTGATAATCGAGATGTCTGAATTACCTTCGCGGATCGTTAACCCGCCCGGGTTGTTAACATTGCCCGTATTAAACCTGATAGTATTTCTGGCGACGACGGCATCAGAGCATCTTACCAGAACAATGCCGGATGCAGCGTTGCCTGTAGTCGTATTCTCCGAAACCTCTATGTTGTCGGAATCAAGGATGGCAATCCCGTTAGCATTGGAGCTGTTGGTTACCACGTTTCCAGAGATTAGCCCGGAGTGGACGTTAAATAGCTGAATCTTATTGCCTGCTCCTCCGGCAACTACGTTGTCCGTAACAGTCAAGTTCGAGAGTTGAACGGTATTTGTCCAGATAGAGCCGCCGGAGATCGTATTGCCGCTGATAACAATGTCGGCGCTGTCGCTATAGGTAATACCGATTTGGGTCGCCGAGTTGTTGATAAAGGCGGTGCCGGAATTGTCAGTGTGGATGGACGGCTGCCAGGCGCCGACGGCGATGCCGCGATTCTCCAAAATGTTGTGAATAAATTGGTTATTCTGCGAGAGGTATCCGAGGTTGATCTGGTCGTTGCTGTACCCGTCATAGACGGAGATCGCCGCCCAGTGATCGGTATAGCCTAAAGCGGCAACATAGTTGTCCTGGATAAGATTGCCGCTGGAATGCCAGATGTAAACGGCTTGCCAGACGTCGCTGAAGTAGCAATTCACCACCGTATTGCCGTCCGCGCCGAGATTATCCTTGTCGCCGGCGTAGAGGCCGCCGATCATGACACCGGCGGTGTTGTAGAATCCTCCCCAATCAACGCCCATGTACGGCTTGTGTATTGTCAATGAATCAATAGTAACGCCACTGGCGATAACGGAAATAGCGTTAGGCGCGGAACCGGATTTAGGATTAACGCCGGCCCCAACGTATTGAGAACCGTTCCACACTCCGCCCGTGGCCGCTTGAATGGCAACCGGATTCGACCAGTAATCATGGGTTGACTGCACGACCACATCGCCGATGCCGTCGCCGGGTATGCCGTTGCCGTCAATACCCTTGATGGTCTGGTTGTTTTTCCAGGCGATAAGAGCCGGAGCGTATTGGTCATTCGGTCCCCAATGAGGCGGCTTGGAGGTGAAGCGTTGCGAATCATAGGTACCAGCCTCGACGTTGATGGTCCAGTATTCACCCACGGCGTTGACACCGCGCTGGATGCTCGAGTCGCTATAAGACCCGTCGGGATTGGCGATCTGCGGCGAGGTCACGTACACGTTGCCGGCGTTCCACACGATCAGACCCGTGGTAAGCGGTAGGTCCGTATCCATGCGGTGGTGCATCCTGTCTTCGATCTCGAAATTGTCGTTCCGGTCCGGATCGTCGGTGTCGAAGGTCATCGAACCGTGCCCGCTCAGGTCGAAGCTCTGTGTCGAAAGGTTGTCGATGTAATACGTATCGCCGGCGAACTGGTTGCCGTCGCCGACCGTGACCACTCCGGCAGTGGAGTCGATGCGCAGGTCGGTGGCATTGTCGGTGGCATCGTCGAAGTCGTTATTGGCGACACTGCCTGTGCCGCCGCCGGTAAAGCGAATGCCCAGAGTGTTGCCGTAAATGGCGTTGCCGCTGATCGCGGCCGACCCGCCGTCAACAAGAATGCCGGTCTCAAAGCCGTGGATGCTTGCGGCATTGCCGTCGATGGTCGCCGAGGCGTTGGCGCCTTGGACCAGCACGCCCGCCCCACCACCGCCACCGGTGATCGTCGAGCCGGTAATCGTAACCTCGGTCAATTTCGTAGGTGTGGAAGGATCGACATAAGCCTTAACACCAACTCCGCCGGCGGCCATGTCGATGGTCAAACCATCTATTGTCAGCCGGGCGTCGCCGCCGCCCCAAGTCGGATGCTTGTAGCCGACCAGCACGCCGACGTTCTTGACATCACTTACGCTCCCACCGCTGATGCTGACGTTCCGGCTGGGGGTGTTGCTGAAGTAATACCCCTCGCTCAGCACTTCGCCGCCGTTGATCACGTTGTTGGTGAATGTAACAGTGCGGTCTTCGGTGATGGTCTGGCCGAAGATGCCACGGAGCGTCTTCCCTGTCGGCACGGAGGCCGGGGCGTTAATGACGTTGTCATGCACGTCCAGGGCAGGCGCGTCGGCGCGGCGGTAATTCACCCAAATGCCCACCCCAGTGCTGACGCCCGGATAATCTCGCCACTCGAGGTTTATCTCGTTATGAGCGATCTGTGGGATAAAGCCGGACTCAGGTGCGGCAATGGTGCCATGAATGCTCAAACCGCTGCGCACATGGTCGAACTGATTGTAGGAAATGTCGGTGTGAACGGCGTAGGTCTGAATGCCTTCCCAGGCGTTGTCGAAGAGGTTGTACTGGATGTAGTTCCAGGAAGAACGGCTACCGAGGACATGCTCCAAGTAAACGCCCTGATAGGGGAAGTTGCGGAAGATGTTGTCTTGGACGATGAGGTGGTCGATCTGCCAGCCGTGGAAATCATAGTTGGCGTCGTAATAGCCGTTGGTCAAACCTTCCGAAACGTTCACATCAACCCCGCCCACGTCGTAGCCGCCGCCGAGGGCCGGATTGTCGCCGTTCAGCAGGAAGCCCTTGATGGTGACATTGCTGGCGCGGACTTCGACGAGGTTGCCGAACTCGGGATCGTTGACCGCCGGGCGGATAACTGCTTCGTCGCCACGGCCTGAATCGTAGCCGGGCAGTCCAGCGTTCGGCCCCAATAGGCTTAGTGCCTTGCCGATAATCAAGTTCTCAATATAAGAACCGGCATAGACGTAAACGGTGCCGGATGCCGCCACAGCGTCGATGCCTTCCTGAATTACGGCAAAAGCGTCCACGCCGAACTGGGTGGCCGGGCCGGGTCCGTCCGGGTCCTCGCCCAATGGCGTGCCCGCCCAATCGTCGTCCACGTACACCACCGCCGGGGCCGACTGCTGATTCAGAGCAAACGAAACGTCCACATTGGTCACCGCCGGGTCGTCCTCGACGTCCCAGACGTATTTCTCGATCATCGAGATATTGACGTAAGGCCCGAAATCGTTGTACCAGGCCATTACGTCGGGGCCGCCGGTCGGGTTGAGGTCCTGGATGGCGTAGTTGCCGCCGGTGCCGGTGTAGCCGGTCAACACGTTGTGCCCGACGCTGCCCAGCGTCCCGCCGCCGGCATCCACCAGGGCGTTGTTCTTTACCTGGATGCCGACCTTATTGCCGGTCAGATCGTTGTTCTGGATCAAGGCCGAAACCTGAAGTGCCGAGTGGCCTTCGACAACGACTCCGATGCCGCTGCCGGTGTGTACCTCGTTTCCGCTTATAGTTGCAGTCCCGGCACGCACAAAAATACCACTGCTCGAGACGTTGGAAATTACGTTCCCACTAATGGTGTCACCTATACCATAGTAATTAGCAATGGCCGTGGCGACGTTGGTAATTGTATTGCCGCTAATCTGGTTTCCGGTTGCAGAGATAGGCGGATATTCAAGGTAATCCACGAATAAAACACCATAGGTCTCATTACTGAACATTCCGCCTACGACCCGCACGTTGCTGCTATAGCTTTTCACGTAGACGCCATGGCTGGGATAAACAACCCCATTGCCGCTAGCAACAACGTCCTCAATTTGTGCATCAGTCGTGTACTCTAGCCAAATACCGCTACCGTAAGAGGCAGGTGAGATGACACCCTTATTGTCGTTGAAGGTGCCGCCGACGATGTTCAAATGCGTGAGTGTGCCCTGGTTGTGGAAACCGCTATGTACGTTGCGGCTGGCATCCATGTTGGTCATAGACAGATAACTGACCGGCTTACCCGGCGCGATGTACACGCCCCGGCCGCCGTTGTCCACAGCCTGGCAGTCGGTAAATACAATATGGCTTACCGAACCGGTGCCGTCGAAGACAAAACCAGAAGCGCGGTTTTGGTAAACCGCAACATCAGTAAAGGCGAGATTGGCCTGAGAAGTCTCACCGGCATTGACCCTGACGCCATAATCCCCGCCCGTAATCGAGATGCCTTCCAAAGTGACATCGGAGGAGTGGATCCAGACCACGTCGGTGTGACCGCTGGGAAACTCGGCGTTGAAGAATGTCAGCCCGCTTCCAGCGCCCTTCAGCACCAAGCTCTTATTGATGCTTATCGGCTCGTAGCTCGGCCCTCCCAGGGCAGCCAAGTTGTAAGTGCCCGCTTGCACGTTCACCGTGTCGCCGGCAGTGGCGGCGTTGATGCCGCGCTGTATGCTGCCGCTAAGCTGTGTCACATACACGTTGCCGTCATTGACCCGCACAAACCCCAACCCAGCCGCGTCGGTGGCGTGATAAATCTTGTCCTCCACGGCGTACAATTCGGCTAACGTCATCTCCCAGCCGAGCTTGCCGTCGAAGGTCGCCCCGGTGGCGTCGATGTTTACAGCAGAATCCTCCAAATAGATATATGTGCCCATGTCGGCAAATGAGGCGGAGTCTCCAAGAATGAACGCGGCATTGGCTGGAGTGCCGTAAATCCACAAGCCAACATCGTCGCCGCCGCCAGTACCCGTGAGGCTGTTATCACTAATGGTCAACCCTCGAGCGGCATTAGGTTCGACATAGATGCCGCCGCCAACGTTGGAAACGGTGTTGCCTGTAATCGTCGCCGAATCGTAGGCAATAATGCCCCAATCGTTTGCAGAGTGGCCAGTGACGATGTTGCCACTGATGGTGGCCGCCGTGTCCACATTGATGCCCATCTGGCTGTTGTAAACCTGGTTGCCGGAGATGGTTAAGCTGGCGCCGGCACCATAGCCGAGTATGGCCGTGGCGCCCCAATATGAGCCAGTGTAAGCCACGTCCGAAACCTGGTTACCGGAAATCAACCCCTGCGCACCGTAGCCCACCTGGATGCCGTTCTGAGCAGTAACGGCGGTGTCGCCGGCCCCGGTGACCGTGCAGCCGTGTACGTAAACGGTCAAATATGCCCCGTTTAGGGCCATGCCGTTCTTCTGGAAATCGGAAATGTTTACGCCGTCCACTTCCAGCGAACGCGAAATACCGTTGTCAGCGTATGCGGCAAGCGCCACGCCGTGCTGCGCGCCGCTGAAGGGAGTGTCGGTGACGTGGACGATTTCCACGTCCCGCACCACGCCGCCGGCACGATAGTAGGCAATGCCCTGGAAGCGATAGTTGGCGTTGCCCCGCCCGGCGCCGTCCGCCCGCAACTGCTCGATGGTCACCCCGTCGGTGTCGTGTACGAATACTATCGGCTTGTTGACCCCCGAGGTGGTGTACGACAGCAGCAGCGACACCGGCGACTGGACGATCGTGCTCGTGCCCGCACCAAGGAGTGTGAGCGGCTTGGCAATCTCAAGCTGCTCGACGAATGTGCCGGTTTCGATGTTCACCGTGTCACCAACTGAGGCGGCGTCGATGGCACGCTGGATGGTCTCGTCGCTCGAGCCGGTGCCAGGCGTGGTAACATACAAGTTGCCGGCAACCCAGGTAATCAACCCGCCGGCCGCGTCGTCCGGCGCGTGATACATCCGGTCTTCAATCTCAAAGTTGTCATTTCGCGCCGGGTCAGAGACATCAAACGTTGTGCTCGTGTAGGCACTGAGATCGAAGACCAGGGCACTGCGATTATCAATATAATAATTGTCGCCGGCGAACTGGTTGCCGTCGCCGACCGTGACCATTCCGGCAGTGGAGTCGATGCGCAGGTCGGTGGTGTTGTCGGTGGCATCGTCGAAGTCGTTATTGGCGACACTGCCTGTGCCGCCGGCGGTAAAGCGGATGCCTACGGCGTTGTCATAAATGGCGTTGCCGGTGATCGTGGCCGATCCGCCGTTAACTAGAATGCCGGTCTCGAAGCCGTGTAAGCTGGCGGAGTTGCCGTCGATGACGGCTTCGGCCCGCTGTCCGGCGGGATTAGACTCATAGACGCGGATGCCGACACTGCCGGCCGAGCCGTCGCCGACAATGAGGTTATTGCCTCTGATTTCCACATGGATGGTCCGCCCGCCGACGGGAGTAGCGGCATTCTGGTAGAGGTCGATGCCTCGGGCAAAGCCGCTGATGGTGTTGCCCTCGATAATAGCATAGCACCAGCCGTTTTCATCGCCCATGAACGTCCCGTCGTCGGTGATGAAGATGCCGGTCCCCTGGCCGGCGGCGGAGCCGTCGCTAGCTGTGGAGGTCAACACGTTGCCGCGGACGACGGGGGCTTCGGAAGCTTGCTCGTGGTGGAAGAGGAACACGCCGGTGTCGCCGCCGGCGGCATAGACCTGGTTATTTTGAATTATAGGTTGACCGACGTTCCACCAGTTGAGAATGCCGATGTCAGCCGCGTCTGCGGATTCCAAGTGAATAATGTTTCCATCCGCCGCGTTGGGGCCGCCGATAATAGTGTTATCAGTGAGTCCGACCAGATTCATGGCCGCACCGCCGACCGAAGCGTTGTACATGTGAATGGTGTTCGCCCGAACGGTGATTACACTGGCAGAGTCGTCATAGCTGTAGATGTAAATCCCTTCGCCGCCATAAAGCGGGTCGGAATCCCATACCCAAACTTCGTTCTCTTCTACCACCACGTTGGAATTAGCTGCGCCGATGGCCCGGTAGCCGCCCTGATAAACTTCGTTGTGCGAGATTTTGCCGTCGGCAAAAGAGAGGATGCCGTAGCTAGGATAGGCCCCATAAGCAACGTCTTCCACGCGGTTGCCGGTGATCAACATACCCGTTCCATTGTTCCGGTTGGAGATGCCGTAAAAGTAAGTGTGCTGAATGGTAACATTCTGGATAGTGAGGTCATTGTATGAGGCGCCAAGCCGGTCATCCGTGGCAATGCCCATGCGGAAATTGTTTTTGCCCGGCGTCAAGCTCGGATTGGCCTGGCCGTCGATGGTGAGGTCCTGGATGGCCACTCCGCTGCTTTGGATAATGAATCCCTGCTGATAGGCACCTCCCCAGCGGCTAGCAAGGTTGGCATCTTCGGCGGCGGGAGCAATCACTACATCTGCCCGACCCTGCCCGTCAATCGTCAACGCCTTGGTAATAGTAAGGTTCGACTCCAGGTACAAACCGGCCAGTACATGGACCATACCGGCTTCGGCGACGGCGTTAATGCCGTCCTGGATTGCCGCGTATGCGTTGTAGCCGAAAATCTTGCCCGTCACAAACTCATCGGGCGGGGTGGCGGAAGGATCAGACACTACAATGTCGCCGTAATCGACCACGCCCGGGGTGCCGCCGCCGTTGACCAGCTCGACCCAGGTGTCGTTTACCCAAACCTCAGCAGGCGCAGCCAACGTCAATGTTACATCACAGCCGCCGTCGGCCAGGTAGCTGACAGTAAAAGGTATGTTGTCAATAACGGTGGTGGCGCCCTCAGGCAGGCCGGCGAAGGTGCCGCTGATGGCGTTCTGGCTGTCGATGATCGTAAAGACCGTGCCCACTATGGGGTCGAAGCTCCCGAGGTCGCCGGAGAGGGTCGCATCGCCAAGAATTACACTCCCGGAAACAACAACCAACTGATCGTAGCCGCTGCCGGGTGTGTAGCCGGTCAGTTCCACAACCAGCCCATCGTCGGCGTCCATTGTCAGGTTGCCCTGGATGGTGACCTGAGCAGGGCTGCCGCCCGGCGAGAGCGTAATCGCCTTGCCGGCCAGATCAACGCTTTCAGTGTACGAACCGGCGGTGAAATAGACCGTGCCGGCGCTTTCTGTGCCGACAACAGCGGCCTGGATGGAGGAGTAATATTCGCCTTCGCTGTTCCATACCGGTGCGAACAGCCCGCCGGCAGGTTGGAAGCCCAGCGTGCCCGGCTCTGCATCGACGCCGCTATCCAACCAGCGGACAAAGTCCACTCGGTCGCCGGTGGCGGCGCCCTGGCTGCCGACGTTGAACGTGTTTGCGGCAGCCGCTGGGCCGTTGATGCTTCCCCACCAGTTGTATCGCGCGTCAAGCGAAGTACCGACGGCAGTGTCTTGGATTTTCAAACCGTAATCAGTATTGCCTGATAGATCGTTATAGTAGATAGTGCCGGCCGGGATGGCCCAAGGTCCGCCGTAAGGATCGCCTACGTCGCCGCCGAAAATCCAAATGCCCTGATAGTTGTCGGCCAGAATGTTGTGGTGAATATTGAAATGGCTGACATCCCAGAGTTGTAAGGCCTCGCCCTCGCCCCAGATGCCTAAGTGTACCTGGGTAATCTCATTGTTGGCGATAGTAACATTTTCGGCATGGTTGACCTCGATGCCCGCCCACTGCTCGCCCTGATAGCCCTGGTTGCCGCCGATGTTGGTAATAATGTTATTCTCGACAGTAACGGTGTCGGTCCGGTCAGTGTAATGCCCGCGCAGGGCCACGCTGCCGTTACACTCATGGATGTAGTTGCCGGAAAAAGTAATTTCACTAAAGGGCAGCCCGTTGCCACCCCACGGGCTGTAATCCGAAGCGGCATCGGTATCGAGAACGGCGAAGCCGAGAATGTCCTTAAACTCATTCCCCGTTACAGCGAAAGTGCCGCTGAAAAGGTTGCCATACAGTCCCACTCGATCCGCAACATTGTCGCCATCGACGACCGAGTTTCGCAATGTGAAATCGTAAATTGGGGCGCTATTGGAAGCAAAAAGAATGCGATTGTTGCCGGCATTGCCTTGCAGGTAGAGATTCTCCAACGTAAGGCCGTCGATGGCGCCAATGGCCGCAGTGTTGGCGAACTTCATCCCGCCGGTAATCCTGGAAAGCGTAGTGTCGGTCTCCGGCCGGCCGAAAGCGTTGACGTTGCCCACGATTGCCAGATTGGAGAATGGGCGGGCCAGATTGGGTGTTTCGGCGTAAGTGCCGGCCTCGACCTGAATCGTGCCATCGCTGAGATCGACCAGTCCCAGGGCTTCCTGAATTCGCCCCGTCGCGCCGACCTGCGGGCTGTCGTCATCGACGTGCAAGTAGCTGAAGTCGCCCTGGAAGCCAACCGCTCCACCGTCAATGTCGTCGCCGGAATGGAGCCAAGGACTGAAGTCAACCCGCGTGCCGCCGTTGGCCGCGGCCTTCACAACAGCCGGATCGAAACTGCCCCACCAATTGCCCGAGGCGTCCAGCGTTCCGCTGCCGCCGGTAACGGTCGCGCCGCTGGTGTTGCCGTAAATGGCGTTGTCCAGCAGATCAATGTCGGTCAGCGTGGCGAGCTCAATCAGTACGCCCGGCCCGGAGTTGTTGGTGATCAAGTTATTTGTCAGATCAAGATTGGTGAAGTTCGATTGCCGCAAGGTAATGCCGCCGATCGTGTTGCCACTGACCTCGTTGCGGCTGATGACGATGGGCGTGGAATCTGTCTGGTAGATGCTTATACCGCCGTGAGAGTCCCAATGCCCCTCGGCGCCGTTCACCACGTTGTCGAGAATCTGAATCCCGCTGACGGCCTCCCCGCCCCAATTCCAAACGACGATTCCACCCTCGTAAGCACCGCTGACAGTGTTGAACCGGATGGTTCCGCTGGAGCTGGTGCCGGCGGCGAACTGTTGCCCCAGCCAGATGCCGTTGTAAATGGCGTTAGTAACCAGGTTGCCGTCAGCGGCGGTCGTGCCGCCGATCAAAGCGTCGGTAGCGTCTGTTACCCAGATCGGACCTTGATCGACCACGTTGGCTCGAATTACAGTACCGACGGAAGCCACCACATAAAAAGCGTATTCTGCTGCTCCGTCGTCTATACCATAATTAGTTCGTTGAATAAGCAACCCAGTGGTATTTTGGGTGCGCACGCCGTAGCTCACGTCCACAAAGGCTACGTCCTGAACGGTTAGAACGTCAATCGTAGGCTCAGTTACACCCCAGGCCGACTGCGCGCGAGCGACCACACCGTAGCCGGCGCTAGTCGTTCCGTCGCCCTGGAAGTTTGTGATGCGAAGGTTTTCAATAGTAACACCGTCAGATTGGACAACGATGGCGCGTGGAAAGTTGTTGCCCAGCCCAGTCCCATCACTGCCGGTGCCGTAGGCGCCTCCCTCCAAAATAGTACCTGCAATGTCCTCTCCTGCTCCTCGGAGAGTGAGAGGCTTGTTGATTATCGCCAGGGCACGGTCAACGGCGGTGAAGGTTCCGGCCTCGACGTTGACGGTGTTGCCGGGCGAGGCGGCGTCAATGGCCCGCTGTATGGTCTCGTCGCTCGAGCCGGTGCCGGGCGTGGTAACATACAAGTTGCCGGCAACCCAGGTGATCAACCCGCCGGCAGAGTCGTCCGGCGCGTGATACATCCGGTCCTCGATCTCGAAGTTGTCGTCCCGCGACGGATCGGAGACATCAAACGTCGTGCTCGAGTAGGCACTGAGATCGAAGACCAGGGCACTGCGATTATCAATATAATAATTGTCGCCGGCGAACTGGTTGCCGTCGCCGACCGTGACCATTCCGGCAGTGGAGTCGATGCGCAGGTCGGTGGCATTGTCCACCGCGTCGTCGAAGTCATTATCGGCGACACTGCCTGTGCCGCCGGCGGTAAAGCGGATGCCTACGGCATTGCCGTAAATGGCGTTGCCGCTGATCGTGGCCGAGCCGCCGTCAACATCAATGCCGATCGCATTGCCGTAAATCGAGCCGACGTTGTTTTCCACCGTAACGTCGGCGGTAGCCAGCACGCGCACACCGGCCCCGCCCATCCCGTAAATCGTGTTGCCGCTGATCGTGCCGGTGACGCTGCCGGCCGGACCCCACTCAGGCAAGTCGCCCACGGCGATCCCGTCGCCTGGACCATCGCTGACGGTGTTGCCGCTAATGTTCACCGTGATCGAGGCGCCGGCGTGATAGGTGGCGGCCCCGATCCCGTAAGTGTCGGCGTCGCTTACCCGGTTGTTGCCCGTGAACACCGCCGTCCAGGAACCGGCCTTATCCGCCTGGGAATATATCCCGAGCTTCGTCGCCGCCCCGCTGACCTGGTTGTTGGTAGCAGTGAGGTTGCCGTTGTTGGCGATAATCCCGATCTGCACGTCGCTGATGACATTGCCGGAAGCCGAGCCGTCGGCGTTGTAGAACATAATGCCCGTCGTCCACCAGGTCTCGGGCGTGTACACCATGCCGCTGATGACGTTGCCGTCCACCTGCCCGACGGCCCCGCCGCCGATGACGATGCCGTTCTGGACCTCCTCGCCCTCGCCCAGTTCCCCGCGGCCCGTGACCACCGTGCTGCCGTGGACGTAGGCCGTCAGAGTGGTTCCGTAGGCGTCGATGCCGTTCTTGTCGAACATCGTCAGATTGACCCCCTCCACCTCCACGGCCACGGTGTTGGCCACCGCCGACAGGTAAATGGCGTCCCCCCGCAATCCCGTGCCGCCTACGCCGGGCACGATGTTCGTCACCGATACGTCCTCGATCAGCCCGCCAGTCTCGCGGTAGAAGATTCCCGCTACATATTGCGCCCCGGCTGGCGGAATGGCAATGTCTTGTCCATCGATCTTCAGCGACCGGATAGTCACAGCGCTACCGTCGGCCACGTTAGCAACGATCACCCCGGCGATCTGCTTGGTCGTTCCGCCCCAGTCGCCGGCCAGGACCGTGGTCAACTGGGCCGCCGCAGGCCGAACGACCGTATCATCGCCGGCTCCTTCCAACGTTAGGCTCTTCTCAATAACAACCTGCTCGGAATACGTGCCGGCCAGGACGTACACCGTGCCGGTCTCCGCCACGGCGTCGATGCCTTCCTGGACCCGGCCGGTCAAGCCGGTCTGCCGGCCGAGGGTGGTGACGTAAACGTCTGAGTAATCTCCGGCGAAGCCCACCTCGGGCTGAGAGGCGGCAGCGGCCGAAAGGTAGGGAGTAATGTCCACCTGCCCTGTCGTATAGCCCAGAATAGTTGTATCGTTGGTGCTCCCCCAGTAGTTGCCGGAAGCATCGACAATGGCATTCAGATTCGTGTTGGTAATCGCTTTTTGGCCTCCGCCGGTGTAACCGGACAGATTGCTGCCGGAGACGTCGGCGGCGCCTTTGGCCAGGACGCGCAAGCCGGTCAGCAGGTTGCCGGTCAAGTCGCTGTCGATGACTGAGGCGTAGCCGGATTGGATGGCAGTACCGGCGGACACGCCATAGCGGTTGCCGGTAACATCGCAGCCGACGATGGTAACGGTCCCGCCGTCAACGACGCTTACGCCATTGTTGTCTGAGCCTACAACAATACTATTAGAGAGGGCAACCGTAGCACCCTCAACCCAAACGCCGGAATCCCAATTACGAATTTTTAGTCCGGCAAGAGCCGTAGTAACGCCCCCATCGCTGATGCTGATGCCTATATTTAGATTGTCGCCGTCGAGAATGGTTACCGCCGGGCCGTCGCCTTCGATATTTACGGATCGATCAATTATTAGAAACTCTGCGTAAGCGCCTTGTGCCACATAGATGGTGTCTCCCGACGAGGCTGCGGCATTAATGGCCGCTTGAATGGTCCCGAAAGCGTCAGTTTCCCAGGTCAATCCGGAGGTTTCTTTGCCGCTCACTCCTTTTTGCCATGTAACCGTATCGCCGGCATCCAATATCCCTAACGTCCCCTGGTCGGTTTCCACGAACCAATCGCCGGCATAGTGTGTCCCCGGGTCGATGTGGTATGTGCCGGGATCATCAACGTAGGAGAAAGACAGCAAGCGGCGATCTTCCAACTGCTCAAGCCGAGGCCGAGTGGAAGCATACTTACTGAGCTTCCAGCCGGCAGGCTGTTTTCGCCCTACTGCGCTATAGAAAGAATCGACAATACCAGAAACAATCGATTTCGACTGTCCTTCGCCCAGCAAAGCCGAACGGTAGAGCGAACGACGCGTGCTCTCCTTGCGTGAATGACGGCCGGCACAAAAAAGCAGCCCAAAGGTCCTACGGCGCAAAAAACCTGTTCTAGACATGGCATCAGCCCCTCTGTAAAGAAAGACCTGGATAAAGACTCGGTAACGAAGGTTGGGAGTTGCGCGAAGCACAAAGCGCAGAATAAGCCGCGGAAGTTGCCGAGAAAAGCAAAGAACAATCCCCCTTACTCTGGCACATTGGCAACGTTCTCACGCTTTCACGAAGTTTGCAGATTCAGTGAATCTTCAACGCATCACCACATGCTCTGCAATCCGTTGCCAACCGCTCGTGGCTTGTATCATCATGCACAGCCGTCGAGCAAAATCGAAAAGTTCCTTCCCGCGCTCCCTACGAAAGAGGAATTTATTGCTCCCAAAAAAACCTCCCCCGCTTAATAACTACGAATACGATTGTATCAGTTGGGAGTGTTTTGTCAAGCAGGTAAATTGCTTGAAATAAAAAATTTACAAAACCGTACTATGTAGGGGGATTAGGGGGATGAAACAAAAACTTTTCGCTGTGAAAACAGGGGCTAGACGCACGTTGCCGCCCGAAAGTATCCCCCCATTAGCGGCCAGGATGACTAGAAAGGCATTGCGCTGCCGATAGCAGACAAATAGAATGAGAAAATCCTGAAAATAATCACAATAATAAATATGGCCACCAGCAGCCAGACTCCCCAACCGGCAAACGAAGAGAGTTGTGCGAGAGCAAAACGGGCTTGCTCAAGATAATTTCTGGCCAGCGAATCCATCGCTTCGACTATTCTTCCGCTGCGCTCGCCGACATCAATGGTGTGTAGAAAATCCGTCGGAAAGCCGCCGGCCTGGGAGAAGGTTTCGGCCAACGAATTACCTTTGCTAAGTTCTCTTTCAAAAAGAGGGATTTGGTCGGTGTAGAAAAAGTTTTGCGTACTTTGCAAGCTAAGCTTGATCGCCTGAATGACATTCATTCCGGTATTGAATGTCAGGCGCATCGACCAGGCCAGGCGTGCCAGCGCTAAAGTTTTGAGCGGCTTCCCAATAAGCGGCAACTGCAAAACGGCATATTGAATGGATTTGGTCCAGAACAACCTGCGCCTGATTGCCCGAATCAGGAGCCATATACTTATGCCGACGGTGCTGAGAAAGCCAACATAGATTCCCAGGCCGCGATTGCCCATAAGTCCGAAGCCGAGGAGATCGAAGTTTTCCTGCCCCCGGTTAATCACGCCCATTATCCAAATCAGAAAGCCGATGACGAACAGAGCGATTCCGAGCTGGGTGAGGGGCCAGGCGAGCGAAGCGAGAAAGCTGCGGCGCATTTGCAGTTGGTGCTGATAGTGTTCGGCCAGTTGTTTGAGCACGGAGTCCAGCTCTCCGGTTTTTTCGCCCAGCTCGATCAGTTGCTGAAACAGGGGAGGAAAAAAGTCGCCGGCCAAGGCAATGCCGTCACTGAAAGAGGCGCCTTGTTTGACGGCCAGAGAAGCAGCTTCCAAATGTCGCTTCAGCGGCCCAGCGGCCTGTTGGGCTTCTCGCTCCAGGATGGAGCGCAGGTCCAGGCCCGCCCCAAACATCATCCCCAGCCTATGGCTCAAACCAAACAGGGCTTTTAATCCGATGCGGGGCTTAAACAGTTGAGCAAACATCGTGGCGGAGAATACCAATAGCGGCAAGCGAGAGGCCGACAATCCTAACGTTTCCGCCGCCGGATGTATTCTTGATCCTCCTCACTGAGTTTTTCCAGGGGAACGCTGATTGTGCGGCCGTCCTCCGTCTCCAGCTTAACCACATTGTTTATCATGCCGCGAAAGGTGGCTGTAACATGGAACTTGCCGCTGACGTCGGTCCAGGCGCGCGGCTGCGGGGCGTTGGCCTGAAGCTCCGCCTGACGTTTTTGTTTCAGAACTTCGCGTTTTTCGGCCTGGGCGCGCTCGCTGTCGGCGTCGGCTTTTTTTTCAGTCGGCTTTGCCGGAGGATTGTGGGCCGAATCGCCCTGGGCGCCCAGCGCTTTTTCCACGAGGGTCGCCAGCGCCGGACCGCGGGCGTGGAGCGAGATTACCTTGCCCTCGCGGCCCACCAGAATCATCTGCGGTATGCCGGTGATGCCGTAGTATTCGGCCATCGAGTTAGGAGAATCCTTGTCGCGGCAAATCGTCCACGGTATGCCCTCTTTCTTCACGAATTCGAGCAACTGTTCGCGGCCCATAGTGTCCACACTAATGCCGACGACCTCGAAGCCGCGGTCATGGTACTTTTCGTAAACTTCCTTGATGTTCTTAATTTCCGCACGGCAAGGGCCGCACCAGGTGGCCCAAAAGTCAACCAACACGACCTTGCCGCGATACTTGCCCCAGTCCAGGTCCTGGCCGTCCAGCGTTTTGCCTTCCAGATGCATGGGATTGCCGGGCAGCTTACAGCGTCGGGCACGACCTGTAAGCTGGCGTACGGCGGGGGACAGTTCTGGGCGGGCTTTGAGCAACTCGGCCATCTTCTCGTAGGCTTCTCCGGCCAATTGAGAATCGCCGGTTTGTTCGGCAAGCTCGCCAATGTGCAGGGCAAGCTCGATTTCCGCCGGTTGAAGTTTGCCTTCGCGGAGGAACTTTTCCGCCTCGTCCAGTAATTTGCGAAACGCCGGCAGATTGTTGCGTGCCTGTTCCAGCTTGATAAACAATATCCGTGCCTGGACTACCCGCACCGCCGCGTCGTTGCCCAATTTCCGCAGGGCATCTTCAAACGCGGATAGCTCTTGAAGGTTGTTGAGCATAGCGGCCTTGGCCTGGACGGCGAAGAGGAGTTGCGAAGGGTTGGGCTGAGAGGCGAGGATTTTTTCCGCCGCCTTGAGAACCGCCTCGCGCATCTTGGCTAGTTCCTCCGGAGTGCGAGGGCGTTGCTTGAGGAGATTCTGGATGAAAGGGACGAGGACATCCGGGCCGCCTTCGGGAACGGCGATGACCCCATTTTCAGCCGGCGGCGAGTTGGGCGCCGCGCAGCCGGACTGCTGCTCTGAAATCACAACCACGAGGGTCAAAGTGAAAATCGCAAACAGCCTTTTCATCGTCTTTTTCTCCCAGCGGATTTCACGATGGTTTAGGTCGGCAGGACTCAGAAACATACTTGTCCCCTGTCGGATTCAACCGTCAGGCGTTGGGATTACGCAAAATGGTCTCAGGCATTCATCCCTGAAAAGCCCTAAAATCATATTATCAACCGTTACACCGATTTTCCAGTCTTTAAGGAGCAACAAATGCCGCAGAAAAAATCGCTGCTCGAGGCGTATTTGACACGCCGGTTGCAGTAACCTACCCTTTTAATAGCCGGCTATGCTGCTTGTCCTGTGGCCGGAAAAGCTTATCGAAGCTCAGAGGCGGCGAAGATTTTGCCACAGTGTTATTCATCCTTTGTTGTGCATTCAGGCATCTTATTCAGGGTCGGCTTATGAAATACCCCCTGCCACAGCTTAACGGCTCCGATCTAGCAGAAGAACAATACGACGATGAACTCCGCGCTCAGGTGTGGGGGTTGTTGGCGGCGCTTTACCCGCATAAAGAGTTGACCGAACGGCGCCGTGACACACGCTACCCTTTTCCTTTCCTTGTTTACCTGACGCCGGTTGCCGAGGACGACTATACCCCCGTGGGCGAGCCGGTTGTAGTCGTGGGAAAGCAATTGTCTGAGCATGGGCTGGGCTTCTATCATCAGTATCCCTTACCTTTTCGACGAGTGATTGCTTCTCTGGAAAACGGCCAGGGAAGGTGGTTCGGCTTTTTGATGGACTTGACCTGGTGCCGCTTTACCAGTCACGGGTGGTACGAGAGCGGCGGCAAGTTTCTGCAAGCGGTGCTCTCGCCGTTAGAGAAATAGCAGACGGAAAGGAATCGCACCGGCTTAATCTTTCGTGGGGCGTTCTGATGGCGGCGCCATCGGCTCCGGATGGGAAACGAAGCGATAACCGGCGTCGCGGATGGTCAACAGATAACGCGGATGCGAAGGGTCCGGCTCGAATACTTTGCGCAGCCGGCGAATGAATTGGTCGGTTGCGCGGGTGTGGATTGTGCCGGGCATGCCCCAAACATTTTCCAGCAATTCGCTGCGTGGAATTACTCTTCCTTCGTTTTCCACAAAGTAACGTAGCAAGGACATTTCCAGTTGTGTGAGTCGGACCGGCTCGCCTCGAACCCGAACTTCAAAAGTCTCGAAGTTAATTTCCGCTTCGGCGAAGGCAAAATGTCGGATGCGGCCGACCTGTTTCTCTCTCCGGCCCCGCCGGCCATGGAACGTGAGTAGATTTTTCACCCGGCTGAGAAACTCGTCCAGGTCGAAAGGCTTCGTCAAATACTGATTCGTGCCTACTTCAAAGCCGCGAATACGGTCTTCGGTAAGCGTGCGGGCGGTAAGCATGAGCACCGGCGTTTCCATATCAAACGCCCGCAAGCCCTCGCAAACGGCATAGCCGCTCATACCTGGCAGCATCAAGTCGAGGATTACCAGGTCCACGCCGTTCCGGTTCTCTCGAAGGAACTGCAAGGCGGTGGGGCCATCGCCGATGAGAGTTACGCGATAGCCCTCGGCTTCGAGATTGTATTTTATTCCTGTGGCCAGATGGGCTTCGTCTTCGACTAGGAGGATGTGTTCTTTTTCAAGCATGAGTTGAAAGACCGCTCTACCCTGTGCCTGGGAGGCGGCAGAAAAATCCGCCCTCAGGCAAAACCATCACCGGCGAACGTTCGCAAGTATTCAGGTTGTGGTTATTTCGCAATTTATATCGTTGGAACGATGTCCGGCTGTGATTTCCTTTCCGCCGGGCAAGAGGACTTCAAAAACCGTGCCGGGGCCGTGAGGCGGATCAGAAACTCGTATCGTCCCGTGATAGCGGCGCACCAGCGTGCGCACAATATACAGCCCCAGTCCGGTCCCCGGCTTGTCGCGTTCCAATTCCTGGCCCAGGCGGACGAACCGGCCGAAGATTTTCCGGCGCAAGTGGCGTGGGATGCCGCGACCGTTATCGGCGATACGTACTGCCACACGTTCCCGCGGCTCTGAACGCAAACTAATTTCCACCTGCGGCGGTGTGCCGGCATATTTGATTGCATTATCAATCAAGTTGCGAAAGATAACATCCAGGTCGAAGCGTCGGGCGTGAACGGCCAGCGGTTGCAAATCCAAACGCACAACCTCTGCCGGAAGATGATAATTCATGGCTGTCGCTGCGGCACAATCCTGCAGAAGTTCGGCCATATCTACGTCTTCCATTTCCTCGCCGGATTCGGATTCCACTCTGCCGGCCTGTAACATCTGGTTGATCATGCGGTCAAGTCGATCCAGGTCCTCTAACATAAAGCGGTAAAAATCCGCCCGTACTTCTGGGCTGACTTCATGCCGGCTTAAGGTTTGCAGATAGAGCTTGAGCGAGGCGAGGGGCGATTTCAGCTCGTGCGTTACGCTGTCGATGAAGTTCGATTGCCGTCGGGTGAGATTGATGGCCTTAATCGTGAGGATCATATAAAGCACAATGCCCGCCAAGAGCAACAAACAGAAGGTAGAGCCTATCAGAAGCAACGCCCAATAAAGGCCCGAACGAGGACTGTCTTCCAACGCCCCAAAAACGGAAAGCAACACCCAGCCGATGGTCAGCACCACCAGCACGGCGATCATGGCGGTTGCCAACAGGATCGGCAGGCTCAAACTCCGACGCAGCGACATAATAGCGCAGATTAGCAAAACGCCTTTGCCGGAGTCAATCCAGGGGACAAGTTATGGTCGTGGGCGGCTGTTAGAAGGGATTTTCTTCGTCGGCAGGTTCACCGCCGCGAGAGGCATCCGGCGTGGGTCTTTGCGTGCCTTCCACCGGCCTGGCGCCGGATGCAGCGCCGCGAGAAGGCTTGCGGTCCTTGCCGTGGATAATCGGCTCCGTTTGATCCTTTTCATGGAAACATTGAATCGACCCTTTGTTGCCGATTAAGTAGATGCGATCTGTTTCAGAATTCGCAAGCTTATGAGCAACGCTTTCCGTCGGCAGTACGTGGAGCAGACGCCCATTCGAGGCGTCGAGCACCAACAGGCGGCCGATGCGATCGACGGCAAAAACGTGGTTTTTTCCGGCGGCCACAAACTTGGTAGCGCCGCGGGCGAGCCAATGGTTTTTGCCGCTTTTGGCGTCCAGGCAATAGAGACCGCTTCTGGGCGTGGGGATATAAACCCGAAGCTCGACCACCGCCGGCGATTCCCGGAGCGGCTCGCCGGTGGAAAAGCGCCAGAGAATTGTGCCCCGTTCCTCGTCAATGGCATAGACTAAACCATCGTAAGAGGCGGCGAACACCGTGCCGGTCTCGCCGAGCACCTTGGGGTCTGGCGGGAGATAGGCTGGTCGGGCGACAATCGTGCCGCCGGTCTGGAGACGAAACTTCAGGGCAAGGATTTCGGTCACGCCTTGTTCGACGCGCGTAAAATATAAAAATCCGCGGTCAGTCGGCCAGCAGACGTATTCGCCGTTCATGTCGTCGCGGGTAACGAGCGGCTGAACCAATGCCCGACCGTACGATTGACAAAACAGCGTCGGCTCTCGCTTCGGCCGCGGCCGGTCTTCTTCAGCCGCCGGTTGAGGGACTTGCGGGCTAGGCGGTTGTGCTGAAGAAGCTTCAGTAGCGGAGCCTTCTTGTTGCGATTCCTGTTTTTGCGTTGGTGAAGCAGCACCTTCCGGCAAACGAAAGCCTAACACCTTGCCTGTAATCGTGGGCACGAACACCCGTTTAGTGCTCACAGCGGCGCCTGCGCCTGGGGCGTCTTTTATCTCCACTTCGGAAATGACCACGCCGGTATGGCGATTAACCATATACAATCGCGAGCCGTTCACCACCGCCAGCCAGTCGCCTTTGGCATCAGGTGTCATACTGGGATGCTCAGGGCGTCCGATTTGTTGCGACCAGAGTTTCCGGCCGCTTTCCGCGTCAAGGGCATGAAGCATAGCTCCATTGGTCTGGACGTAGAGCGCACCTTCATAAAGGATTACATCCCGAACTTGCCCTCGCCCTGAAGCCACCTCGATCTGGGCGAACCAGGCACGCTTCAGACCGGCCTGGGCCGCGATCGGTTCGGGCAACAATTCGTCTGCATCCACGCGGGTTGCACCGCTTAATGCGATGCAAAGCACCGCCGCCAATACGTCTGGTATGAGAAAACGCCTGGGCATCGCCATCATTCCTCGCTGTCCAAGAAAGTAAAGCATATTCGGGGAGCGTAAACTGCTTATATTAGAGATAGTGCTCTTTGCCTGAATACACAAAAAACAATCCAGAAAAAGATAGCTTTTTCCGGCGGTAGCGACGGCAAGGTAACATTTTTCTATTACATATTTTAATCTAGGGAAGGGGTGGGCGTTTTACAAGCCCCTTTCGCCCACCAAAAAGCTATCTTCCCTCATGCTTGCTTACTTCGTTACAATTGCCTCAAGCGTTTCAGGACCATTGTCGAAAAAGGAGCGCGCATGTCGCACAAACGATTTCTAGTTACCAGTGCCTTGCCGTATGCCAACGGCCACATCCATATCGGCCATTTGGTGGAATACATTCAGACGGACATTTGGGTACGATACCAAAAACTTCGCGGCCGGCGCTGCATCTATATCTGCGCCGACGACACCCACGGCGCAGCCATTATGATCCGCGCCCGACAGGAAGGCATCAGCGAAGAACAACTTGTCGCCGCCATGCAAAAAGCCCATGAAGCCGATTTTGCAGGCTTTGAGATCGAGTTTGACCATTATGGGAGCACGAACAGCGCCGAAACCCGCGCACTCTGCGAGGAAATCTGGTCGGCGCTGCGGCGGGCAGGTCTGGTCGAGGAACGCGAAGTAGCCCAACTCTACGACGCCAAGGTCGGCGCCTTTCTGGCGGATCGCTTTGTCAAAGGCGTTTGTCCGCGATGTAAATCGCCGAACCAATACGGGGATAGCTGCGATCGCTGCGGCGCACACTACAGCCCCACCGAACTTATCGACCCGCAAAGCACGCTTTCCGGCGAGCGACCGGAAATTCGTCGCGCCAAGCATCTCTTCGTAAACATCGAAAAACTACATGATTTCTTGGAAGAGTGGACGCAAAGCGGCGAGCATCTACAAACAGAAATGGCCAATTATTTGAAAGGCCATTTCCTTAATGAACCGCTGCGGGAATGGGATGTCTCCCGGCCGGCGCCTTACTTCGGCTTCGAGATTCCGGATTGTCCCGGCAATTATTGGTATGTGTGGTTTGACGCCCCCATCGGCTACATCGCCGCAACAAAGCAATGGTGCGACCGGCATGGTGAAAAGCCGGCCGATTGGTGGCGCAGCCCGGAAACGGAAATCCATCATTTCATCGGCAAGGACATCGTATATTTTCACGCCTTGTTCTGGCCGGCGATGCTCCGAACCGCCGGTTTCAGCCTGCCGGAGAAGATTCATGTTCACGGCTTTCTGACCGTCGGCGGCGAGAAAATGTCCAAGAGCAAAGGCACGTTTATTCGTGCGGCCACGTACCTGAAACACCTTGATCCGGCCTACCTGAGATATTACTACGCTTCAAAACTTACTTCTCGTGCCGAAGACATCGACTTGAACCTGGAAGAGTTTGTCAGCAAAGTCAACGCCGACATGGTAGGCAATGTGGTGAATCTGGCCAGCCGTACCGCGCGTTTCCTGGAAGGAGAAAAACTTGCCGAAACTTACCCCGAGGACAGTGGGCTGTTTGCTCAAGCCGCCGCCGATGGTCAAGCGATCGCCGAAGCTTACGAGGTCGGCGATTTCGCCCGCGCCATGCGGTTGATTTTGGCCGCCGGCGATCGCGCCAATCAGTTCATCGAACAACAAGCACCCTGGAAACTGGCAAAAGACCCCACTTGTCGCGAGCAACTTCGGCAAGTGTGCACTATCGGGCTGAACCTTTTTCGGCAATTAGCCGTCTATCTGGCGCCGGTACTTCCCCGACTTGCACGCCAGACCGGCGAGTTGCTCGGAGAACCGATTACATCCTGGGAACAAGCGCAACGGCCTTTGCTCGGCGCAAAAATCGGTAATTTCCAGCACATGATGCAGCGGGTGGACCGAAAAAAGGTGGAAAGCATGATTGCCGAAAGTGCCGCCGAAGAAGATGCTTCCTCCGTTTCGCCGCCAGATGACGACGGACCGCTTCAGGCGGAGCCGCTGTCGGAAACCATCAGCTTTGAGGAATTTGCCAAGGTCGATTTGCGGGTGGCACGTGTCGTGGCTGCCGAAGATGTGCCCGGCGCGCAAAAGTTGTTAAAGCTCACCCTGAGTTTAGGCGGGGAACATCGCCGCACGGTGTTTGCCGGCATCAAAGGCGTTTACCGACCGGAAGAGTTGGTGGGCCGATTGCTGATTTGTGTGGCCAACCTTGCTCCGCGAAAAATGAAGTTCGGCTTAAGCGAAGGAATGATCGTAGCTGCCGGCGGCGGCGAAGGCGAAATCTATCTCCTCGCGCCCGACCCCGGCGCCAAGCCTGGCCAAAGGGTTCACTGACATAGACTTCCTGCCGGCAAGCGGGCATTTTGCAAAAGAAAAGCCTAATTTCTTACGCGCAAGCGGACGCCTTTCGTTTGCACACAGGAAAGTTGGTTAATCAGCTTCATGGCGGCGGCCATTTTACCTTCCTGCGCGACATGGGTCATAATCACCAACGGGACCACGTTGCTCGACTCCTCTTCGGTTTCGTGCTGAATTACAGAGGCGATGGAAATCCCGTGCCGGCTGAGAATGCCGGAAATTTCCGCGATGACACCAGGCCGGTCTTCCACGTTTAATCGCAGGTAATACCGGCTGGAAGACTCGGCAAAGTCCCGCAGCCGCAAGGGCGTCTCGCCTTCGACGGGCCAGAGGTTCAGGGTGGGAAAGGTAAGCGCCGCACGGCCGGTTATCGTATTGATTGCGTCGGCCAGCACGGCGGAAGCAATCGGCATTTGGCCGCTGCCCAGGCCGTGAAAGAATACTCTGCCGACGGCGCTGCCTACTATGCGCACAGCGTTATACACCCCGCTGACTTCAGCCAAAGGCATTCCGCGACGCACGAGCGTCGGCGAGACGTGCAATTCCAAACCATCGGGTAGAGATTCGGCAACCGCCAAGAGCTTGATGCGGTAGCCCAGTTCCTTCGCAAAGTGCACGTCCATCAGGTCCACAATGTCGATACCAACGCGGGGGATGTTGCGCCAGGGAACCCGCACACCGAAAGCCACCTGGGCGAGAATCGCCAGTTTTTGTGCCGCATCGTGTCCGCCGGTGTCCATAATCGGGTTGGGATCGGCATAGCCGCGTTGTTGGGCTTCGGCCAGGGCGGAGGCATATTCACTCTCGTGTTCTTCCATTTGGGTAAGGATGAAATTGCAGGTGCCATTGAGAATGGCGTGGATGGATTCGATTTGATTGGCGGCAAGACATTCCGCAATAGCCGGCACAATCGGCACACCTCCGGCTACGGCCGCTCCAAAAGAAATCGCCCGTCCGAGTTCTCGCGCTCGCTCAAACAATTCCGTGCCGTGTTCCGCCAGGAGAAGTTTGTTGGCCGTAACCACATCTTTCCCATGCTCCAGCAATTGCAGGACGATTTCGCGCGCTTGCTCCGGGTCGTCGAGCGACTCGATCGCCAGTGTGGTTTCCCGGTCTTCCAGGACAGGCTTCACGGTAGTTGATAAGATGTTCGGCGGCAGAATATCGCTTTTCAGCCTTTTGGGATCGCTATCCACTACGTGCGCGAGCACCAATTGTTTGCCCATGCGCCGGGCGAGTCGCGGAGCCTGCTCTTGAAGCAGCTTGGCGACGCCGCTGCCGACCGTGCCGAACCCGATAACGGCCACTTTGGCAAGATGATTCATAAACCACGCCCCCGCCAATACCATGTGCCTTATGAATTAGGTGTGATAAACCGTAACCGCTCGGACGCCTCGGAAACAAACTCTCCTACTCTTCCTCGCCCAACTGCCCGAAATACAGCGGGACGGCTTGCGAAGCTGAGAAAAGTTGCCATACTCTAAGCATTCCATTACCGTGCAAGATTATGATAATCTTTTTCCGGTTTCTTTAATAGAGAGGAGACAACCTTGGAAGCTACCGCACTTGCCTTTCTGAAGTCATTGTTGGAAACGCCCAGTCCCGCCGGCTATGAAAGCAAGGCCCAAGACTTGGTCCGCGATTATGTCAAAGAGTTTGCCGACGAGGTTCGTACCGATCTCCACGGCAACGTAATTGTAGTGAAGAACCCCCACTCGCCGTTTCGGGTGATGTTGGCGGGGCACTGCGATCAGATCGGGCTGATTGTGCAACATATCGACGACGACGGTTTCATCTATATCCAGCCCATCGGCGGCTGGGACCCCGAAGTGCTTATCGGTCAGCGGATGACCGTCTGGAATGAAAAAGGTCCGGTCTTCGGTGTCATCGCCCGAAAGCCGATCCATCTCCTCACAGAAGAGGAAAAGAAACAAGTGCCGAAAATGAAAGACCTGTGGTTGGATATCGGCGCGGCCAACAAGGAAGAAGCCTTGAAGATGGTACGCATCGGCGACGCCATCACCCTGGAACTCTGCTTTCGGACCATGCCGAACCAATTCGCCGTCGCTCCGGCCATGGACGACAAAGCCGGATGCTGGGTGGTCATCGAAGCCTTGCGCCGCGCCGCCCTGTCCGGCAAGCTTTCCTGCGGCCTCTACGCCGTTTCCACCGTCCAAGAAGAACTGGGGCTGCGCGGCGCGCGGACCAGTGCCTTCGGTGTCGATCCGCAGGTCGGTGTGGCCGTGGATGTTACCCATGCCACCGATTGCCCGACGGTCGAAAAAAAGGAAGAGGGCGATGTGCGGTTGGGCAAAGGGCCGGCCATCCATCGCGGCCCGAATATGAATCACAAAGTCGTACAGCGGCTTATCCAGGCAGCCGAGGAACACCAAATTCCCTACCAGCTCGTCGCTACCGGCAAGGCCACCGGGACCGACGCCAATGCCATCCAGATCAACCGCGCCGGCGTAGCCACCGGCCTGGTGAGTATTCCCAACCGGTACATGCACAGCCCTGTCGAAATGGTTTCGCTCGACGACCTGGATCATGCTGCCGACTTGCTGGCCCGCTTTGTCGAGTCGCTCGGCGCAAATGTCGATTTCACGCCGTAGCCTGGTCCAAGGTTGCCGAAGTTGCTCTAGGCTTGCCGGACTTAAAAGTTTACAATCTTCGGCACACTATCTTGTGGCCGAAAGAGAAGGCATAGGCCGAGAGCATGCAATCGTCAAACCAACCGGCGTTCGATTCCACAGCAAACGCTGCTCACTCTGAATCGTCCCACATCAGCCGGAAAAAAAGCCGACGCCGCCGCGTGCTGTTTATCTGCCTGGCGGCGCTTTCGATGCTAGCGGTCTTGATTTGGCTGCTGCCGGCGATGGTTGCTCATTCGTTCTTGTCGGCTTGGCTGCCGGCCCTGGCTGCCAAAGGCCTGAACGGCTCGATTTCGCTCGAAGCGGCCTCCTTGGGTTGGTTCTCGCCGGTGGTGTTCAAAGGTGTGGAAGTTAAAGATGCCGCCGGCAAAACTGTGCTTTCTTTGCCCAGTGTCAGAAGCCGGCACTCTTTGCTGCGGCTCTTGCTAAGTTGGCCTAATCTTGGACATATCTCTCTTCAATCGCCGAAACTTTTTCTGATTCTTAATGATCATGGCAGCAACGTCGAAGAGCTTTTGACAAATTACCTTGCCCCGGCCGGAAAACCCTCCCAAGCTGTCGGCCTGGAGCTGGAAATCCGCGACGGCATGGCGACTGTCTCGGACGCTTCAGCCGGTGGAAGTTGGAACATCGAGCGGCTGGAAGGAAAGTTTATAATGTCCGCCGATGCTGAGGCGCAGCGCGAGTTGCAGCTTTCCGCTTCTTTGCCCGATGCTTCCCACAGCGGCCGGTTTGATGTCCGGCTCTTTTTGGCCCAGGCGGCCGGCGAGGCAGTACTAACCATCGAGAACTTGCCGTTGGCGATGCTGCGCCCTTTGACGGCACGTTTGACACCTGTTACTGAACTATCCGGTCGGGGAAGCGGAGGACTTGCCGCCGGCTGGAACCAGCAGAACGCAGCGAAAAATCATCTTCAGGCGGAATGCGAATTGGCCGGTTTTTCCTTGCTTGCACCCGCCTTGCAAGACGAAAGGTTCCGGCTTGAGCAGTTAAAGCTGACAGCCGAGGGCGATGTCGCCGACGGCGGCTTCGTCCTGAAAAAAGCCGACGTAAATTGCGACTTCGGCGCGGCCTCGTTCACAGGCGAAGCCCCCTTAAAGAGCATCCGCCGTTGGGAAGAGTTTACGGAAATTGCAAGCCGAAATCAAAAGCTCACTGCTTCCGTGGACCTGGCACGGCTGGCGAGCCGACTGTCCGGCGCATTGCATCTGCGACAGGAAGTCCGCTTCGATTCAGGGCAGCTTCAACTGACGGCCGAAAGCCGCTCCGAGCCTTCCGGCGCCCAGTGGCGTGCTAAGCTTCAGACCGGCAATCTGGCTGCCGTTGCCGACGGCCGGCAATTTTTCTGGCGCGAACCGCTGACGGCAATACTCGAAGCCCATCAGACACCCACCGGCACGATTATCGACATGTTCCGGTGCGAAGCTGATTTTCTCAAACTCCGCGCCGGCGGTTCCTCTGAGGAGCTTGCAGCATCGCTGGAGTTCGACCTTCGCTTAATTGCCGAGCGATTGAAGCAATTTTTTGCACTGGGCGACATCCAGCTCCGAGGGGCAGGCAACGGCCGGCTCGCCTGGAAGCGCCGGCCAAAAAACGGCTTTCAGCTTGAGGCAGAACTGAACGCCGGTGATGTCCGTTTCCAATCCGCTTCAGACGCGCCTGCTTGGGACGAAGAGAAAATCTTTATTGCTCTTTCCACGCTGGGAGAGCACGCCCCGGATGAAACCATTCGACTGGATGCGGCGAGTGTCAAGTTGATTGCCGGCACGGACCAACTTGAAGCAAAACTAAGCAAGCCGGTCGTGCTACAAAGCAACGTCGAATGGCCGATTTCATTGAATATGCAGGGCGACCTTACCGCCTGGTCCAAACGATTAGGTCCTTGGGCGCCACGTACTACCGATCGGCTCCTTTCCGGCAGATACACCTTGCAAGCAGTAGCGACGGCTTCAAAGCAAAAGCTCGCTTGGCGTGAGGCGCGATTGACCGCCGCTTCGCTAAAAATTGCCGCTCCCTGGCTCGCCTTGAATGAACCGCACGTGGAACTCCTTTGCACCGGCTCGTATGAGACCAGCCGGCGGCGACTACAGCTTAACGTCGGCAATCTCAGTTGTGAAACTCTGGCAGGCACAGTTGAAAACCTGATGCTCTCATGGCCGAAAGACAGCCCTATGGAACTTGCCGGTGGGATGAAATGTCAGGCCGACCTGGGACGACTCTCCGGCTGGTTTCACGCCGACGCAACAAAGCCGCCTACCTGGCAACCGGCAGGCCGTCTAGGCGGCACGGCGCAATTCCGATATTCCGCCGGCGCGTTGCACACCGAAGTACTGGCTGACGCCGAGCGTGTGGAAGTCCGCGACGCCGCCGGACGCCGGTTGGTACAAGAACCTTTAGTGCGGCTTTCTGTGCGGATGGTGCTGGAGAAGGATAAAAAGCTTCTCCGCTTTACGGAAGCCGGCGCCGGTTCAAGCAGTATTAGTTGCGGCTCCCTGGGTCAAATTAGCTGGTCTTCCGGCGGCATGGAAGCCGCTTTCGACGCCCAGTTGCGATACGACATGCGGCGGCTTTGCGAAGTTTTGCGGCCCTATATCGGCGCCGGCCTGAATGCCGAAGGCGAAGGCGTGGCGACAGCTTCTTTTCGCGGACCTTTCACTCTTGCCGCCGCTAAGGGCGAACTGGCAGGGCTTAAATGGAACACGATCGGGGCTTACGGCTTCCGCGGCGGCCCCGCCGAAATTAAAGCTGCTTTGAACAAAGGCGACATTCGCCTCGAGCCGATTATGGTGGCGGCCAACGGCGGCTGGGTTTTTCTCGCCCCGCTGTTGCGACTTCAAACTACGCCTGCCGTTTGCATTCTACCGGCAGGCCCACTGGCGGAACAAATCATCGTCGATCAGGCCTTGTGTGCCTCCTGGCTGAAATACGTCGCGCCTGTGCTTGCCGAAGCCACATCCGTAGAAGGCAAGTTTTCGCTTTCGTTAGACGGTTGCCGAATCCCCCTTAGCGCGCCGGAGAAGAGCGACATTTCCGGCCGCCTGCTGGTTCATTCGATTGAAATCGGCCCTGGGCCTTTGATTCGTGAGCTGGCCGTGGTGCTCGGCCGCGAATCGCCGGCCAAATTAAAACGTGAATCGGTCGTGCCGTTTCGTATGGTCAACGGTCGGGTGTATCATCAAAATCTGGAACTGCTCTTTCCGGACTTTTGGGTGCGCACGAACGGCTCGGTGGGGCTGGATCAGACGTTGGACGTACTAGTGGAAATGCCTATCCCGCCGAAGTGGCTGGCCGCCAATCCCGTACTCGCCCAGGCCTTTCGCGGCCAGCTTGTCCGCTTGCCCCTTAAAGGCACGCTCGGCAAACCTGTTCTGGACCGACAGGCGTTGGAAAGCATCAGCCGCGAATTGCTCAGAAAAGCCGCCGGCAATATCCTCGAAGAAGAACTGAACAAACAACTGGATCGTTTGCTCAACCCGAAAAAATAGCTACAATAGGCAAGCAATTTTGCGGCGCAGGGCGGTGATTTCGTAGGGCAAATGCCAGGGAGTTATCCATGAAGCTCGTTCTGCTAGGCACTTGCGGCTATCACCCCACTGACCACAGGGAAACACTTTGTTTGCTTTTGCCCGAATGCGGCGTGATGCTCGACGCCGGTACAGGACTATATCGCGCCGTGGCTTATCTTGCTGCAAACGAGCTGGATATTTTTTTGACTCACGCCCATCTGGACCATGTGGTGGGGCTGACTTATCTGTATAGCATTTTGCGCCGGCGGCCGCTCAGTCGCATCACCCTGCACGCCGAATCGTCGAAGCTTCAGGCAGTCGAGGAACACTTGTTTGCACAGCCTCTTTTTCCTTTGCCGCCGCCGTTTGAAAGACGACCATTAGAGGAAGTTTGTGCCATCGGCCGCGGCGGTCAGGTAAGGCACTTCCCCTTACAGCACCCAGGCGGAGCAGTAGGCTACCGGCTGGACTGGCCGACGTGCTCCCTGGCTTATGTAACCGATACCGTGGCCGAATTGGATGCCCCCTATGTTGCCGCAATACAGGGCGTGGACCTTCTCGTACATGAATGCCATTTCCCTGACGAGCAGGCCGAATTGGCGGAAAAAACCGGCCATAGCTACACAAGTCTTGTCGCTCAAGTGGCGCTTCAGGCGAAGGTGAAACGCCTGTTGCTGCTGCATTTCAACCCTCTTGCTCCGGCCGAAGACCCGATTGGGCTGCAAGCCGCCAGAAGAATCTTCCCCAACACCGACCTGGCAACGGACTACCTGGAAGTGGAGTTCTGACGGTCGAACCGGCGGAAATCGCCGACTCCGAAGCATTTCCCCATCCGGCAAAAGAGGGGAGAAAACGCCGGTTTTTGAGCGTTTATCCTTTGCTGAGGGACTATACCGTTTTTTTTGCATTTTCTTTTCCAAAAATCTCAGGCTCGCCGGATATACGTTCGGCGGAAGATTTACTCTCCTTCTGCCTATAATGAAAGGAAAGCGGACCTTTTTAATGTTGGCTGTCGCCGATGTCTTCTTCCGAACGCGGTGAGCTGTTTGTCCAGTTGCTCACCCAATATCAGCAGCGTGTACTACTTTTTATTCTTTCGCTGGTTCCACATCGGGCCGACGCGGAAGAAATCTTGCAAGAAACCAACCTCGTGCTCTGGCGACGCTTCGACGAGTTTCAGCCTGGAAGTGATTTTCGCGCCTGGGCGTTCCAGGTGGCATACCACAAAGTCAAAGCCTTTCAAGAACGGCAAGGCCGCGAGCGACTACGATTCGGGCCGAAAGTGATGGAGCGTCTGGCCGAAATCGCCGCCGCTGAGGATAGTATGCCTGCCATCCTTGAGGCCCTCGACGAATGCAAAAAGAAACTCTCTGAACAAGATCGAGAGTTGATTGAACTCCGCTACCAGCCGGGTGCAACCACGGCTTCCGTAGCTGCCGAGTTGGGCCGCAGTGTGGCCGCCGTTTATAAAGCCATAGTTCGCATCCGCCGCACCCTCTACGACTGCATTCAACGAGCGATCCGAGGAAATTCCGAAAGATGATCTTCAAAAACCCACAGCTTGAACTGCAAGAGCTGCTCGATGCCGCGTGCGAGAACAGGCTTTCGCCTGAAGAGCAACAGCGGCTCGAAACTCTGCTTTTGGCTGATGATGCCGCCTGCCGTTATTGCTTGGCTTATCTCGTCCTGCATGGCGCGCTTGTATTAAGTGAAGGCGGGCGGGCGGACACTAAGGAACTGCAAGGAGGATACATTCCGCCGGAAAACGTCACTCTGCCTTGCAATCAAAAACACGATGTCGCTCCTTCGCTGCCGAGAGTACTAACACCGTGGCCGATGGAAATAGAAACGGAATTTGGTTCTCCGCGGCCGAAGGTCGTGATCGAACCATCGCCGCCGACGCCGATCCCGTGGTATAGCGTCAATTCGCCGATTGGATTGCACTTGATTGCTCATTCCATTAGCGCCATTTTATTGCTCATCGGCCTCGGCATCCTGTCCATGATTTATGTCAACCACAACTATGAAATTGCCGCCGGTCGGGCGGCAACGAGCGAAGAAGATTCCGGCGGTGGCAGTGGCGGGGGCGGAGGATTGTCCGGCGCTCTGGCGGCAGCCGAGAAGGTTGAGCCAAAGAAGGTTAAACCAAAGAAAGAAGAAGCTCCTGTTGTCGGCTACATTAGCGGCATGGCCGATTGCCGCTGGGCTGATCCGTCATTAAAGCCCATGGCTCCCCGCACCCGGCAAGGCGCGAAGTTCGCCCTCGCCTCCGGCCTGATGGAGATTACTTACGACACCGGTGCGAAGGTCATCCTGCAAGGCCCTTGCACCTACGAAGTAGAATCGCCCCACGGCGGTTATCTCTCTTTGGGAAAACTGACTGCAAAAGTGGTCAGTGGCCCGTGGCCAGTGACTGGTGTTAAATCGCAAACAGCAAATCATAAATCCGCAATCTCCAAATCTCCAAATCTCCAAATCTCCAAATTCGTTGTGCGGACCCCGACCGCCCTCATCACCGACCTCGGCACGGAGTTCGGCGTGGAAGTCTTCGACACCGGCGAAAGCCATGCCCATGTCTTCCAGGGCCAAGTAGAAATCCGCCTTACCGGCGATGTTTCTGGAAATGAAAGCCGCGCCATCGTGCTTAGTGCAAGCCAATCTGCTCTGGTTAAGAAGGACGGCAAGATACAAACAGCAGAGGGATTCAAAGCACGCGGACCAGGCGAAGGAAGATGCCTTGCAGATATTGCCGGTGGATTTGTCCGTCGGATGCCGCGAATCGTGCCGATTAAAGTCTTCAACACCGGCATTGGGCTAAAGGAAGGCGACGAAGACCCCCACTGGTGGATCGTCGCTCGCAGCGACCAGCCTGACTTCAAGCCGCAGCCGGCAGTGGTAACTACTGTAACCCCCTCGTGGCTACGACAAGTCTGGCTGCCGAACAACCCTCATCAATCTCAATGGATTTCTGTCGGAGGCGATTTGCCGGACTTGCCGGCCGGCGTAACATTCACCTTCCGCACCACGTTTCAACTCGAAGGGTTGTTGCCCGGCAGGGCCGTGTTGCGCGGTCGCTTCATCGTTGACGATCACGTCGAGGCGATCCGGCTGAACGGCCGTTCTGTGCAAGTGCCGAAACACGACGTGGGCGTGGCACCCTTTACACGTTTCACGCTTTTCTCAATCCGAGATGGTTTCGTGGAGGGAACCAACGTGTTGGAAATCCATGTCAGCAACGGGCGTCCGGGGGCCGATGATCCAACCCCCATGTTGCTGCTGGTGGAATTGGATGGACATTACGTTTGCCAGCCCGGGCAGGCGGTTGGGGCAGAGCCGGAACCCGCCGCCGCTCCCAAGGCAAGCATCTTCGATAAAAGCAATGTAGCAAACGATGACCGGCTGCTCAGAAAGGAGGGTATCAACGGGAAATGATCTTTGCCACGCCATGGAAGCATGCGTTCGTTCAAGGAAGTTATCTTTACCTGTTAGTGTTTCGCGTTTTTCATTGTTGATGTTTTGGAGGTGTACGATGAGTCTGCTGAAGAAAGTGACTGTGATTTCCTTCTGTGTCCTGTTCCTGGCAGGGGCCGCACAGGCGTCTTGGCTTGATGCTTTAGTGGCTTACTACCCGCTGGACGGCAACGCCAACGATTACACTGGCAACCACCCCGGCACTCCTACCGGCGCCCCCGGCTATGTGACGGGCAAGTTCGGCCAGGCCGTCGATCTGTATTACTCTTCCGGCCAGTATATTACCCTCGGCGGCAACCCGTACGAGTTTGCACCCACCTATAATCTGGACGGCACCTGGAACGGCGCTGACGGAACCTGCAATATGACTATCTCTTGCTGGTTCACCGTGCGCGGGTTTGATACTGCTTGGCAGACCCTCTATGCCAAGGGGGAAAACGCAACCTGGCGGATGGCCCGGTATGCCTCCACAACCAACCCCTACCAGATGTCATGGGGGGCGAGCGAGTTACCTTTTGCCGCACCGCCCGTTGACGAAAACACCTTCCACCACCTGGTTTATATCTGGAAGGACGTGCTGGGAGGAGGGGCAGGCGTTGACCACAGGATTGTCTACCTGGACGGAGTAAAGGTGGCAGATTCAACGGTCCAGAATCTAGCCAATGACAATGCTGCGGCGAATAAATCGCCTCAGATTGGAGCAAATCCCGAGGCGAGCGGGCGGAGCTGGAACGGCAAGATCGACGACTGGGCCTTCTGGCGTCGCGCCCTGAGCGAGGAGGAAGTCCTTCAGATTTACAACAACGGGGCCGGGGCCAGCATCGGATCGTTGATCCCCGAGCCGTCAACCTTCGTCTTGCTGGCGGCCGGGCTGCTGGGTCTGCTCTGCTACGCCTGGCGGAAACGGAAGTAGATTTTATGATTTCTGATTTGGAAAAGCTCCGGCGTCGGCGCGGGAATGATTCGCGCCGATGCCGGGAGCGATTATTACAATATTGTTTATGGAGAAAAATCGTGCGGTGGAAGAGTCGTAAATTTGAGATTAGAAATCCGAAATCCGCTTTCACACTAGTGGAGCTGCTGGTCGTTATCACGATCATCGCTATCCTAATTGCCCTGCTCTTACCGGCGGTGCAAGCTGCCCGCGAGGCGGCCAGAAGATTGCAATGCCAAAATAATCTCAAGCAGATTGCTCTAGGCTGTCTGGAACATGAGCACATTCATGGATTCCTGCCCAGCGGGGGTTGGGGATGGAAGTGGGCAGGCGACCCGGATCGAGGAGTGGACAAACGTCAGCCCGGCGGCTGGCTCTATAACGTACTTCCATTGTGGGCGTGGCACCCTTTACACGTTTCACGCTTTTCTCAATCCGAGATGGTTTCGTGGAGGGAACCAACGTGTTGGAAATCCATGTCAGCAACGGGCGTCCGGGGGCCGATGATCCAACCCCCATGTTGCTGCTGGTGGAATTGGATGGACATTACGTTTGCCAGCCCGGGCAGGCGGTTGGGGCAGAGCCGGAACCCGCCGCCGCTCCCAAGGCAAGCATCTTCGATAAAAGCAATGTAGCAAACGATGACCGGCTGCTCAGAAAGGAGGGTATCAACGGGAAATGATCTTTGCCACGCCATGGAAGCATGCGTTCGTTCAAGGAAGTTATCTTTACCTGTTAGTGTTTCGCGTTTTTCATTGTTGATGTTTTGGAGGTGTACGATGAGTCTGCTGAAGAAAGTGACTGTGATTTCCTTCTGTGTCCTGTTCCTGGCAGGGGCCGCACAGGCGTCTTGGCTTGATGCTTTAGTGGCTTACTACCCGCTGGACGGCAACGCCAACGATTACACTGGCAACCACCCCGGCACTCCTACCGGCGCCCCCGGCTATGTGACGGGCAAGTTCGGCCAGGCCGTCGATCTGTATTACTCTTCCGGCCAGTATATTACCCTCGGCGGCAACCCGTACGAGTTTGCACCCACCTATAATCTGGACGGCACCTGGAACGGCGCTGACGGAACCTGCAATATGACTATCTCTTGCTGGTTCACCGTGCGCGGGTTTGATACTGCTTGGCAGACCCTCTATGCCAAGGGGGAAAACGCAACCTGGCGGATGGCCCGGTATGCCTCCACAACCAACCCCTACCAGATGTCATGGGGGGCGAGCGAGTTACCTTTTGCCGCACCGCCCGTTGACGAAAACACCTTCCACCACCTGGTTTATATCTGGAAGGACGTGCTGGGAGGAGGGGCAGGCGTTGACCACAGGATTGTCTACCTGGACGGAGTAAAGGTGGCAGATTCAACGGTCCAGAATCTAGCCAATGACAATGCTGCGGCGAATAAATCGCCTCAGATTGGAGCAAATCCCGAGGCGAGCGGGCGGAGCTGGAACGGCAAGATCGACGACTGGGCCTTCTGGCGTCGCGCCCTGAGCGAGGAGGAAGTCCTTCAGATTTACAACAACGGGGCCGGGGCCAGCATCGGATCGTTGATCCCCGAGCCGTCAACCTTCGTCTTGCTGGCGGCCGGGCTGCTGGGTCTGCTCTGCTACGCCTGGCGGAAACGGAAGTAGATTTTATGATTTCTGATTTGGAAAAGCTCCGGCGTCGGCGCGGGAATGATTCGCGCCGATGCCGGGAGCGATTATTACAATATTGTTTATGGAGAAAAATCGTGCGGTGGAAGAGTCGTAAATTTGAGATTAGAAATCCGAAATCCGCTTTCACACTAGTGGAGCTGCTGGTCGTTATCACGATCATCGCTATCCTAATTGCCCTGCTCTTACCGGCGGTGCAAGCTGCCCGCGAGGCGGCCAGAAGATTGCAATGCCAAAATAATCTCAAGCAGATTGCTCTAGGCTGTCTGGAACATGAGCACATTCATGGATTCCTGCCCAGCGGGGGTTGGGGATGGAAGTGGGCAGGCGACCCGGATCGAGGAGTGGACAAACGTCAGCCCGGCGGCTGGCTCTATAACGTACTTCCATTTATCGAGCAGACGGCCCTGCACGACATGGGCCTGAACCTCAACGCCGAGGGTGGGCGTCAGATGGCCCAAACGCCGGTGGCAACCTTTAATTGCCCTAGCCGCCGTCGGCCGTTGGCCTACCCCTTTACCAATCCCACCAGCTTTTATAACATCAATCGCCCCAGCGTAATCGCCAAAAGCGACTATGCCGGCAACAGCGGTGAGGGTGGGATCACCAGTAACGGCGGACCGTCGGGTGGACCGCCCGGCAGCCCCAACACCTACCAAGAAGGCGACAACCTGACAGACGCGCAATGGATTGCCTCCTACCCCGGCAGCGACGAGAAGTCCGTCCTCGGCGTAATCTTTCGCCGGAGCACGATGAGAATGTCGGCTATCAGCGACGGGACCAGCAATACCTATCTGGCGGGCGAGAAGTATCTCGCTCCTGACTACTACGCCGGCAGCAGCGATTGGAACAACGACTGGATGGACGACCAGGGCTGGATGATCGGCTACGACTATGACGTCAACCGCTGGGCGGCGGTCTCCGCCACCTCGTTGTTGGGCATCTGGCAGGATCAACCTGGCCTATTCTATGGTTGGCACTTCGGCTCCGCCCATTCTATTGGCTGCCACATGGCCTTCTGCGACGGGTCGGTGCAGATGATAAGTTACTCGATTGACTGGGAAGTCCACCGCCGCTTGGGCAACCGCAAGGATGGCCTGACAATCGACGCCAAGGCGTATTGAGGCGTTCAGGGGGCGGTTTGGGATGCTGACGAAGTCGGCGCAAAAAGTCGGGCAGCGAACAGCCTTATTTATTCCCCGAGCTGCTAAAGCCGGCGCCGAAGTTCATCTTTTCTGTGAAGAATTCTAATTCAATTGAAGCGCCCTGGTGGTGTTGCACTGGTGCAGTTCGCGGCCGCCGGAGAAGCGTGGTTTTCAAGCCCCCCGCGACTCGAAGGCCGGATGACTGTCCTTTAGCGGTTCACGTCGAAGCCGATGGTAACGCCGTTGATGAAGATGTGCTCGCGATTGTGAGCGAGATCGAAGCCCAGCGCCGGAACGGTGTAATCGATGATACTGCTTGCGCGGGCTACGCCGTCCATCCAGAAGCCGGTCCAGCCGGCATGGAAGGAGATGGCGCGTGTGATCTGGTAGCGAGCTTCGACGCGCAACTCCACAGCCGGCGCCCATTCGCGGGCATAAGCCACGTGTGTGGCGGAAGTCGGCCCCATGGTCTTCGGCTCAAACGGCGGATAGTATGGACCATCGTCTGTAGGAACCGGCCCCGGGTCTAACGCCGGACCCATGCTCACTTGCTGGCTGAGATTCTGGCAGTTCAGTCCTGCCAGGAAACGGCCTTCGGTAGATAGCATCCAGCGGCCTTGCTTCTTAAACCAGCGCAAGCCGACCTGGCCGCCGACGACGTGGTTCTCGGCCGCGGTGTCCCAATAGCTGCCGCCTAAGAAGGAAGGAATCGTATGTGTGCCGTCGTCGAAGGCTGTATGCACGCGGAAATTGTCGTTGAACTCCAGATAGCGTGCACCGAGGAACAGCTCGAAGGTGCTGCCCCCATGCCATGTGCGGAAGCGATGCAGGTAGTTGGCCTCTACGCCCCAAATGTCAATGGCGTTTTCCACGAAGACATCATAAAAAGTTACCGGTAGGTCTCGAAACACCGGCGGAGAATAAGGAGGCGTAGTCGAAGAGTCGTTGTTTACGTTGCCGTAAAGTAACCGCTCGCCCAAGGGGCCGAACGGCGGATCGTTAAACACCATGTCTGCGGAGGGAGCGCGGAAGTCCTGGGTTTGGTCGCGTAATTGAAAGATGCTCACGAGCCAACCATTACGGTCTTCAATGCGTCCGAACTCGAAACGGCAGCCGGCACTAAACTCGCTTTCGAACAGGGAGGTATCGAGCGTGTTCGATTGGATACGCACGTCGCTTAGAGGGTCCAGAGGACTAGTCGGGTGCGGTCCATAATATACGGTCCGCGTGCCGGGATAGCCGATTTCATGCACTTCCGGCGGAGAAACGGACCAATAGAGGCCGTCGAACTGAAAGAAATAGCCTTCGTTAAGTGTGGGGCCGACCCCAAACTCGCTTACGTCGGCATGGCCGAAGAGCTGCATGCCCTGCGGGCCTTGGCCGAAACACGGGAAGGCGGCGAAGAGTAACGAAAGTCCAGCAGTAACAAGCAAAAAGTTTCTGAGGTTAAATGGCATGGCTTTGATCCACCTAATGATCGCGCCTTACAGGAACATGCCCCAAACCATCCGACAAGAAAGGTTTGTATTCCGGTCGTGTGGATAGTATCGGTCATAACGGCAGTAGGAGTTGAGTAAGAAAGGCAAAGCATTCTGAAAATAACGATTGTTTACCCGATAAATTCCTATATCTTGCCACCCAATGTGGTTATTTATCTCTTCTCTTGGAACTTTAATCTCGGCATAACCGTCAAAATCATTACAAGCTCGGCATAATTATTGCTGAAAAGCAGCGATTACCTCGACCCTTCTTTAGGGTGGGGTAGGAGAAGGGTCAGGCATGGTGAAGCGGAAAAAATTTGACAACTTCAGGCATGCCAATCAAGATGAACCAAGTAACCTGGGATGACGGCGCAAGATAGGCAGCACTCTCGCTTATCTTCGTTAGTAACTTTTACATAAAAAAACCATTTGACACTTTTGTAACTTTCCACTTAATATGAAGGTATCGGGCGGAACTGTAAGAGGCGGCTGGGCAAAGCGGGGTCGTCTCGAGACTTCGCGCGATTGTCATTTTTCTATGAGTTATCAGACCCCCATTCTGTTATCACTGGCCGCTGCTATCGCCGCAGTCAACGTCTTCTGGAAGCTGCTTCTCCTGCTTGTTTGCCGCATGGCGACCGTTTTTTCTCCACTCAGGGTTGCCACATTTTTCCGCCCAGGGAATTGCAAGAAGGGGGCGTTTATTTCCTGGGGCTTTATTCCTTACCTAAGCAACGGAACTTGGAGTTTCCAGGTAAGACCTGCGTACCTTCCGGTGAAAACTGAATGCTGTGAGATGCCGGTAAAGGGACCGGCCGACTAGAATATACCTTATATCAGTTCTGGATTTTTTACGCCTTAAACAAAGAAAATCATCCGTTTTTCGGAGTCCCAAGAGAGAAGGAAGATTTGCCATGAAAGTGGTGCAAATGCCGAAGAAGCGTGAAACCGGTTCTCGTTGGAGCCGACTGCGTGAGGCATTGTTTCCCAGTTTGCGTAATGGGTTGAGCAGCCGCTCACGGCGCCTGCGGATCGACCAGCTTGAGGAACGCACCCTGTTGTCGGTCGCACCTTATGACACCGATGACGGACTGGTAAACCAGGCGATTCTCAATGCACAGTCCACAACCACTGCCCAATCCGTAGCCGTGGACAACGACGGCGATTTTGTGGTCGTCTGGTCGCGGACCGACCCGGTGCTGGACGAGAACGGCGATCCGGTCATTGATCCGGCTACCGGCAGTGCGATGACCGACTCGAACATCTACGCCCGCTACTTTACCGATGAAGTGCAGCGGATTGTGTTGCCACAGGGTGTATTGACGAACCTGCTGCCGGGCAACACGTATGGGAAGTTCGCGCTCTCTTACGGCGGCAATGAGATACAGAAAATCACTTTCAGCCAGGCCACGCCCTCCATGTCTGGAGCTATGCTTGCTGCACCCATCACGTGCACCTTTTCTTTATGGTACGACTTCAACGGCGATGGAGTGCAAGACGCCGGCGAAGTTACAAACTCCATCAACTTCGACGAGACGGCGTTCAATTCCGGCGATCCCACCACGGACCCGGCGATGTTGATGCAGGAAGCGTTGCGCGGCTTAGGCGGTGAGTTGGCCGATGTAACGGTCCAGGCGATAAACGCCCGCGAGTACTATATCTATTTCGGCGATGCTTCCGGCGGAGAGAATATGCAGCAATTAGTCATTGTCGATGCGGCATATTCATCCGGATTTCTGCCTGGTGCCCTGGTTACCACCGTCAACGAACCGGTTCTTGTCGGTGTTACCAAGACCGGCAATCCTAACATCCCCGTTTCGCCTACCGATCCGACGCTTACGGCAACGGCCATTCGACAAGCGTTTATCTACACCTATCAGAACTTCTTCATCGGCGAAGTCTCCAGTATGCCGGTTGGAGCGCCGTCAGTAATGCGCGTGATGGTGCCCGAAGTCTCCGTCGTGTCGGTGAAGACAGCCGACGATCCGCTGGGATTGCGGACATTCGACATTACGTTCGTGGGCGATTCAGGGAAGATGGACCATCCGACGATGTTTGTGCCTGCCGGAAAAGTAGTCGATGAATCCGGGACGGTGCTCACGACGGCCGATATTGAGTTAACAACTCTGAAAGAGCCGAGTCCTGAATTTCGGGTCAATCCTGAGGAGCCGGATAATCCCTTCACGCCCTTGCCGGACAAGTTCGCTCAGACTGCTCCTGCCGTAGCGATGTGCGCTGATGGGTCGTTCATCATCGTCTGGCAAAGCGCGGTTCCGGAAGGCGAAAACTACGGCAGTGTGTCGGATATTTTTGCGCGGCGCTTCCAGCCTGTCGGGCTGGTGGACCCCGGCGATCCGGTGCTAGGACCGGGCATCTGGACGGTCGATATGGACCGCGACGGCACGCCGGAAACGCAGATCCAAGGGGTACGGCCTTTGGAAACGCCTATTCCCTACAATGACCTGATCCCCGAACCATATCGCATCCCCGGCGACATTTATACTTTCCGGGTCAATTCCACCACGGCCAACGCCCAGGGCAATCCGGCGGTGGCCATGGACGCGGTCGGAAATTTTGTAATCTCCTGGTCCGGCAGCGGTCAGCCCATCAGCTTCTTCAATAACATCTATGCACGTCAATTTGATCATACAGGCACGCCGCTCAATGCTAACGACATTCTTGTTAACAACGTGGACACGGACTACCACGACAACTCCTATATTGCGATGAGCGCCGATGGCCACTTCCTCATCGTATGGGAGCATTTCATCAATCCCCAAAACAAGGATGTTTACGCCAGGTTGTACGATCCGCAGGGGCATGATACGTTTGGTCAGTGGGTCGTGCAGTATAGCGCCGACAGCCCGACCGCCGCCTTCAATCTAGCTAATGACTTTATTATCTGTTGGTCGATGCGGACCGACATTGATAATGTTGTTGGATCGGGCAATACCCTCTACGGCGTCTATTTGCGGCAATACGACATTTACGGAAACGTCATCCGCGACACCTTCCGTGCCAACAGCGCCAGCATCGATCCCACAGCGACGACTACCTGGCCTTATGCACAATACGGCGGGCAGGTGGTGATTGACGCCGACGGCGACTTGACTGTGGTTTATCAAGGTTACGGGCCGGATGTGGGTATAGGCACCAGCGAAGGAGATGCCCACGCTGCTATGGTTGCCATCCTCAACCGGCCGGAGAACGCCGACTTGTTAGCCCTTTGGCCGGAACTGGCTGATCTTGCTTTGCCCTATGGATTTGATAACAGCGGCGACACCGACGGTGTAATTGAGGAGGTATTAATCTGGGCCCAAAAACAATATGGACTTACCGATGAGCAGATGGGCCGGCTGAATCTCATTATGAACACCTTCGTCACTTTTGTTCGCGGCGAAGCGAATGGGATTCTCTATTCTCAGTTTGACGCCGACCCGGTCCTGGGACCGCAAAACGTCGTCGCCAGCGACGCCGTAGTGAACAACGAACGGGATGGCGTTAACCACCGCATCATCCTCGCTCTCTCAAACCAGATCACCGACGGCGATTTCGAAATCGTGCTCATTAACGGCATGACCGGCAACTACGATTTTATCACCATTGAGCCGTATTATGTGCAGATGGGTGATACTTCTATCATCCACGGCCCCATGACTGGTCGTGTCATTGAAGACACTTTAGAAGAGTATGTAGAGCTGGTCGGCATCAACTGGCCCGAGCCGCTCTATCCCGGCCCGATTATTGTGCGGATGTTGAGAAATGCGGAAGTGAACAGACGGACCGGCACATACTGGGATTTGGGTATTAACCCCAATCAGTATTACGTTTATGAAATCACTTTCCTCGGCGAAGTTCACGACATCCCGATGGGGATTATGCTCTGGGACAGCACCCTGATGATCGAGGACAACCCTGCACCGCCGCCGATAATTTTCGATCACACAAGCGGCGATTTGGGAACATCACAATCCAGTTCTGCGGTTGGCATGGAACCGGATGGCGACTTCGTGGTTGTCTGGACACAGGCTGAACGTAACTCAGTTGGCAGAGTTACCAACAGAAATATCTACTACCGACGCTTTGACGAGAGCACGGATACCGCGGGGCCGCAGGTCGTTCGCTGGCTGGAGCCGGACGGGACCTTTATAGAGAGCGGCACAGCGGTTTATTCCGCTGACGGCTTGCGACACATCGTCCTTGTCCTTGACGAGGAGATGTATGACAACCCTGCTCATACCGGCGACGCAGTAACCAATCCAGCCAACTACAGCCTGCTCTTAAACGGCGTGGAAGTGCCACGTGCGATTATTAAGGCCGAGTATGGGATGAACCTGTGTGCTGATCTCGCCAAACTGCCCGGCTACGAAGACCTTAACCCGCTTCCGACCAACCGCTGGGAAGTGGTGCTCACGATCGACGGCAACGGCACGCAGAGCGGCACACCACCGTTGGGTAACGGGAACTATACGCTTGTCGCCAGAACCCCGATTGCCCCTTCGCCTACCAATCCTGCCGGCCGAAGCGGCTTGCGCGACAAATCCGGCAACCCGCTGGGGCACACAGGATTCCAGGTCGGCGGTGCTAACGCCGTGTGCGATTTTACCGTCATTGTTTCTTCTCAATCTTCTATTTACGGTAGGGAAATACTGGTTAACACCACTACTGCCGGAGTGCAAACCACCAGCGCCACGTATGACGACGGCGTCGGTTTCCAGTATAACACCCGTACTATAGCCGTGGACAATGACGGCGATTTCGTAGTGGTCTGGGTTAGTTACGGTCAAGACGGCGTTTCCGACCCCACCGACCCCAACTACGACCCGGATTACGCTACTAACGCCGGCGTGTACATGCAGTTGTTCGACCGGAACAACAATCCGCTCACACCTGAAACTCTGGTGAACACCTATACCAAAGGCAATCAACTCGACTGCACCGTGGCGATGGACGCGGATGGCGACTTCGTTGTGGTTTGGGCGAGCGAAGGCCAGGATGCGGACGGCAGTTGGGGCATCTATGCCCAACGCTTCGACTCGATGGGCCGCAAAATCGGCGGCGAGTTCCGGGTGAACACCACCACGCTGAACGACCAGATCATGCCCGCTGTCGCTATGGATGATTTCGGCAACTTCGTCGTAGCCTGGGCGAGCAAAGGTCAGAGCGGCGGCTATTTCAACGCCATTCGCGCCCAGAGCTTCAACTCCGACGGTGTGCGAATCTCCAACGAAATCCTGGTAAATAATGCGGCGATTCCGGATGTCAGCGAAGCCCGTCCCGCCGTGGCCATGGGCGACGCAGGCACGTTTGTCGTCGTCTGGGCGCATCCGACGGAATATGTCAACGGCGTCATCCTTGATTCGGTCATTGCCGGTCGCGTATTCTTTACGGATGGAACGCCGCTGATGGATAATTTCCAGGTTAGCGCCGGCTCAGCCGCCTTCATTTCGGATGCCACGCATAATCCGAAGGTTGCCGCCGACAATCCGCTGAGCTTCCTCCGCTCCGCCCGAAACCCGCAAGTTGATATGGATCGTTCCGGTAACTTTATCGTGGTATGGGAAGCGTTCCAGGATAACGATGCGACCGGAGCGACTGGGCCGGATAGCTACGGGATCTATTTCCGTCGCTTCGCGGCTAATGGCCAGCCTCGCACGGCCGGCGACCAGCAAGCCAACCTGGTGATTACCACCCCCGGCCCAATGCCGAGTCCGCTTATCAACTCGTCCACCTTCGCCTACGAGCAGCTTAATCCCTCGGTGGCTATCGACGCCAACGGCAATTTCGCCATCGTCTGGAACGGCAATGGCGCGCAACCTAATCCACTTGATCCGACCAACCCGGCACTTACTGTGAATGCTGATCCGCAGGGAGTGTGGATTCGCAAGTTCAACGCCAATGGCGAATACCTCGGCACTCAATTCCGCGTGAACCTGACCCGCAACGGCTACCAAGGTTTGCCGAGCATCGGCACGACCACCGCCGGTGATTACGTAGTGAGCTGGACCGGCAACGGCAACGGCGATGCGCAAGGTGTTTATGCCCTGCGTTTCGACGAGCCGACGGATATTGCCGGCCCGATGCTCACCGGCTTCCTCCTGCCCGACGGCACGAACATCGGTGCTTCGGCGATGGTTACCCAGCCGCTTTATGCACTGGTGATCACCTTTGACGAAGAGATGTTCGACAATTCTACGCACACTGGTAGCGCCGTAACCAATCCGGCGAATTATCAGTTGCTTAAGGATGGTGTAAACATTACCGGCGGCATCAGCCAGGTCTTTTTCGGCCTGAACATGGCCAACCAGCTCAGCGGGCAATACGGCCTCAACGCCCAGGTAACCAACAAATGGGAGGCGGTGCTCATTGTTGACGCCAACGGGGTATCCTCCGGCGTTTTGCCATTGACCGACGGACGTTATCAGGTAGTCGCGCTGAACAGCCTGCGCGATAAGGCCGGCAACCCGCTCCTCAGCACCGGCGCAGGTCCCAACGGAGGACTAATGTCCGGTGTGATTACCCTCACTATACCCACGGGCCAAGAAACCCGCGTCGGCGACAAGCAGACTCCTCCTGGCGGAAAATACACTTCCGACACCACTGCCGACGCCGTGGCCGTCGATGCCGACGGCGACAGCGTCGTTGTCTGGATTGATACTACTGCCGGCCGGCAAGGTGTTTGGGCGAAGATGTACACGCAGACTTCCGTCCTCAACGCCGACGGCACGCGGACAACCACCGTGGCGCCCTATCCGGCTATCGATCCCACCACCGGCTTGCCCTGGCTGAACAATGAAATTCGTGTTACCTCAGACCCCACCGCCAGGGAAGCTTCCGTCGCGCGCGACATCGACGGCGACTTTGTGGTAGTCTGGTCGGCCTGGAGTTCGCTTACCGGCTGGGATGTCTATGCACAACGGTTCGACGCCGCCGGTCGGCCGCAGGGTTCCGTCTTCATGGTCAACGACACCACCGCTGACCAACAACATTCTCCGTCCGTGGCGATGGACGCCGACGGCGACTTCGTCATCACCTGGCAGAGCAATAATCAGGACGGCAGCGGCTACGGCATTTACGCCAAACGCTTCTCACCCGACGGCGAAGTAGTCGGCGGTTTGAATGAGACGCAAGCGATTGTCTTTACCGGCAATTTCACCGGCACCTTCCGGCTGCGTTGGGATGACGACAACAACTCGCTTACGCCGGATAAGATATCTCCGGTCATTACCCACTCCGGCAATGCTTTCGCCACGGCTACGGCGGTGGAAGCCGCACTGCTGGCCATCGGCGCAAAAGTCGAGGTTGAAGCTATAAGCATGAGCGAGATTGTGGTCCGATTTGTGGGCGCTGCCGGCAATAAGGACCAGCAGCCGCTGTGGATTTCGCCGGCCGATGTCGTGAAGACCGGCGGAGATGCCACCGCCCAGGTAACCGCCCGAACGCTCGGCAACGGTCGCGGCGGCGAATTTCTGGTCAACGACACCACTGAAGGCGACCAGATGTACCCCGACGTAGCCATGGACGCCAAAGGCAATTTCATAATCACCTGGACCTCCTTCGGGCAGGACGGCGACGCTCCCGGTGAAAGCAACATTTACGCCAAGCGCTTCGTAAGCAACGACGCCTACTGGCAAGGCAGCAGTTCGACCGGCTCGACCAGCGGCAGCGGTAATTCCGCGCAACGCACAGCGCCGAAGCTGACAACCGTGGATGATCCTGATAACCATCTGGTAGCTGCCGGAACCGGCTACGACGGCGTCGTACAAATAATTACCGGTCTGGACACTAGCGGGACAGGTACGTTGCTCGCCGGCACCAATTTCATCCTTACCGCCGCCCACGTCGTCTGGTGGGACGAGTTCGGTGTGCCTTTGCCGCCCGATGCCGTAGGTGTGCTGTTCACCATACCTACCAGCGAAGATCCTGTCTTGGTTCTCGCTTCTGCGATTTATGTGCATCCGGGCTTCGATGGCGTTGTCGCTCACGGCAACGACCTGGCGTTGATTCAGCTAGCCGGGGCGGTACCGGCCGGCGTCCAGGGCTTCGAGCTTTATCGCGGCACGGACGAAATCGGCTCCGTCTATCAAGTTTATGGATACGGCATGACCGGTACCGGCGATACCGGCGCTACGGAAGATGGCGAGGATCTGAAGCGCTGGGGCGAAAACCGTTTCGAAGCCCTAGGCAGCTTGCTGGGCTATCCCGACACGTTATTGGTGTCCGACTTTGACAACGGCAGTGCTCAAAACGACGCCCTCGGCGTGGTCTTCGGCCTCCATGACCTCGGTCAGGGCGTGAATGAGGTCTGTAGTGCGGAGGGCGATTCCGGCGCCCCCTTGTTTATCAATGGTCGGATTGCCGGTGTGGTCTCATTCGGCACGGTAAGACCTGGTCAGTGGGACGTCGTACCGGGCCTGAATTCCAGCTTCGGCGAATTCATGGTCGATACCCGTGTTTCCGCCTTCACTGACTGGATCGATAGCATTGTTCTTGGCAACGGGATGGAGTTCCTGGTTAATGCCAACGATGTTTTGAATGTGGACGATGACGGCAATCCGAGTATCGTAATGGACAATCAGACGGGCAACCAGTCCCACTCATCTGTGGCTCTGGACGCCGACGGCGACTTCGTCATCACTTGGACCAGCTACGGCCAGGATGGCATCGGCGACGGTTACGGGCCGGGCTTCTTCGGCGAAAACGGCATTTATGCCCGACGATACTACGCCGATACCATGGCGGCCAGCAACGTCTTCCAGGTTAACCAGACTGCTGCCGGCAATCAGCAGAACGCCCGCGTGTCGATGGATGCCGACGGCGATTTTGTGGTCGTCTGGGAAAGCTACCAGGAAGGTTCTCCGGCCTCGAGCTACGGCATCTACGCCCGTCGTTATGCTGCAACGAACAAGGTCCAGTACGCGACTAACCCCAATGATCCGAATTTCCCGTTGTTACTGAACGGCCGGAATCAGTATCTCACGGCGGATCAAACTTTCGTCAGGCTGTTGGTCTATGATGAAAACGGTCAGGCGCAGACGGTTGTGGTATCGTTAGTGCTCAACAATGGTGCAATCGGCGGCGAATTGCCGGTCAATACCACCAAGAACGGCGATCAACGATTCCCCAGCGTAGCTGTGGACGATACCGGCGATGCCGTCATCGTTTGGAGCGGCAACGGCGAAGCGCCGGGCCAGGTTGACCCGCAAGGCATCTTCATGCAACGGCTTGCCCGGCCGGCCGACGACGCCGGCCCGACCGTCGGCGACGTGCTGGCTGTCGATACTTCGGTCGGCGGCGCAACTTTCGAACGTGTGCTCAACGGCACGGACATCGACCATGAGGTTGCACAATTTGTCGTAACCTTCGGTGAAAACCTCTCTACCAAGAACGGTAGCAGCGGCTTGGAAAGCATCCTCAATCCCAATAACTGGCAATTAACCAAGGACGGTTCGGTTCTTGGCGGGGCCATCGTTCGTGTGGAGTTCGGCCTGAATCAGGCTTACCTCTCCGGCCTGGCTTCGGAACCCAGCAACAAGTACGAAGCTGTAATCACTTTCGACCGCGACGCGGCTACCTCCGGCTATCAACCCTTAGACCGTGGTACTTACACGCTTACGCTCAAAGATAGCGTGAAAGATCTCTTTGGCAACAAGCTGGACGGTGTGTATAACGGCATCCCCGGCGGCACCTTTATCCGCGTCTTCACCATCCTTGGCGGCGGCGCCGGCGGCGGCACAGGCGGTGGCGGACCCGGCAACACCACTCCGCCAGGCGAACCCGGTGAAAAATCGCCGGATGATGTGCCTGTCAACACCATCACCACCGGCCCGCAAGACAGCCCTGCCGTGGCTATTGATCCGGAGGGCAACTATGTGGTGGTGTGGGTGTCTTACTCACCTGATGCACTCGGCGATATTCACGCCCAGCGGTTCGATCGTTTCGGCCAGCCGGTGGGTCTGGAATTCACCGTAAACACCTTCACCCTCGGCGCTCAGATCGAGCCTGCCGTGGCGATGGACTCCTTCGGGAACTTTGTGATCGTCTGGTCCGGCGTCGGCGAGCAAGACCTCTCCGGTGTGTATGCTCGCATCTACGACAAATACGGCCAGATCGTTACCGATCAATTCCTGGTCAATCAAACTACGTTGGACATCCAGAACCAGCCGTCCGTGGCGATGGATGCTTATGGCAATTTCGTCGTAAGTTGGAACAGCTACGGACAGGACGGCGATTTGGATGGCATCTTCGCCCGTCGCTTCAACATTCAGGGCGTGGCCCTCGGCAATGAATTCCAGGTAAACACTACCGTCAACAACCGGCAGGATCATTCCGACGTGGCTATGGATGCCAACGGCAACTTTGTGATTGTCTGGCGCAGCTTCGGCCAGGACGGCAACGACTGGGGCATCTACGGTCAACGCTTCGGAGCCGCCGGCAATAAGCTCGGCAGCGAGTTCCGCATCAACACTTACACGTTTGATAAGCAGCTTGATCCGGCTGTGGCTATGGATGCCAACGGCAACTTCGTCGTCGTGTGGTCCAGCTTCGGCCAGGACGGCAGCGGCTACGGTGTCTATGCTCGTCGCTACGCCGCAGGCGGCGCCGCCCGTGATGCTGCTGAGTTCCGCGTCAATAAAACGACGCTCAATTATCAATGGGAGCCGGATGTGGACATGGATGATGCCGGAAACTTTGTGGTTGTCTGGTCGGCTTTCGGTCAGGACAACGTCAAAGCTCCGCTGCCGACCAATGACTACGGCATCTACGCCCGTATCTTCAATGCCGACGGCTCGGATTTCGTAAGCAGCAACGGCCAGAAACCGGGCGAATTCCGCGTCAACAAAACCACTGCCGGAAATCAAGTTACTCCGGCTGTCGGCATGGCGACTTCCGGTAGGATTGCCGTGGCTTGGGCAGGACCGGACGGAAACCAGATGGGCATCTTCTCCCGAATGATTGATTCCACTCTGGCTAGCTCGAGCTCTTCCAATAACGGCAATAATGGAACGACCGCTTTCAACCTGACCGGGCCGACTTCCGGCACGTTTACTGCCGGTCAAATGGTGCCCATCCAGTGGACGGCCTCAAACGTCAAGCCTAATAGCAAGATCAGCCTCTGCTACGACGTGGATACC